>Ga0137365_10000365_pt1 | contig 29918 bp, 28 predicted proteins | sample SagtaG_9_FD_104799 | JGI IMG/M metagenome (GOLD analysis project Ga0137365, IMG submission 104799) | Vadose zone soil microbial communities from Sagehorn Ranch, Mendocino, California, USA - Sage1_L_40_16 metaG | ecosystem: Environmental > Terrestrial > Soil > Vadose zone | place: USA...
CCGCCGATAGGCGCGCCAGTCACCCTTTCGCGATCTTCGGTCCGGCCCGCGCCGAGCTGGCTGATCTGCACGCGGGCCACCCACCATCTGCCCTTTCGTTCCTGCGCTACTGCCGCCTGTCCTTATGGTGACCGGCGACCATGTCGCTGGAAGGAGCGAAGCTTCCTTAAATTAGCCGGTGGAGAGAGCCAGGAGGGTTGCCCCGAGCAGTGTCAGGGCAAGCGCCGCGCCCCGGGCACGGCCTAGCGGCTGGTGCAAGAAGATAGCCGACAGCACCACGGTCACGACGACGGAGGCATTTGAGGCCGCGGAGGCAACGGAGACCGGCAGCCCGCGCAGGCCGAGGAAGTAGAACACCGACGCGGCCCCGATCATGACTCCCACGCCCAATACTCCGAGCGTGCGTTTGGTCATCGGCAGCCGTGGCCCCTTGACCGCCAGCGCGATGCCCGCGACCGCCGTCATGGCGATTCCCATCAGGGCGTTGAGCTGGGTTGCTGTCAGGCCCTTCAGCGCCGGCTTCTCCAGGAAGGCGCCAACCCCGATCATGACAATGTAGATCCCCATGATCACAAACCCGCGGGCTTGGCGCGGCGCGCTGGCTGAGCTGGCCTCGGGATGTGCCGCATACCGGGCGGGCGAGTGCCCCAGGATCAACACCCCGGCCATGGTGCAGGTGAGTCCGGCGATTTTCAGCACCGTAACGGGCTCGTGGAGTACGACGATGCCGAGAACGATCGTGATCACGATGTACAGATTCGACAGCGTGACCACCAGCGAGACGGGCAGGTAGTTCAGCCCGAAGCAGTAGAGCATCGAGCCCGCGCCGGTGATTAGACCAATGCCCAGCCCGGCAAGGAGGTAGCTAGTGGCGGGGAACGCAAGGCCATGGGCGAAGACGAGGGCCACCGCGGCGGCGGCCAGGCTGCCGGCCCGGATTAGCGCGTTGAGCTGGAAGGCCCCGAATCCGCGCCCGGCTGGCTTCTCGATGAAAGAGGCGACGCCGACTAGCAGCACGTAGACGGCCACATATCCCAGGGACAGGGTCGCTGATGTCGTCATCGATGGTGGCACCCCCCACGAGGCTCGCCTTCAGGATGACAGGCCGCCGCGCCGCAGCGTGTCCCGTCCATCACCGGCCGGCCGCGTTGCAGAAGTTGGCGACGTGGGCGGTGTTGGTGGGGTGTTCACGGCAACGCCGTACGGCCCGCAGCATGTCGGCAATGCCGGGAAGGGGCCTCCCATGAGCAAACCGGTCCAGCACGCAGCAACCGCTAGGTCGCACCGAAGTGGTCTATTATGTGCGTTCTGCCCCAGCGCACTTGCTCACCCATTTACAGCAAATATTCGGCGATCGGCAGCTGACCCGCAGCGCAGTGTTCCGAGAATCCGGTCGCTCTCTGTGATGGCCGCCGTGCCCTCCTCGTGGCCGCCAGCGAGATCCTGGTGACCACCCACACTGGACGGCGGCGAGGACCGGCGCAAGATCAAACAGCCGAGGAGAGCGGGATGCTCATGGAGCCTTGCCGATGCGTCTTCATACAGTTCGGCCGCTGGATCGTCATATAGCGAGGTCGCTAACACGCGCCAGCGTGCATGGATGGCCAGCACGCGCGGGTCACTGACCCGGAGCGTGCGCCTTACGGGCGTGCCCGGCGAAGGTGCGAGTTGCTTACGGAACGCCCGGGCGGTCTGCTTGTTCAGATCGATCTCGTACTCCGCGCCATCGCCCGAAGGCGCTCTCACTCATCGTCAGACCGGTCATGGCGATGCAGGCGATCAGGCATCGGACTGATCTACACGACCCAGCCACGAAGTTCCACAGGACGCGCACCCTAGCCGAGGTACTGCTTCGCGCCTTTGCCAAAGGCCGCGACCGCGAGCGGGTTGTTATCGATCTGCCAGTCCTGGTGGTAGGTCCCGCGGTTCTGGTATTGGTCGAAGTACACGAACCCGCGCAGGTTCTTCGTCCTCTCTATGCCAGCGAACAGGTCGGGCAGCTTTGCCGCCTGGCCCGCGGCTGGCCCGATGCCAGTCTCGGCTATCAGAATCGGCTTCTTGGTGAGCTTCCGGACTGCGGCAAACGTGGGTTCGAACACGGTGCTGAAGACCTGTCCCGGCTGGACGTAGTAAGCATCGACGCCGACCCAGTCGACATATTTCGAGCCGGGCCACCATGCGCGGATCGGGGCCTCGCCGGGGGCCAGGCCGTTGATGACCCACAGCCAGGTCACGTTAAAATCACCGGATTTGCGAAAGATGGTCACGACATGCCGCCAGGCCTTGCGGAATACCTTCGGACTGGTGTGCGTCGCGCCCCACGGGTACCAGTTGCCGTTCATCTCGTGCGCGAAGCCGATCAGCACCCGGCCGCGGTACTTGTGCACTTCCTCTGCATATTTTCGCAGGTAAATGTCAAATCTTCCCGCGACGATCTTTGCCATGATGCGATGGCCGAAGGGCTGCATCTCCACGAACGGGACCGCACCGTTCTTCCGGGCGTTGTCGGCGAATCGGGTCTTGAACAGCGTGTGCCAGCCGCTGAAGTACATGACGACGTTCGGCCGCACGCCGACCGCCTTCGCGAACTTCTTAACGAGTTTGTAGGACTCGGGTACATCGTTGTTGTAGACGCCCACGACCCTGGCTGGCGGACGCGGGGCGGTGACGGGCTTCGCCAGGCGGCTCGGTTCCGGCGGAGCCGTATACGGATAGCCAGGCGAGGCGCATGCCGAGAGCGCCGCGCAGCCGACCGCGAGAACGGCGGCGGTAATGACGCGGGCCCTCATTCAGCGCTCCTTCCTAACCTGCCTTCCTGATATCCCTGGCGGGGAAGCTCAGCCCGTTCCTACCCGAAGTAGCGCTTGATGCTACGGCGGAAGGCGGCAATCGCGCGCCAGTTGTTATCGATCCGCCAGTTCTGGTGATACGCGTCGCCGTGCTGCGCCTTGTCGTAATACACAAAGCCCAGCAGGTGCCGTGCCCTGACTCCGGCGAACAGGCCCGGCACCTTCGATGCCTGGCCAGCCGCCGGTCCGATGCCGACCTCGGCAATCAGCACAGGCTTGCGGGTGAACCTGCGCAGCGCGTGGATCGTCGGGCCGAACACTCTGCGGAAGGTCTGGGACCGCCGTACGTAGTAGCCATCGATGGCTACCCACGAGACGTAATCCGCGCCTGGCCACCATCTGTGGATCGGGCTCTCGCCGGGGGCCAGGCCGTTGACGACCCACAGCCACCTCACGTTGTTGGCCCCGGCGTGGCGGAAGACCGTGACGACATGCCGCCAGGCGCGCCGGAACACCCGCGGCGAGGTGTGCGTGTATCCCCAGCGGTACCAGAAGCCGTTCATCTCGTGCGCAAAGCTGATCAGCACCGGATGGCCGAAATTGCGCACGGCATAGGCATAAGACCGCAGATAGGCGTCCTGCTGGCCGGCTGCGATCGACCGCATGGAGACCGTGTAGGGCTCCAGCTCCACGAACGGGACCGCGCCGTGGCGCCGGGCGACATCGGCGAAGCCCGTCCGGAATCTGTCACCCCAGGCGCTGAAGTACAGGACGACATTCGGCCGTCGGCCCACCTTCCGGGCGAACCTGTTGACCAGCGAGTACGACTTCGGGACGGCGCCGTTGTAGACGCCGAGAATGCTGCCCGGCCTAGCGCTGAACGCGGGGGCGGCGTGCACCGATTTGGGACCGGCAGGGGCGGCCGTACCTGGGGCCGACGTCGCCGGAGCGGGCCGTGCCCGCGAAGCCGCACCGGATGGCGACACGGCCGGAGCGGCCTTCACCGCCCTGTGCCTGACCGGAGCGGCGGTAACGGGAGCAGCCTTGCTGGCAGCGTGGCTGGCTTGTGCGTTCCGGGCCTGCGGGCTGGCGGGCTCCGCGCACGACGCGACGGCTCCGCAGCATGCCACGAGGGCGGCGGCCTTGATGATTCGGGCTCTCACCGGGCATTCCTTCCTGGAAAGATCACTCGAGCGATGACTACCGCGTTGACGATTCCCAGTGCCGCGAGCGCTGCGAATCTCGGTGACGGCGCCTGCGCGATACGCCATCCGGCCAGCAACAGCCAGGCGAGGGCGAGGCTGCCGTTCCATGCGAGCACGGCCTTCCTGAAGCGCCGCGTCGCATCACCTGGACCGCGGCTCGGCTGCCACGACATCACCCGCCCGAACGCGTAGTCCCAGATCGCGAGTAGCTGAGCCCAGCCGGTGGCTATGGCCAGCGGCCACATGGACAACGGATACCGGGAGGTATGCCACAGCGGATACAGCACAACCCCGACGACGAAAACGGGAATGAGCAGCAGGATGTTGTGGAGCGCGATCTCGCCGGGCAGGAAGATCAGCAGGGTGATGGGGAAGAGCGGGATGACGAGCGTCCGCAATCCGGTCAGGAAATTCCACAGCCAGCCCGCGACATACGGCAGCCGCGATGTGAACGGCATGGGCACATCCCACATGTGACGGGTCCATACCAGCGACGTGGCCCCGCAGCACCAGCGGTACTGCTGGCGCATGAACAGGTCGATGGTGGACGGGCACACCCCGGCCGCGAGCACGACGGGCAGGTATTTGAGCTGATAGCCGTGGTATTGCATGTCGAGCCCGGTATGCGAGTCCTCGGCGTACGGGATGAGCGTGAAGCCGCCCTCCCCCTCAAGTGCCGCGCGCCGGTACACGGCGTTGGAGCCGACGCACAGCGCCGAGCCGAACCGGTCCCTGGAGACCTGCACCGCCCGGTAGAAAACCTCCAGCGAGGCACCTGCCGCCTGCTCGACCCATGTCTGATCACGGTGCACCCGGAAAAACTGCGGGCTCTGCACCAGGCCGATTTCCGGGTCGTCCAGGTAGGGCAGCGTCTCGTCCAGGAAGTCCGCGCGGGGGCGGAAGTCGGCGTCGAATACGACGACGGCATCCCCGTCCGTATGGGCGAACGCGTAGTTGAGGTTGCCGGCCTTCTTGTGATACCGCAGCTGCGGGCGCCGGACGTAGCCGAAGCCGAACGTCCGGGTGAGGAACCTGGCCTCCTCGCTCGGCCCGTCATCCAGCACGTAGGCCAGCGCCCTGCCCGGGTAGGCCTGGATCAGCTCGAATACCCCGATCCAGGTATTGCGCAGGACCTCGATCGGCTCGCCGCAGATCGGCAGGAAGATGTCCACCGACGGGTAGACCGCGGGCCGCCAGCGGGCGACGATGTCGCTGTGCACGTCCGGGTCGAAGCTTGGCCCGGCGAAGTTCATCGGGACGCTGACGGCCTGGTAGATGACGTACAGGAAGGTGTACGCGGCAAACGGCAATGCCGCCAGGTTGCGGATCTCGAACCAGGCCTGCGCGACGATCACGCACATCGAGCTGGCGACCAGCGCGCTGGTGAGGAACGGCAGGGAGCGCCAGGTGTAGGACCATTTCTCCTCGTCGGACGGGGGCTCCGGCAGGACGAGCCCGTCCTGCCGGTGACGCCTGAGGAAGTCTGCTGTGGCGGTCAATGCTGCTTCCGGTGGTGGTGGGCGGCTACCTTGCTGTCTGGCTTGGCCGTGCTGAGGATCCAGATCCTGAAGTATCCGCGAAAACCGCTGGCGACGAAGGGCATTCTGGCGACCGGTACGTACCGCGTCGCTCGGGCCCGCGCGCGCCAGCCCGCGTTGGCGGCGTGGATGTCCTTGCGGATGGCGTCGTCCTGCCGCAAGGTGCTCGTGTCGTCCAGCGCGATAATCGAGAAAAAGCCGTGCCTGATCGCGTCCGCGTATGCACGCGGGCCGCTCAGGCTGCCCTTTGCCGAATCAGGGTAGGAAAAGGTGACTGTCCCTATCTCATTCCGAAACCACAGGTCGGGAACGTAGTACTGCGGAATGCTGTTGCTCTCGAGTATGGGCCCGCGATTCGTCATGGCTGCTCGCCGGAGATCGGCGGTAAATGCCGCCGAATTAGGCCAGGCATCAAATTGGCCGCTCGCCAGGGCCGTCCCGGCGAGCGCGCTCAGGACTGCCGCGGCCAGGCCGACGCGCACCGCGGCGCCCACCTTCGTCGTCGGCACCACCTCCAGGAGGGAGGCCAGGGCGAGCCCCGCGACGATGCAGCCGAACCAGGCGCCGAATCCGATGTGCTTGAACAAGCTGGTAATCGTGTGTATCCGGGCCTGCTCGGCCGGGGCCAGGAATGCGGCACCGGCCAGAATGAAGCTCAGGCAGCGCATCTCCCAGTTCGGGGAGATGACGAAGACCACGGCCGTGCCGATCAGAGCCAGAACCATGACGCCGCCCGCCCACGTCGCACTGACGTAGAGGACTCCCACCGGGGCAATGTCTCCGCTTGACCTGGCCAGCGTCGTAGACATGATGCCGTGCCAGTAGGGGTGCCCGCCGATGCGGACCGCGACAGCGAGAATGGCGACCGTGGTCAGCAGCAGGACTGCCGCAGCCGCCAGCCCGAACCGGCGGCTGCGCTGGCGCCAACCGAATGCCATCACAGCGGCAATGACGACCGGATCGAACAGGGTGGCCGCGTACTTGGTCGCGTCCGCTAGCGCGAGCGCGCTGCCCGCCAGGACCAGCAGGGCAGTGCGGTGACGCGGCCTCAGGTCGGCGGCCCGGAGGCCGAGGCAGGTCGCGAGCGCCAGCAGGGCAATTGCCATCGCATCGTAGGTCGCGAGCGCGCCGAGGAACTGGGTGGCACCGAGGCCGGCGAACAGGCAGACGGCGAACAGCGCTGACGGGCGGCCGAAGATCCGGTATGCGGCCAGGTAGAGCAGCAACGTGGCAAGGAGCATGAACGCCAGCGAGAGCAGCCGCGCTCCGGCCAGCCCGCCGTAGGTATCAGCTAGCGCCCCTAGTGGCGGGTACACGGCTGGTGCGCCGGAGAAATAGCCGGAGAATCCCGGCAGGGGGGCGCCGTACAGCCAGTGCGACCACACCCGATGCCCGGCCCACAGGTACAAGGCCTCGTCCTGGAAAGCCGTGTTCGACCAGATCAGCCGCAGCGACAGCAGCGCCTGGCCGAGGAGAATAAGCGGCAGCCACGGGGCCTGCCACAGGTCTCGTCCTTTTCGCGGAATGCCCTGAGAGGGCGCCTGGGCAGGCTGCTCGGGGATGTATTCCGGCAGTATCGGCGCCTGCGCCGGCGCATCCGACCGAGCGATGGTGGTGAGCGCGCCGAGACCGGCGTGCTGCTGAGCGGCGTGCTGCTGACCCGCGTACTGCTGAGAGGCGTACTGCTGAGAGGCGTACTGCTGAGCGGCGGACATCACAGGGCTGCGGGTCGGAGCCAGCACTGGTACAGGGCCTCGTCCTGGAACTCGGTGTTAGGCCACACCAGCCGAGACGCAATGACAGCCCGAATGCCGAGGATCGACAGCACCGCGGAGTGCGCCGCCGTGGCCGCGGCGGGGCTCACAATGACCGGACCAGAGCAAGTTCAGCCGCGCGCGTGGTTATGGCCGACTGCCGGGCTGGAATCTCGGTTTTCCCCTGGCGTGGGCTTTCCCCTTGGCGCCGGCTTTCGCACTGGCCGATGGGTGGCTGGCCGGTGCCCGGCTGGGACGCCAGACCACCACGCAGTGGGCGTTGATCGTGTCCGCACCCCCAGCGGCCCTGGCCAGCTTCTGCGCCGCGACGAACTCCGCGCGGGCGGGGCCGTATATCTTGGCGCGCTCGTACCCGTCGCACAGCCGGTAGCCTGCCTGGCGCCCGCTGGGCACGTGGTGTGCTGCCGACGCGCCGATCGTGCGATGGGCGAGATCCTGGATCGGGCCGGGCGGCGCTTCGGCATGCGCCGCGGCGCCGCCCGGCCCGACCGCTGCCGCTACCAGCGCGGCGGCAAGCCTGGCATTGAGGGGGATAGAAAGCCAAGCTGGCCTCCGTCGGGTTGATCCGCGGGCAACGGGCGAGACGCCGACCGGGGCGGCGGCGCGGGCGTACACCGTCCGCGCCGCCGCCTCCCCGGCCAGCTTGCCTGGGCCAGCCGGGTCGGGGCAGGCTGGCGGACATTCCCGCCGCCGCATGCAGCTGGTCCGGGGCATCCGGAGGGAGCGGCCACCGGTCAGGAGCATGTCCAGCAGCGGCTCGTCCAGCTCGCGGCCGGGCCGGCCGGGAAAGGAAAACCCAGACATCTCACAGTAAAAACGCCCGGCCCATTCGTGGCGTTACACCCCCAGTCCGCACTGGCGGCGAGCTGGTGAAGACCGCGATGGATGGCCACCCGCAGCGCCCAGGGGCTCTTGCCGGCCATGCGCGCCACAACCAGCGTTTCCGCTCCGGCGGTGATTACCGGCCGGGTGGGCCCACCGCCCACGTGGCCGACAGCAGGGCTCAAGCTGCGGCCACCGCAGGCGGGAACGCAGACCGCGCCAGAGCGTTGGCTGCCCGTGGCCAGACGTGCTCCGCTCCGTCCAGCGTGAACGCGACCGTGCCGTCGAGGACGTAGACCGCCTCGTCGTACTCCCGGTGCAGATGCGGTCCCGGACCCGGCCATAGCGGCGGGACGACACTTTCGAAGACAAGCAAAACTCGGGCTGACTCCGTGCTCAACCTTGACGCTGATCCCGGGGCCAAACGACCGGCCGCCCCCCGGCGGCAGCACATACCCCGACATTACTTACCCCTCCCCAGCCCTGGCCAGACCTTCAGGTCTGCTATGACCGGAAGTATCCAGGTCCCCGCAGGCCAGTACAACTACAAGGCCTTGCACCCTCGGAGACGCGGAGGCGCTGACGCAGGGCGGTGCGCGGGCTGTTACGTGAACGCTCCGATGCCGGTGATGTCCCGGCCGACGATGAGAGTTTGCATGGTCTCGGTGCCCTCAAAGGTGTGGATGGCCTCGATGTCGGCCATGTGCTTGATGACCTGGTGGTCCAGGAGAATCCCGTTGCCGCCGAGCATGTCGCGCGCGTCGGCGATCAATAGGCGGGCTTTGCGGGTGTTGTGCATCTTGGCCAGGCCAGCCACCGTCGGCGTGAGCCGGCTGGCGTCGGCGAGCCGCCCGATCTGCAAGCAGTACAGCTGCATCGCGGTCAGCTCGGCGAGCATGGACACCAGCCGCTGCTGGATGATCTGGAAGCTGGCGAGCGGTTTGCCGAATTGGTGCCGCCGTGTGACGTAGCGCAGGGCCGTGTCGTAGGCGGCGGTGGCGTGGCCTAGGGCAGCCCACGCACAGGTGCTGCGGGTCGCGGCAAGGACCCGGGTGGCATCGGCGAAGGTGCGTGCTCCCGGTAGCCGGTTATCCGCCGGCACCCGCACGTTGTCCAGGGTGATGTCGGCCTGCCAGACGGACCGCAGCGAAGCCTTCCCTTCGATGACCTCTGCCTGGAAGCCGGGTGACCCCCGCTCCACGACGAAGGCGCCGACCTGGCCGTCGCTCGCGTTGCGGGCCCACACGATGACCAGGTCGGCGATCGTACCAAGGCCGATCCAGCGCTTGCGGCCGGCCAGGACCCATTCGTTCCCATCGAGCCGGGCCGAGGTTTCCAGCGCGACCGAGTCCGAGCCGTGATCGGGCTCGGTGAGCGCGAACGCGCCGAGCCGGTCCATTCGCGCCATGGCGGGCAGCCACCGCGCCTTCTGCTCGTCCGAGCCGCACAAGGCGATCGATCGCATCGCCAGGCCGGAGTGCACGCCGAGGGTGACCCCCAGGCTGCCGTCACCGCGGTGCAGTTCCATGGTGACCAGCCCGCTGGCCAGGGCGCTCATCCCGGCGCACCCGTACCCGTTGATGTCCTCGCCCACGACACCGAGCTCAGGCAGGCGGCGGATAAGTTCCCAGGGGATCTCCGCTCGTTCCCAGTACGGCCCGGCGACGGGCACGACCTCCTCGTCGACGAACCGCCGGACGGTGATGAACCGTGACCACTGTTCGTCGGTGAACTGCTCACGCACGGAGAAGAAGTCCGTGCCCAGCGCCTCTCCGAGGCGCGCGTCCGACACACTGCTCATGTCTTAAGTCCCTTCGTGGCGCGGGGCGGCCTGGTCTCGGCGGTGAGGAATGCCTGGACGACGGGTGCCAGCCGCCCGGGATCGGCGATTGCGTCCAGGTGCCCGCCGCGGTAGACGTGCAGTTCGCTGCCGGGAATCAGGCGGTGCATGATCCTGGCGTTGATGAGCGGGATGATCGGGTCGTCGTCACCTGCCATCACGAGGGTGGGGTGGCGGAGCAACGGCAGCAGCGGCAGGCTCGTCCAGCTGGCGCCGGCCAGCAGCTGGTAGTAGTAGCCCCGGCGAGACCCCGCCCGGGTCGCCGCATGCAGCAGTTCGCGGGCCCGCGAGGGGTTGGCCCGCAGGCTGCCGCCGACGCCATTACACAGCAGCAGCGGCGGTAGCGCGGGATCCCCGTCGCGCACGGCAACCCGGAGAACCCGCCCTCGTACAGCCAGCATCTGCACGCGTTCGTGCGCGCAGGTTCGGGCGGCCTGCCCTGCCGAAGCGAACAAGATCCTTAGCGGTTGCCAGGGCCTGCGCCGCTCGCGGCGCAGCGGGTCCGCGGTGCCGCCTGTCATTTCTGCCTGCCGTACCGGCCGGGGGCCGGCTCCATCGGCCGGTGTGCGCGGCTGCCCAGCACCTTAGGCGCGGGACGCTGCGCACCCGAGCGAGCATGTACCCATTCGGCCCAGTGACCCCACCAGGTGCCCTCGTGCCTGGTTGCCCCGGCCAGCCAGGTGTCAGGCTCGGTGCCAGGTCGTGGCCCGGTGCGGTAACGCGCCTTCGGGTTGCCCGGCGGATTCACCAGGTGCTGGATGTGGCCGCCGCCCGACAACACGAAGGTCATCTCGCCGCCGAGCAGCTGGGTCGTCCGGTAGGCGCCCTGCCATGGCACGACGTGGTCGGCCTCCGCGCCGATCACGTACGTGTCCACAGCGGCCTTCGCGAGGTCGACTGGAGCGCCGATGCGCCCGGTGGCCAGGCCGGCATTGATCGCGTCAAGCGTGACCTCGCCGAGCGCCTGCGCCGTCGTCTCGCTGGCAGGCCGCGCCGTCGCCGCCGTGGTCACGGCCGCCCCCGGACCGGCGCGGTTTCGCTGCCAAGTTCGCGCTTGAGGATCTTGCCAGTGGCCGTCATCGGGAGGCTGTCGCGGAACTCCACCAGCCGCGGGTGCTTGTAGGCCGCCATGTTCTGCTTGCACCACGAGATGAGCTCCGCCTCGCTGATCGCCGCGCCGGGATTGCGGACCACGAATGCCTTGACCTCCTCGCCAAGGCGGTCGTGTGGCACGCCCACAACCGCGGCAAGGCTCACGTCGGCATGGGTGTGCAGCACTTCTTCAAGCTCGCGCGGATACACGTTGAAGCCGCCCCGGATGATCAGGTCCTTCTTCCTGTCGACGATGTACAGGTAGCCGTCGGCGTCACGTCTGCCGATGTCGCCAGTGCGGAACCAGCCGAGGGCGTTGATCGCCTCCGCGGTCGCCACGGGTCGCCTGAAGTATCCCTTCATCACGTTGTGGCCGCGGATCATGATCTCGCCGGGCTCACCGACCTCGGCCTCGGATCCGTCGTCCCGCACGATCATGACCTCGATCCCCCAGGCCGGGAGGCCGACTGAGCCGGGCCGGCGCGGTCGGCTCACCCGGTTGAACGTGGCCACCGGGCTGGTCTCGGACAGGCCGTAGCCCTCCAGGATCGGCACCCCGAACCGCTCTTCGAATCCTCGCATCACCTCGGCCGGCAGGGCGGCACCGCCCGAGACAGCCACGCGCAGGCCGGCTGCGATGCCAGCCAGGTCGAAACGGCCGGCGTGCGCGCAACTGAGCAGGGCGTGGTACATGGTGGGAACCCCGGCGAAGAAGGTGACCTGCTCCCGCTCCATCAGCGACAGGGCAAGCTCGGCGTCGAACCGCGGCAGCAATACCACCGTCGCGCCGGTAGCCAACCCGGCATTCATCTGGACGCTCTGCCCGAAAGAGTGGAACAGCGGCAGCGCGACCAGGTGGACATCATGCGGGTGCATGCCGAACAGCCGGTTCGCCAGCAGCGCGTTCTGCACCATGTTGCTGTGGGTAAGCTCGGCGCCCTTGGGTTTTCCCGTCGTGCCGCTGGTATAGAGGATGACCGCGGTATCGGTCTCCGCCGTGGCCGCGGACGTGAACGTGGCCGGCTGACGATGCACGAACTCGGCCAGCGTCTCCACTTCCGGCATCGGTGAGGCGGCCGCCGGCTCGGCGGTGAGCAGCACGAAGTGCTCGCAGCTGCCGGTGCTCTGGTACGCCGCGCTGCCGGCCTTTCCCATCGGCAGCTCGGCGGTGCCCTCGAAACAGAAGTACGCCCTCGCCGCTGAGTCGGCGAGGTGGTAGGCAATTTCGCGCTCGGTCAGCAGGATGTTCAGCGGCACGATGACGGCGCCGGCCTTGAGGATGCCGTAGTAGACGACGGCGAAGCACGGCAGGTTCGGGCAGCTCAGCGCGATCCGGTCGCCGGGCTGGATGCCCCTGGCCACCAGGGCGCTCGCCAGCTGGCTGGCCGCGGCGTCGAGCTCTGCGTACGTCAGGCGGGTCGTGCCGTGCACGACGGCGTCGCGGCCGGCGACCTCGCGCGCGCTGGCTTCGAGCAGGACGGCAAGATTGAGCATCTGGTGTTACCTCCACAGTCTCCGCGATCTGGCCCGGGAGGTATCCACTGTGACGGCGCGCGCGCCGAGGGCGTTAGTGGGCCGGTCACAGAAGACGTGGTGATTCGGTCATGAAGTTCACGGCGACGCGGCTGGCAGGCCGGCGCCGGGCGAGTTGGCGCCGGGCGAGTTGGCGCCGGGCGAGTTGGCGCCGGGCGAGCTCGCACCGGGATGACCGGCGCCGAGCAGCCGCACTGCGATCAGTAGTTCCACGACATCGGCGAGCCGCCGAAGGTCGCATCCTGTCCGCTCGGCGATTCGCTCCAGCCGGTAATAGGCCGTGTTGACGTGCAGGTGCAGCCGCTTCGCCGCGGTCCTGGCGTTGAGGTCGCACGCGGCGTACTCGACCAGGGTGGCGATCAGTGCGCCGCCCGCCGCGGCGTCGCCGGCCACGAATCGCCGCACCTCAGGCCGGATCAGCCGCCGCGCTGTCTCGTCCTCGCGCAGCACCAGGTAGTCGAAGCTGCTCAGCAGCGGCAGCGCCAGCACGCCCGCTGCGGTGCCAAGGCTGTCTCGCGCGACCCGCGCCTCGGCGTAGGCCTCGGGAACCTCGTGCAACCCAGAGTGCACGGTGCTGACACCGACGGCCAGCCGGACGTGCCGACGCTGAAGGTCGGCGCAGGCACGCCGCAGGTTCGCCACGGCGGCCTCGGCACCGCTCCGCGGCACCTGCGCCACTCCGACGATCTCATCCTGCCGGACGACCGCGAGCCCGTATGCTCCGCCGCCCTGGGCACGTCCCACCGCCAGTGCCGCGTCGCGAAGAATGTGCTCATCCCAGGCGTCGCTGGCGCATACTGCAGAGGTCACCAGTATCCGCGTGTGCGGTCCGAGCCCGGCAGCCCGCAGCATCGCCCGCTTGAGCCCTGCGGACGCAACGTGCCGGGCCAGCAGGTCCTCGAGCAGATCCCGGCGCACTCGGTCGCTGTCCGCCACCTCGTATTGCTGCGCCTCGATATAGGCTTCCGCCGCGACAGTGCTGCCTAGCTCGATGACCTGCATGATCTGCGCCACCACCGGCAACGCCGCAGCTCGGGCTCCGGGATCCTCGCCAGCCGCCCCGAGAACGCCCTGCCACAGCGTGAGCTGCCCGATCCGGAACGCCTGGAGGAAGTCGGCGAGCGAAATCCCCTGTGCCCTGCGCCGCATCGCCTGCTCGCGAGTGACCGCGAAATCCGCGCGCCGCGCAGGCCGCCGACCGGTCATGCCCGTCAGGAAGACACCGAACACCGCGCCGACATGCGCGGCGACGTCCTCGCGCAACTGATCGTCGGAACTGTCACGGTAGGCCGGCACCTGCTCCCAGATCGCCTCGACCGCCGCCGCGACCATCGTATCCAGGGATGTCTCCACCGCCGCGGCGATACGCGCCGCAGCCGGGGGAAAGTCGCTCGTCGGGTCCACCGGCATCCGCCCTGGCCCCCTTCCCCGGCGTCATGCTGCCCACGCCGCACACGGCCGCCGCCCGATCCACCTCACAGCACGCCGGCTGGCTCCGCCCCTGGCCGCCGGATGCGCCCAGGGGCCATACCACAAAGATGCCGGTGTTGTGGTCACACCACAACGGGCGTCGGCGACCTCGACGATATCTTCTCGCAGCGGACCCTGGTCGTGCCAGCTAACGAGCCGGCCGGCGTCCTCCGGGCTGAGGATCGCATCCCATATCCCGACTTGCGGAGTTGCTAGCCCGGCGTGCTGCCCATGACGATCGCTGGTCATGCTCGTGCTGCACCCATGCCCCTGGCGCCATGGGCCGCCTTGCTCGCCCCGACGTCGCCCGGTGGGGCGGTCGGAGGCATTCTCGCTGGGGTCAGTCACGGCGCCGGGGTGGGGACATCTGGGTAACATCGTGACGGTGAGGGAAGATGGCACTTTTCGCCGGGCACCTGCCGCGCGGCTGCGGAGGTGGATCGCGAGTCGGCCGAGTGGGTCCGGGCGCTGGCCGGCACCGAACCACGGCGGGAGGCAGCACCGGCGCGGCGGCATGAGCCGCTGGTGCGTATCGCACGGGGTGAGGTCCGGCGGCGCGGCACCGTCCGGCGGTGCGGCACCCCAGCCGGCTGAGCTGCCTGCTCTCGCCGACCTCTGCGGTCTCCGCGCATGAACGCCGGCCGATCGCCCCTGTTCTGCGACACCGCCCTGGCCGGGCGGATCGAGCGGGCCGAGGCGCAGCTCATCGCCAGGGCCAGCGAGGCCGCGCGCCGTCGCAGGGCAGGCGCGGCGGGCTTCGTGATTCCGGTCGCCGGCGGCGTGGCGAGCTTCGCCGCAGAGGGCTCGCCGTTCAACAAGGTCGCGGGGCTCGGCTTCGGCGGCGTGCCAGGTGCGGCCGCCCTTGGCGAGATCGAGCGGGCCTTCGCCGCGTGCGGCGCCCCCGTGCAGATCGAACTCGCCCATCTTGCCGGCCCCGCGACCGGCGCCTTGCTGACCGAGCGCGGCTACCGGCTCGTATCGTTCGAGAACGTGCTCGGCCGTGCCATCGACGGCGAACCCGGGCGAATCACGCCACCCGGGGTCGAGGTCCGGCCCAGCGGTGATGAGGAACTCGAGCTCTGGCTTGACGTCGTGGCAGATGCCGTCGCGCATCCTGATACCCAGGGGGTGCCTTCGCACGAGGAGTTCCCGCGCGAGGTCATCGAGGCGGCCGAGCGCGACTTCGCGGCCGCCGGCGTCCTGCGCTATGCGGCATTGCGCGACGGGGTCATCGCCGGCGGCGCCAGCTTCCACATGGCAGAAGGCATCGCGCAGCTCACCGGCGCGGCGACCGCGCCTGCGCACCGCCGCCGGGGCGTCCAGACCGCCATGCTGTCGGCCCGGCTGGCCGACGCCGCCGCGGCCGGCTGCGACATCGCCGTCGTCACCACGCAGCCAGGGTCCAAGTCCCAGCAAAACGTACAGCGCCAGGGCTTCGACCTGCTCTACACCCGCGCCATCCTGGTCAAGCAGCCCTGAACGCGCCGGGCCGCGGCATCGCCTGCCGGCCAGGCCGCGGCCCTCCACCTCATGGGCCGCCCGTCAGAGCCCGGCCTGGCTTTGCATCGCGCGGGACAGGGGTTGCCGTCCGGGTACTCGGGCACGAGAGCCCGCACGGGTGAGTACCCGTACTCAGGCGCGGCCGCTCTGTGGCCCTGATCATAGGAATAAGAGAACTTCCCGCAATTGACAGGATATCGTCATGACCAGCACGCAGAATCGGGCATTCCTTTTCCGCATCGTCATTATTCCCGCGCTATCGATCACGGCCGCGCTCGGGATCGTCGGCGTGATATGGAGTGGCCTTGGCGAGACCGGCGCTAAATTACTCCGCAGCGCGATCGAGGTCGATGTTGCGAGTATTCTGGCGCTGCTCTGTTCCGGGCCCGCCAGATCAGTTTCGCAGCGAGCGGTCCAGCTGACCGGAATCGTGAGTACGCTGGCCGCCCTTGCCATCGGCATCGTCGCCACGTGGTGGAACCTGGCCAGCGGCAGCCTCGCGGATGGCTTGGGGCGCACTGCCGCGGTGCTGGTCATTCTCGCGATTGCCGCGACGCATGCCTCCTTGATGCTGCCGCGGCGCACTTACAGCCGGCCGATGCGGATCGTGGTTCCCGGCACGGTTCTGTGCACGGCGATCGCGGCCGAGCTCATTGCCAATTACGCGATCTTCCCGAATTTCTCGCCGGGTAACGGCTACGACAAGGCCCTCCAGGTGGTACTGATCCTGGACGTGCTCGGCACCATCCTCATCCTGGTGCTCCATCGATTCGGCCCGGCCAGGACCGACGGCGCCGCGCGCAAGCCAGAGGCCAGGCCGTCGTCGCCGCCGCACCTCCCGCAAGCAAAGCTGCCCGCAGTTCCGTGAAGGTCACGGCGAGCATTCTTCCCGAGCGACCTCTCCGGCGATCAGTCGACGACCGCTCCTGCGGTGATGTTGACCTCGGTCGCTGTCATGGTGCTGGCCCAAGGAAGACAGCGACGTTAGCGACCTGATCGAGTCGGGCGGCGGCGCAGCATGGTGACGACCGCGGAAGGATCAGCAGCGTCGTCGCGGTGCTGGTCATGCGAGGTTCCTGAACGCTCGCCACGGTTTCCTCCTGGTCGGTGATCGAGGACTCGCGGCTCGTTCCCCGTCATTCAGATGTCCTGTCCGCAGATGTCCTGTCCGTGGTGCCAGCGACCGGTGGCGGGCAGTCCGCGGCCGTCAGCCCTTCGAGTGCCCGGATGGTGAGGCGGATCTGCTTGACGTGCTCGGAGCAGCGGTAATGCGGAGTGCGCGGCGCCGGCGCTATGACCTGCTGCACCGGTCATGGCCGTGTCACCAGCGCGGATGTTCCCGCCAGTGCTGGGCGTATCCGGGCCCCCGGTAGCGGCGTATCCGCCGGCGGAACCAGCCCGCGAAGAAGATCCCGGCCAGGCAGGTCACGAGCCAGAACAGCAGGATCAGCTTGATGAACGCGAAAAACAGCCAGCCGCCACCGGGCACCAGCAGCGCCGTGAGCAGTACCAGCAGCGCGATCGGCAGCAGCCGCGGGCCGTGGCGGCGGTAGGTCCAGGGCGGCCCTGCCCCCTGCGGACGCTGTGCTGCGGCCGGCGGGACGGGCACGGGACCGGGCAGGTCCGCCATGACGCGGCGCAGGTCACCAATGGTTGTGGCGCTTAGTGCCGCCGAGATCCGCTCGTCCAGCTCATCAGGCATCAGCCGGCCTTCGGCGAAGTGGTCGCGCAGCCGGGCGGTGACCTGGTCCCGGTCGGCGTCGGAAACGCGGATGCGATCGTCCATTGCCTGTCCCCTTGCTTGCTACTGTTCGTCCTGCTCGCCGTCCGCGTCGCTGGCCAGGATCTGGTAGATCCTGCTGCGGGTCTGCCCGAGCAGCTGCTCGGCGGCGCGGATCTGCCCTGGGGTGCCGGCGTGGGCCAGCTGCACGATGCTGCCGCCCAGGCGCGCGGCCGCGGCGAGCAGTCCGGGGATCTCACCCGGCTCGCCATCGGCCATCGACTCCCACGCCGCGCGTGCCAGCTGCGGGTTCTCCTCGACATGACGACGGCCGGCATCGGTGAGGCGGAACGTGCGGCCGCCGCCGGATTCCTCGGCTTCGATCAGGCCCTCATCGGCGAGCTGCTGCAGGGCCGGGTAAACCGCGCCGGGGCTTGGCCGCCACGCGCCGCCGCTGCGCTCTTCGATCTCGGACATGATCTGGTACCCGTTGCGCGGGCCCTCCTGCAGCAGGGCCAGGATCGCGGCGCGCACATCGCCGCGGCCGGCCTTCGGCCCGCGCGGGAAGCCGGGCGGCCCTGGCCACCAGCCGCCGGGCGGCCCGCCCGGGCGGCCTGGCCGCACACGGGGGCCGCCAGGCCACCCGAAGCCCCGGTCCCACGGCGCGCCGCGCTGGCCCTGGCCGCGCATACTGGACATCCGGCCGCCGGCCCCGCTGGCCTGCCCGAGCAGGCCGCCCGCGCACCTGAGGATCGCGGACAGCCAAAGGTCAGCGTCCCCGGCCGCCCATCTTGCTGCAGACATCATGCGCTCCTAGTCGAACCAATCGCGATACGATCACGATATATCGCTACCTTACTGTGCAGGCAGCCGACTGGCAAGATACGGCGCGATCAGGACAGCTCGCCGGGGCCGACGGGAGGGCCGGGTCTTCCGCCGCGCGGCGCGCTCAGCACACGGCGCAATCAGGACAGCTCGCGGGGCTGACCGCAGGGCCGGCCTTCCGCTGCGGGCGCGCTCAGCCCGCCCGGTGCCCAGATGGCAGCGTCGCGTCCGCGCACCTGCTTCGCTGATCTTCGTCGCATCCCGCAGTGCGACGGGAGATGCTGGGGAGGCATGTCGGCCGCCCGGCCGCCCAGCGCGGCTTCCGGTTCCGGCACCGTGCTGGCGCGGCTTCCGGCACCGTGCTGGCAGGGGGCTCCTGCACGAGGCCACGATGATCCGAGGATGCTGCGGGAAGAACTCGCGCGGCGACGCGGTTAAGGCGTGACGGACGCGGCTGGACCGCACGGCCGGAACCGGATCGAGGACCGGACAGCGTGCGGGGGAAGCGTCAAAGCTGAGCTGAGGGTGGCCGAGATGACCGACTGGAATAGCAAGATCATCGAAGAGTTCCGGGCCAACGAAGGCAGGGTCGGCGGCCCGTTCGACGGCGCACCGCTGCTGCTCCTGCACACCGTCGGCGCCATGACGGGCAAGCAGCGGGTGAACCCGATGATGTACCAGCAGGTAGCGGGCGGCTATGCCGTGTTCGCCTCCAAGGGAGGCGCTCCCACCAACCCGGACTGGTACCACAATCTGCTGGCGCATCCGCGGGTGAGCGCCGAGATCGGCGCCAAGATGGTCGAGCTCCTCGCCAGGGTGGCAGCGGGCAAAGAGCGGGAGAAGATCTGGGCCGCGCAGAAGGCCGCCTATCCAGGATTCGCCGACTACGAGCGGAAAACCGCCCGGCAGATCCCGGTCATCATCTTGGAGCCCGCTAGCTAGCAACCATCCGGGTGGCTCGGAGGCCTACGGCCAGCTGACGGCTGCTTACCGCGCTGAGCTGCGCGCCCACTGCTACCGGATGCTCGGGTCGGCTGCCGATGCCGGGGACGCACTGCAGGAGGCGCTGGTGCGGGCATCGCGCGGGCCCCGGGCTGGGATGCCGGGGCCCGGGCGGAAGTCGATGTCGTCGCGGGAGAGCGGTGCCGAGCAGGCCGAGCAGACGACGGTCGCGACGGTGTCGTGGCCGCAGGCCCCGTGCGAGAACAGCACCGGGGGCCCGCCGGGGGCAGTCCAGCGGTCCCCCCAGGCGACCAGTGCCATCAGCGCCGGCACGAAGTCGATGGCCTTGGCTGTCGGCAGGTATTCGTAGCGGTCTGGATGTTGCTGGTAGCGGTGGCGCTCGACCATGCCCTGATCGACGAGGGTGTCCAGCCTTGCCTTGAGGATGTTGCGGGCGATGCCGATGTGGTCGTGGATCTCGTCGAAGCGATTCCAGCCGAAGCAGATGTCCCGCAGGACCAACAGCGTCCACCACTCGCCGACGATCTGGAGTGTCCTGGCCAGCGAGCAGGGCAGCGCGGCAAGGTTAGCTCTGTGCATTGCATCATGCTACTAACCGCTGCTAGCGTCGTGAATAGCAAAATGCTACTTACTGGACTGCGACGGCGCCCGGAACGTGACGGCGCTGCGAGGAGGGCACGGCTGTGGCTCAGCAACGAGTGGCGGTGGTGACGGGGGCGTCGTCGGGGATCGGCGCCGCGGTGGCTGGCCGGCTTGCCGCGGCGGGTTTCCGCGTGTTCGGCGCGAGCCGCCGGGCACCGGCAGACGCCACCGGCGGTATCGAGCACGTCACCATCGACGTCGATGACGACTCGTCCGTCCGCGGCGGCGTGGCGGACGTGCTGCGCGACGCGGAACGCATCGACGTCCTGGTCAACAACGCGGGCTACCTGTGCGCTGGCGCGGTCGAGGAGATCTCGATCGCCGATGCAAAGGCGCAGTTCGAGACGAACTATTTCGGCGTCGTCAGGATGACCTCCGCCGTGCTGCCGGGGATGAGGGATCGCCGCCGGGGGCACATCATCACCGTGAGCTCGCTCGCTGGCCTGGTGCCGGTGCCGTACTGGGGGCAGTACAACGCGAGCAAGTTCGCCGTCGAAGGCCTGATGGAGACCCTGCGGCATGAGGTCAGGCCGTTCGGGATCCAGGTCGCCATGGTCGAGCCAGGCAATATCAAGACGCCGTTCTACGCGCGGCCGCAAGCGGCCGGGATGGACGCCTACGCCGGGCCCCGCGGGCGCGCGTTCGCCGCCATGGCCCGGTTCGAGCGCAAGGCACCCGGACCCGGCGTCGTTGCCGGCAAGGTGGCCGCCATCGCGGATGACGCGCATCCTGCGCTCCGCAACAAGGTCACCAAGGAGGCAGCCCAGTTCACGCTTCTGAGGTGGATGCTCCCGCCCGGCGCGTTCGAGAGCGGCGTGCGGCGCGCATTCAGGCTCGAAGCCAAAGGCAAGGCCCAGCCACCAGGGGGTGTTGCGTGATCAGCAGCGTCGTCGTCAGCTACCAGGTACGGCCCGAGGCCGTCGCCGAGCACGTCCGCCTGATCGAGGCGGTGTTCGAGCAGCTGCATGCCGAGCAGCCGGGCAACGTGGAGTACAAGGTTGTGCGCCTCGAGGACGGGGTGTCGTTCGTGCACGTGTCGTCGGCGGACACGCCAGACGGGTCGAACCCGCTGCCCGAGCTGGCGGCGTTCAGGGAGTTCGGCCGGGACTCAGCCGCCCGGGTCGCCACCACCCCCGTACCGACGCCCGCCGACATCATCGGCTCGTACTACCCGGCGGTACCGGTGACGGATGCGGCCCGGACGGATCGCTCCGGGCCAGAGGGCTGAGTTGTCGCGGCCGGCCGGCCGCACCAGGCGCGAGGCGGGACCGCGGCGCCGGCCGGAGCGTTCCGGTCAGGCGGATTCCAGCCGCCCGGCCAGCTGCGACCGCGAGGTGACGTCCAGCCGGAGAAGATCCGGCCGGGGTGCGTCTCGCGCCACCGGCGGGACGACCCGGGTGCCAGGCCGAAATCTGCTTGTGTGAATGCCCGCCGCGCTCTAGCGTCCCAGGTCGTGCACTCAGACACCGCATCCATCATCCGGCACCTGCTCAAGGCCGCAGGCGTGGCGGGTGACGTCAGAGAGTTCCCGGAACCGGTGCCGACCGCGGATGCCGCCGCGGCAGCGCTCGGCTGCGACACCGGGGCGATCGCGAACAGCCTGGTGTTCGAGGCCGACGGCGCCGCGCTCCTTGTCCTGGCCAGCGGGGCCCACCGGGTGCATCCGGGCAGGCTCGCGCGGCGGCTGGGCACCGGCAAGATCCGCCGCGCCGGCCCTGACTACGTCCTCGCTCACACCGGCCAGCGCGTAGGCGGTGTCGCGCCCATCGGGCATCCCCGGCCGCTGCGCACGGTCGTCGACCTGGCGCTGGCGTCCTACCCGGTCGTCTGGGCCGGGGCCGGCGACGAGCGGACGGTGTTCGCCACCAGCTTCGACGAACTGGTCAGGATCACCAGCGGGAGTCCGAGCGACGTTGGCTAGCCGGCCGGTCCCCGGCGAGGTTCAGCTATGCGCGAAGCGATCGCTGTGGGCGGAATGGACTCCCCTGCCCGGCTCGCGGCCCGCACGCTGTGGGGCATGAGCACCGCCGCATACGATCCGTTCGCCGCCGGGCGCTTTCCGGTCGGCGTGCGCACGATCCAGGCGCTGGATCCAGCGCGGGGACGGCTGTTCCCGTGTGAGGTCTGGTATCCGGCGCGCACCGGGAGCGCAGGCCGGCCCGCTGGCCCGGCCGCGGACCGGGACACCGCGGACCGGGACACCGCGTGACCGCGCCCGCCGTGACCGCGCCCGCCGTGACCGCGCCCGCCGTGACCGCACCCGCCGTGACCGCGCCCGCCGTGACCGCGCCCGCCGTGACCGCACCCGCCGTGACCGGACCGGGCCTGCCTAGTGCAGCGACCGCAGCTGGTCGAGCAGCTTCGCGCAGGCATGCACGGTCCGTACGTGCGGGACGTCGATGCCCAGGCGGTCCGCGAGTTCCACGACGGCTCCGGTCATGCAGTCAAGCTCAAGCCGCTTACCCGCCTCCAGGTCCTGCAGCATCGACGTCTTGTGGTCGCCCACGGCCAGCCCGGCCTCGAGCCGCCGGTCGAGCGACACGGGGAAGCTGATCCCGAGCCGGCCGGCCACCGTGGCGCACTCGGCGAAGATCGCCCGGAGCAAGTCGTGCATCTCCGGCAGGGTGCCCAGCTCCCCCAGCGTCGCCCTGGTGAGCGCGGTGATCGGGTTGAACGCCACGTTGCCGACGAGCTTGAGCCAGATCTGGTCGCGCAGCCTGGCATCGACGGGCGCCTTCAGCCCGCCCCCGGCGAATGCCGCCGAGATCAGCCCGCACCGCTCGGACTTCGACCCGTCTGGCTCGCCGAGAGTGAACCGGGTGCCCTCGATATGCCGGATCACCCCCGGCTCGATGATCTCGGTGGAGCAGTAGGTCACGCAGCCGACGTTGTGCTCGGGCCCGATCGAGCCCGCGATCACTCCGCCAGGGTCGACGCTCTCCAGGCCGGCGCCGCCCGCGGGATCCGGCAGCGACTGGAAGTACCACCATGGGATCCCGTTCTGTGCCCAGATGACCGCGGCGCCGGGCGCGAGCAGCTTCCCGAGGCGCGGGGCAATCTCCGGCAGGCTGTAGGCCTTGAGCCCGACGAGCACCACCTCGGCGTCGGCGACGGCGGCCAGATCGTCGGTGGCGCGCGGATGGGCGGTGAAGTCACCGCGCGGGGACAGCACCCGCACGCCGCGGGAGGCCATCGCCGCCAGGTGCGGGCCCCTGGCGATCAGGGTGACGTCCGTGCCGCCGCGGGCGAGCGCCGCCCCCGCATAGGCGCCGATCGCCCCGGCGCCGAGCACGGCGAACCTCACTGCGCGGCCTGCCGCTGCGCGACGAACTCGGCCACCCGGCGGCGCTGCACCTTGCCGGTAGGCGTGCGGGGTATCTCGGGCACGACGTGAATCCTGGCCGGAACCTTGAACGCTGCCAGCTGCCGGCGGCAGTGCTCGATCAGGTCCCTGGTCTCGGCGTCCTGCGCCACGGTCACCGCGGCGGCCACCAGCTCCCCGTACTTGTCATCCTCGACCCCGAAGCAGACCGCGTCGCGCACGGCGGGATGGGACATGAGGACCTGCTCGATCTCCGCCGGGGCGATGTTCTCGCCGCCGCGGATGATCATCTCCTTGAGCCGCCCCTCCAGGGTGAGGTAACCGTCCCGCAGCACCCCGCGGTCGCCGGTGCGGAACCAGTCGCCGAAGAACGCCGCTGCCGTGGCCGCCGGGTTGTGCACGTAACCGGACATCACGCCGGGACCGCGGATGACGACCTCGCCGGGATGCCCGTCGGGCAGGAGCGTCCCCCGCTGATCGACCACGCCGATCTCGGTACCGGTCGGCACGCCGACCGAGCCAGGCAGCCGCGCGGCCGGGGGCAGCGGGTTGGATGCCATCTGATGGCTCGCCTCGGTCATGCCGTAGGCCTCCAGCATCGGTACCCGGTAGCCGCGCTCTGCCCGGTCCAAGAGCGCGGGCGAAAGGGCCGAGCTGCACGAGCGCACGAATCGCAGCGTCTCCGGCGGCCCGGCCTCATCGGCCTTGTCGAGGATCATCTGGTGCAGCGTCGGGCCGGCCGATAGCCAGGTGGCCCCGTGCTCGCGGGCCTGCGGCCAGAAGCGGTGCGGCGTGAACCGGCGCGGGGCGATGACCGCCCCCCCGGTGCTCAGCGCCGCGAAGGTCGAGGCGACGAGCCCGTGAATGTGAAACAGCGGCATGACGCAGAACGAGACGTCCGCGGAACTGAGCCGGTAGTGCGCGGCGATCGTGCGGGTCGAGGCCATCAGGTTCCGCTGCCGCAGCGGAACCTGTTTCGGGCGGCTGGTCGTCCCGCTCGTGTGCAGGACGACGGCGACGTCGTCCGGGCCGCCTTGCTGGAACGGCCGCCGCGGCACCGCCGGGCCCCCGGCTGCCAGCAGCCGGAGCGGTCCGTCATCAGCGGTCTCGACCGTGAGCACGCTCGTGGCGGTGGCCGCCGCGGCGGCCACCGCCGACTGGCTGGCCTGGATCAGGAACAGCCGGGGGGCGATATCCGTCAGGAAGAAGGTGAACTCGGTTTCCGTGTACGCAGGGTTGAGCGGGGCAGCGGCCGCGCCGATGGTGGTGATCGCCAGCAGCAACAAGACGAAGTCCGGGCCGTTGGGCAGCGTGAGCGCGACGCGGTCGCCGCGCCGCACGCCAGCGGCCGCGAGGCAGCCCGCCAGCGTCTCGATCCTGTCCGCCAGTTGCGCGTACGTCAGGACCTGGCCGCTCTCGGGCACGACGAACGCCGGCCCTGACGGCTCTGCCTGCGCCAGCAGTGCGCTGAGCGACTCACCCCGGCTGGTCTCTTCGGTCATCGACTGTCCTCCGCTGGTCGTCCGCGATGCCACGACGGACCGGGCTGCGATGCTGGCGCCGTCGCGTCCTGCCAGAAACCCGGCCTGCGCAAGCCGCTTAGCTGCCTCTAGTCTGCCGTGACCCTCGCGCACAGCCACGGCCGGGCGAGGCAACGGCGGTTCCGGCGGGTCAGGCCCGCCGCCGTGCCTGGCCTGTCTCAGCTCCCCGGCTTCAGGACATCCTGCAGGGCAGCCATGGCCCTGGTCGTGTACCGTGCCACCGCATCCCGGCTGACTCCCATGGCCGAGGCAGCCTGGCCTTCGGATAGATCCAGGTAGAACCGGAGCACGAGCGCCTCTCGCTGCCGTGGCGGGAGCGAGCGCAGGGCGGAGATCACTGCGGACCGCGCCGGCTGCCCGGTCTCCTGCTGCCCGGCGTCCGGCAGCCCGGCATCCGGCAGCCCGGTCTCCTGCTGCCCGGCGTCCGGCAGCCGCGGCGCGCCTGCAGGCGCGGGAGGGCCTGCCGCCGCCCGGCGCCGGGTGGACCGTGACCGGGCTACGACGGACTGCCGCAGGTAGGACAGGGCCTTATCGCGGTCCTGCAGCCGCCGCCAGGCTCCGCGCATCGCGACGAAGGAGTCCTGCACGATTTCCTCCGCCGCGGCGACGTCGCCGACCAGCACGACCGCCAGCCGGACCAGCGAACGGTACTCCGAGCCGTAGATCGCCGTGATCGCCCGGTCGGCGTCCGGCTCGGGTGCGGTCATATGCCCACTGTGCACCGTGCCGGCGCCGAAAGCGCCGGCATTCCCAGCCGCCCCTCGCCGGCCCCGTCGGCGAGGGATCAGCGGGATGACCGGGTGCGCATTGCGGCACGAGCGGCCACAGCGGCGCCGAGGACGGGATCCGGCGCCATGTCCGCACGCTGGCGAGGAATCAGTACCGTCCAGCCGCGGGCTCTGGTGTCCTCGGCATTGCCGGGGTGCGGGTAGCGCGCACGGCCGCGGCCGACGGGCTCCGGCAGCTTCCGGCCGGCCGTCAGCCTCATTCCGCTGGCCTGTGCACGCTCGACTGATGACATGCTTGCATGCTAGGAAGATAAAGTAAAGGATGTCAAGATCAAAGTAGAAAATGAGGAAATCTAAGTTCATAAAAGCGAAAATTTTAGAAGAAATACGAGTATCTCGGTGCAGCATGTGCCATCCTGCAGTATGCGACAGCTGGATTCTTCTGGCGCCTCCCCCCAGGATGTGGACATGTCAGGCGAGGACTGGAAGCGGCTCGGCGATTACGTCGTGGCGAGGCGCATTGCCCTCGGGATGCGGGACCGCCGTGCGCTCGCCGCGGTGACCGGCGTCACCGACCGCACGCTCGGCAAGCTCGAGAACGGCAAGCGCGTGTCCGCCAGCACCCTGGGCGCGGTCGAGAATCAGCTGGGCTGGTCTCCCGGGTCCTGCCGGCGGATGCTGGCAGGCGGCGAGCCCGTCCTGCTGGCCGGGCCCGCCAGCCGCCGGCAGTTCGACGACCCGACGCTGCAGCACATCGCCGAGACGCCAGGGCTGCCGCCGGACGTGGTGCGCGGGCTGATAGCACTCGCGCGCAACTGGCGTGAGCAGGAGGACGAGCGCCGCGACCCGCCCGGCATGACCGGCTAGGCGCCCGGCCTGACCGACCAGGCGCCCGGCGGGCGAGCGTGCCGAGATGCACGCGACGATCACCGGGCTGGACCCGCCACGGCTACTGGAGACGGTCAGGCGGTCGGCGATAGCGAGATGGCGGGCGTACACACGCGGACGCCCAGGATAATGACGCACCCGCCCGGGTTTCCTCCCGACGGCGACGGCGACGGCAGGGCCGATGGCGCCGGGGTCGGCGAGCGGGCGGGTGACGGCGACGGCGACGGGCCGGCGGGCGGTTTGGACGGGTGCTCGGGCGGCCAGGTTCCGGCCGGGCTGACGACCCGCCCGGCGCGGACGGCATCGCGGCGGCCGGCCGCACCGGGCTCCGGTGCCCGGCAGGCGTGCCCTGCGGCTGGCGGGCCGGGGCGGTGCTGCGCACCGGTGGACGGGCTGGCACCGGAGAGGCGGGCTGGTGCGGCACGGGGGTGAGGAAGATCGCGGCGGTAGAGCCGCCCGCAGCCAACGCCGTCGCGGCCGTCGCCAGGGCGGCCGGCTTTGCCCGCAGCGCCCGGGCGCCGCCGCGCAGCACGTGCCGGAGCTCCGCGAGCAGCGCCACCCCGACCGGGGGCAGCCCGGCCAGCCACCCGGCACGGCGTGACGCACGGATCGCCTGCCGCACGGCCGCCCGCAGGTACTTCGCGTCGAGCGCGTCCGAGACATAGATGATCAGGTCGCCCCGCGGATCCCGGTAGGCGATGGCCATCAGCCCGGCCGGCATGGCGACCCGCTCAAGGCGGATCACGAGACGCTCCTCAGCCGGGATGCCAGCTGGCGAATCGTGGTCCACCACTCGCGAGGATCGCCACCCTCGCCGCCCACCACGGCGATGACCTCGCGGCCGTCCACGGTGCAGCGCACGGGGGTTCCGTTCTTCCTCGGCTCCCACGCAGCGGCTTGCAGGGAAGATGGCACGGGGGCACGTAAGGCCGGGTCCGGGCTGGCGGGCGCGCTCAACGCCGCACCGGCCGCCTCGGCGATCTTCTCGAACATGTCCACGCGCCGCTGCAGCTCTGCCTGAGCCTCCCTGGCCCGAGCGATCTCGTCCTCAAGCCGCCGCAGGCGGCGCCTCCCGTGCCACACGCCCCTTGCAGACCTCCCTCACGGCCTCCACATCCGAATAGCCGGAATCGCGCAGGTCCATGACACTCACGGATTCCGGGTAGCTTACGCCCTTTCGCACCGCTGCCGGTGGCAGTACCGGGAGGCACCCCCTCCACGCCGGTTCCGCCCGGGCATGGCTGCAGGGTGACGCAGGGACGGCGTCGACCCCGGCGGCGCCGGAACCGGGCTCACGGCGCCCGGGGCCGGGCTCACGGGCCCGGGGCAGGACCGGGGCTTGCGGCGCCAGGCCCGGGCTCGCGGCGCCAGGCCCTGGCTCAGCCTCCCGTGCCGGACGGCACCTGCGGCTGGCCGGCCGCGCGGAGCGCGTCCAGGATCTGCTGCCCGTACCTGGCCAGCTTGGTCTCGCCAACGCCGCTCACCGTCCCGAGCTGGGCCAGGGTCGCCGGAGGCTCGGCGGCGATCTGGCGCAGGGTCGCGTCGTGGAAGATCACGTAGGCGGGCACGCCCTGCTCCCGGGCCGTCGCGGCGCGCCAGGCGCGCAGTTGCTCGAAGATCGCCGCGGCAGCCGCCGGCAGCTCGACCGCCGCGCTTGCTGTCCTGGCTGCCCGGCCCGGCTTCGCGGCCCGTGCCGCGCGCTCGGGCTCGCGGCGCAGCATCACCTGGCGCCGCCCGGCAAGTACCTTGCTGCTCGCCTCGGTGAGGGCCAGCGTGCCATAGTCGCCCTCCACGGCCAGCAGTCCCTGGGCCAGCAGCTGCCGCACCACGCCGCGCCACTCGGCCTCACGCTGGTCAGCGCCGATGCCGAATACCGTCAGGGATGCGTGATCGTGCTCGATGACCTTGGCTGTCTTCCGGCCGAGCAGGATGTCGATCACCTGGCCGGCGCCGAACCGCTGGCGCCGTTCCCGGTGCAGCCGGAACACGGCGGACAGGAGCTTCTGCGCCGCGACCGTGCCGTCCCACGACTGCGGCGGCGACAGGCAGGTGTCGCAGTTGCCGCACGAGCCGGAAGCCTCGCCGAAGTAGCCGAGCAGCTGCGTCCGGCGGCATTCCACCGTCTCGCAGAGGGCCAGCATGGCGTCCAGGTGCGCGGCGAGCCGACGCCGGTGCGCGATGTCGCCCTCGGAGCCGTCGATCAGCCTGCGCTGCAGCACCACGTCCTGCAGGCCGTAGGCGAGCCATGCGGTGGCGGGCAGGCCGTCGCGCCCGGCCCGGCCGGTTTCCTGGTAGTAGCCCTCGACGGACTTGGGCAGGTCGAGGTGCGCGACGAAACGCACGTCGGGCTTGTCGATGCCCATGCCGAAGGCGATCGTGGCCACCATGACGAGTCCGTCTTCGCGCAGGAATCGGGCCTGGTTGGCCCGGCGGGTGCGCCCGTCGAGGCGCGCGTGATACGGCAGCGCCGTGATCCCGCTGCGTGTCAGCAGCTCGGCGGCCTTGTCCACGGACGCGCGGGAGAGGCAGTAGACGATGCCCGCGTCGCCCGCATGCTCGGTCCGCAGCAGCTCAAGCAGCTGCCGGGAGGGATCGGCTTTCGGCTCGATCCGGTACCTGATATTCGGGCGATCGAAGCTCGCCACGAAATGCCGCGCGGACTTCAGGTTCAGCCTGGCGGCGATCTCGGCGCGAGTGGCCCTGGTGGCCGTTGCCGTCAGGGCGATGCGCGGGACCGACGGCCATCGCGAGTGCAGCTGCGACAGCTCGAGATAGTCGGGCCGGAAATCGTGCCCCCACTGAGACACGCAGTGTGCCTCGTCGATCGCGAAGAGGGAGATCGAGCCGCGGTCAAGCAGCCGCAGCGCCGACTCGGCGCGCAGCCGCTCCGGTGCCAGGTACAGCAGGTCAAGCTGGCCGGCCAGGAATGCGGATTCGACCAGGCGGCGCTCGCCGGGATCCTGGGTCGAGTTCAGGAACCCGGCCCGCAGGCCGAGCGCTGTCAGGGCGTCAACCTGGTCCTGCATGAGGGCGATGAGCGGCGAGATGACGACGCCGGTGCCGGGCCGGATCAGGGCCGGGATCTGGTAGCACAGGGACTTGCCGCCGCCGGTCGGCATGAGCACGAGCGCGTCTTTTCCGGCGATGACGTGATCGATGATTTCCTGCTGCGCACCGCGGAACGAGTCGTAGCCGAAGACCCGGCGCAGCGCCCCCGCCGCGTCGGCCGGCCGCGGGCCGGTTCCGGGGGAAGCCACCCGGCGATTCTACGTGCGCGCCGAGAGCCGTGGCGGCCGCCTCGGCGGTCCGGGCCGCTGTTGGCCTAAGGCCGGTTCGTGCGCAGAGATAAGGCATCTGTCCGATGCGGCCTGGCGGGCCTCACGGCGAACCTGATAGGCGGGCGGCCCAGCGGAAGCCCGGATCGAGGAGGAGCACATGCCCCCGCAGAGCGCGGCCACCGCGCGGGCGCGCCGCCCGCTGGCCGCCGCACGGGAACTGCCCTGCCGCAGCGACCCCGAGCTGTTCTTCGCCGAGAGGCCCGAGGACGTGCAGCTCGCGAAGGCGCTCTGCGGTCGCTGCCCGGTGCGTGCCGCCTGCCTCGCCGGGGCACTGCAGCGCGGCGAGCCGTGGGGAGTCTGGGGTGGCGAGCTGTTCTTGAGCGGCGCCGTCATCCCGGGCAAGCGGCCGCGCGGGCGACCGCGCAAGGACGACGTGGCCGCCTGAGA
>Ga0137365_10000367_pt1 | contig 29876 bp, 25 predicted proteins | sample SagtaG_9_FD_104799 | JGI IMG/M metagenome (GOLD analysis project Ga0137365, IMG submission 104799) | Vadose zone soil microbial communities from Sagehorn Ranch, Mendocino, California, USA - Sage1_L_40_16 metaG | ecosystem: Environmental > Terrestrial > Soil > Vadose zone | place: USA...
GCCCAGCCTCGCTGCGACGATTTCCGCCGTCTCCCGTGCCCGGGCGAGGTCGCTCGAATAGAGAACGTCGATCTCTCCATCCAGCTGTTCAGCGAGCGCCCGCGACTGCTCGCGGCCAAGATCGTTCAGCCGCGTGTCGGAGCCGCCCTGCCAGCGGCCGTCGCGGTTCCAATCGGTCTCGCCGTGTCGAACTAGGAGGAGCTTGGTCACGCCACTAAGGCACCGCTAGCGGTGCCTTCGTCACGACGTACGGGCCCTGCCCGTGCGTCCGTCTGAACTGACCGGTCGAGCCGTTGGAATCCATGCCAGAGGCTCTAGGCTACCCAGCCCATGGATCTTGGCCTCAAGGATCGAATATGTCTGGTAACGGGTTCAACCGGCGGCATCGGGCTCGAGACCGCGAGGCTGCTCGTCTCCGAAGGCGCACGAGTCGTGATCAACGGACGGGACGCGGATCGGGCCGAGGAGGCGCGAACCGAGGTGGGCGCCGCCCTGGCGGTTGCGTGCGACCTGTCACAGTCCGGCGCCGCGGAGCAGCTCGTCGCTGAGACGGCTGCGGCCCTTGGCCCGGTCGAGTGCCTGGTGAACAACGTCGGCGAGGCCTACCAGGTTGGCTTCGAGGAGCTGACCGACGAGCAATGGGACGCCATGTGGCAGCTGAACGTCATGAGCTACGTTCGCTGTATCCGAGCCGCTCTGCCCGGAATGAAGGAGGCAGGTGCGGGCACGATCGTCAACGTCTCGTCGACGGCGGGGAAGCGCCCGTCCACCGCAATGCCGAACTACTCGGTGACGAAGGCGGCGGTGCTCTCACTTTCCCGTCTCGTAGCCGATCTCTACGCGAAGCACGGCATCCGTTGCAACGCTGTCGCACCCGGCCCGACGGCGACCCCTGCTTGGCTTGGTGACGGAGGGTTGGCAGATCAGCAAGCGGCCGCTTCTATTAAGACGCGTCAACAAGTGCTCGAGGCCGTCGGAGCGGGGCGTCCACTGCGCCGACTGGCCGAGCCCGATGAAATCGCCGCTGTCATCGTATTTCTGTGCTCGGAGCGTGCTTCCTACGTAACCGGTTCAGCCTGGAGCGCGGACGGCGGAACCGTCCCGATCATCATCTAGCCTGGACCTAGTGGCCCTCCCAGCAACATTCGCCGGCGCCTGGCCCGCGATCACGCGGCGCCAGAGTCCACCCTCGCTCTTACCAAGGCTTCAAGCCTTGGCTGCGAGCGAGTGCGGCCTCTGGCTTGGTGCTCGCGACCCAGGCATCCGCCAATGTCACTGGAAGGGCCACTAATGCCGGAGCTCGCAGGAAGAGTCGCGGACGCCTTCGAGGCGCAGGTGCGCGTGCTCGAGGAACGGTGGCTGTCGCCGCTCGCCGTTCGTTCCTACGAGACGCGGGGACGACTCCGCCCGGAGGACGACTGCCGCCTGCGCACGCCATTCCAGCGCGACCGCGACCGCATCTTGCATTCGAAGCCGTTTCGGCGCCTGAAGGGGAAGACACAGGTCTTCATCGATCCCGCAGGCGATCACTACCGCACGCGCATGACTCACACGCTCGAGACAACGGGTATCGCCCGTGGCGTGGCGCGGGCCCTGCGGTTGAACGAGGATCTCGTCGAAGCGATCGGGCTCGGCCATGACATGGGGCACACGCCGTTTGGCCACGCCGGCGAGGATTCGCTCGACGCTGCGCTGCAAGAGCGTTTCGGCCGAACGTTCCGTCACAACGAGCAGTCGCTGCGGATCGCGGAGTCGCTGAACCTGACGGAGGAGGTTCGCGATGGGATCCTCACTCACACCGGGACGCAGGAGCCGGCGACGCTCGAGGGCAAGATCGTTCGAATCGTCGACCGTGTCGCGTACATCAACCATGACATCGACGATGCCGTCCGCTTCGGGATCCTCGATCCAGCGGAGCTCCCCCACGAGGAGGTTGCTCTCCTTGGCGACCGGGGCTCGCGGCGCATCGACAGGCTGGTGCACGACCTGGTCGAGAGCTCCGAGCATGCCGGAGACATCGTGCAGAGCGAGGAGATCGGTGGGGCAATGCTCGCCCTGCGTTCGTTCATGTTCGAGCGGGTCTACCTCGGCCCGCACACGCGGCAGGAGCAGGAGCGCGCCCGAGCAACCGTGCGCCGGATCTTCGAGCATCTCGCGGAGCGTGGGGAGGAGCCCGAGCAGATCGTCGAGTTCATTGCAGGGATGACGGACCGGTTCGCGCTGAGCTACGTTGCGGACCTGGACTTGTGACTGTGGCCCGGATCAAGGACACATCGGTCGAGGAGGTCAAAGCCGCAGCGGACATCATCTCGGTCGTGTCGGAGCGCACTCAGCTCCGCAAGGCCGGCGCCCGCTACATGGGGCGCTGCCCGTTCCACGAAGAGCGGACGCCCAGCTTTTCCGTGAACGGGGTGGACAAGTTCTACTACTGCTTCGGCTGTGGGGCGAAGGGTGACCTGATCACCTTCGTTCGGGAAACCGAGCAGCTCGATTTCGCCGAAGCGATTGAGTGGCTCGCAGACCGCTTCAACGTCCAGATCGAGTACGAGGAAACGTCGCCTCAGCAAGATGCTCGCCGGCGTCGGCGCGAGCGTTTGCTCGAGTTGCTGGAAGCAGCCGCGTCGTTCTACGAGCGATACCTCTGGGACTCGCAGGCCGGCTCGCTGGCGCGTGACTACCTCGCCGGCCGCGGTCTCGGCGAGGAGGTGTGCCGTGAGTACCGGCTCGGGCTGGCGCTCGGCGGAACGACATTGACGCGCAAGGCGCTCGAGCGCGGGTTCACGCGCGACGAGTTGGTTGCCGCGGGCCTCATAAACAGGCGCGGCAACGACTACTTCTTCGGGCGGTTGCTCTTTCCACTCACGGATGCACGGGGTCGCGTGCTCGGCTTTCAGGCACGCAAGCTGCGCGAGGACGATCCGCTGAAGGCGAAGTACGTCAACTCGCCTGAAGGTGAGCTGTTCCGGAAAGGCGATTTGCTCTACGGGCTCGACCGTGCCAGGGCCGCGATCGCGAAGCAAGAGCGCGCCATCGTGGTCGAGGGGAACACCGACGTGCTCGCGCTCAGCCAGGCCGGGATGGAGCCGGTGGTCGCGTCGATGGGAACGGCGCTGACCGAGCGGCAGCTGAAGGAGCTCGGACGGCTGACGACGCGCGTGTGGCTTTGTTTCGACGGTGATGCTGCAGGTGAGGCGGCAACCTTGCGAGGGATGGAGCTCGCGTTCGCACAGGGTCTCGACGTTCGAGTCGTCGCCCTGCCCGCCGGTTTCGATCCGGCCGATCTGGCCGAGGGATTCGAGCAGCTGCTTGCGCGCTCCGAAAGCTATCTGGCCTACCGCGTTCGCCTCGAGATCGAACGGGCCGCCGACCGGCAGGAAGCGTTCGTCCGCGTCCGGGAGGTGCTTTCGCGTTTCGAGGAGTCACCCGAACGGCAGGACGCCATCCGCTACGCCGCGGACAAGCTCGATCTGCCGAAGGAGACACAGGCCGGACTTGCGCCACGCGGTGCCGCATCCGCCACGGGACGGGTCTCCGCGAGACTGCTCGACGCCGGCGAGCGGCTCGAGCAGAACGCTCTTGCCGGCGTCGCCGCCCATCCCGTCCTTCTGCCCGTGCTCGCCGAGCTCGGGCCCGAGCACTTCGACGGCGAGGAGCACCGGCGCTTACGTGAGCAGCTGGTGTCCGGCGGTGAGCCGGACGCAGAGCTCGTGGGCCTCGCCGCTGAGCTCGATGCCCGTGCGACCTCGGAAGGGATCGATGAGAGGACCGCCGAACAGCTTTTGCTCCGGCTCCGCGAGCGCCAGATCAGGCGCGAGCTCGGTGACGCAGATCCTGCCCGTACGCTCGAGTTGCAAGCCTCACTGGCCAAGATCGTCGCCACCGTCGAGGAGCTGGCCGCCTCACAGGCATTCTCGCGCTGACGTCACGCTCGTAACTCGCACGAGTACGGATTACGATCGTCGCCCATGCGCGCTGAATCCGAGGTCTGGCAAGCGCTGCTGCGTCGTAAGGGACTCTCGGTCACCGATCTTGCCGAGCAGCTCGGCGTCACTCGTCAGCATGCGCATCGACTGTTGACGGGGCGCAGGCCGGCGGCGTCCCAACGGGAGGAGCTCGAACATGCGCTCGCCCTCGGGACGCCGACTGCAGGGAACCCGCTGTTCGCCGTGGGCGAGCTCGACGACAACGGCGAACTGGACATCGTTCCGGCCGGGGACGCTCAGCCGCTCTTCGCCAGCCGAGAAGTGGCTACGGATGTCGCCCGCGCGCTCGAGCCCGCCTCGCTTTATGTTTGCGTGCTGCCAGTCTGGCCTGCGTACGGCTGGCGGAACCTGGTCGCGTTCCATGCAGCGTGGGGCGCGGAGCCGGAGCCGCGCAAGGTCTTCGTTGTGGACAACGGTGACGAGGACCTGCCCTTGGACGCACTTGTCGGGGAGGTTCGTGCGGGCCTCGACGCCACGCTGCGAGGGCGCGCCAAGGCACGCGATCCCGCCTACCTGAGTGAAGTCGAGTCCAGACTTCAACGGCTAAACTAGCCCCCTGCTTTCCCCAGTAGCTCAATTGGCAGAGCATCCGGCTGTTAACCGGAGGGTTGTTGGTTCGAGTCCAACCTGGGGAGCTCAGCCGCCGGAAAACGCGCTTTCGCGCATGTTTTCCGTCGGTGATGGAGTGCGACCGGCGGCGAGGGGGACCCTCGCCTATCGCGTAGCCGGGCGTGGGCCGCACTGTCCTTGCGCTCTCTGTGATGATTGCGTCAAGGCTTGAGTAGCGGTTGATTCTTGACCTGAGCAGGGGTTTCTGAACTGAATAGCGCATGCTCCTGAGGGAGGTCGAGTATGCTCGTCCCGCGAGCGTTCAGGAAGCCCTGCGCCTTCTTGGCGCAAACGACGGCGCTCGCGCGCTCGCGGGTGGCCAGACGTTGATCAACGTGATGAAGGCCCGCGCGGCTTCGCCTGACGTTCTCGTCGACCTCGTCGACATCGGCGAGTTGCGCGGGATCGAGCTCGGCGCCGACGGGACGGTCGAGCTCGGTGCGATGACGACGTACACCGACATCATCGACTCTGCGGAGGCACGTGCGCGCCCGATCCTCGGCGAGGTCTGCAACCAGATCGCCGACGTTCAGGTCCGCAACCGCGGCACGATCGGCGGCAACGTCTGCTCGAACGACCCGACGAACCATCTGCCTCCACTGCTCGTCGCGATCGGCGCGACGATGACGATCGTCGGCCCGGGCGGCGAGCGCTCCGTGCCCGCGGAGGCGTTCTTCCTGGGCGTCTACATGACTGCGGCCGGCCCGGGAGAGCTGCTGACGAAGATCACGGTACCGCCCGGCAAGAGCGACGGCTTCGCCTCCGTCCCGATCGGCAAGGACGGGACGTGCATCGTCAACGTCGCCGCGTCGCTCGACGGTGGAGCGGTGCGCCTCGCGATCGGCTGCGTCGACGCGGTCCCGGTCCTCGTGAAGCCCGAGTCGACAGAGGACGGGGCTGTGCGCGCGGCAGTGCAGGGTGCCAACCTCGACCCGCCTTGGGACGTCCATGCCTCGGCCGACTACCGCCGTCATCTCGCGGAAGTTCTCGCCCTACGCGCGGTCGCCCAGGCCGCAGGAAGGAATTAGTGTCCCTCCCAGCAATGCTCGCCGGCTTCTGGCCCGCGATCACGCGGCGCCAGAGTCCACGCTCGCCCTTAGCAAGGCAGACCAGCCTTGCTGCGGTTGAGTGCGGCCTCTGGCTTGGTGCTCGCGACCCAGAAACTCGGCAGCATCACTGGAAGGGACACTAGTTTGGAGGCTGTCTCCCGCAAGACGATCACAGTCGACGTCAATGGCGAGCAGTACGAGCGTGAGGTGGATGCGCGCCGGCTGTTGATCCACTTCCTTCGCGACGACCTCGACCTGACCGGGAGCCACATCGGCTGCGACACCGGGAACTGCGGCGCCTGCTCCGTGCTCCTCGACGGCACGCTGGTCAAGAGCTGCATGATGCTCGCCGTCCAGGCGGAGGGGACCAAGATCGAGACGGTCGAGGGGCTCGCTTCCGAGGGCGAGCTGAACGGCCTCCAGCAGGCTTTCTCAGACCATCACGCGCTTCAGTGCGGCTACTGCACGCCGGGCATGCTGATGAGCGCCACCGCGCTTCTCCGCGAGAACAAGAGACCCGGCGAGGACGAGATCCGCAAGGGCATCCAGGGAAACATCTGCCGCTGCACGGGCTATGTGAACATCGTCGAGGCGATCAAGGCGGCCGCGGAATGATTCGGACGTCAGTGCGAGAGCAAACAGTCGCCGGCGAAGCCGGGCTTTGCCCGGCGGGAGCCCCACAGTACGCCTGTCCGTGCCCCAACAAGAAGAAGGGGGGACACGGGGGAAAGATGGTTTCCCCCGTGCGCGAATGAGCGAGACCACCGTCACTCCGGAGCGCCCGCTCGTCGTCGAAGAGGGGGACGTCAAACCGGGCTTCATCGGGCAGAGCGTCCCGCGCAAGGAAGACAAGCGCCTCGTCCAGGGCGAGGGCGTGTTCTTCGACGACGTCAAGCGCCACGAGATGGGCTATGTCCACTTCGTCCGCTCGCCGTACGCCCACGCACGGATCAAGTCGGTCGACGTCTCGAAGGCTCTCGAGCTGGACGGCGTCTACGGGACGCTGACGGGGGACGAGGTCGCGATCCTCACCGACCCGTTCTTCGAGCTCTCGACGCCACCCGGAGCGAACATCAAGGACTACGCGCTGGCGGTCGGCCGCGTGCGCCACGTCGGCGATCCCGTCGCGGCGGTGGTCGCACGTACGCGCGAGCTCGCACGCGACGCCGCCGAGCTCGTCGAGGTCGAGTACGAGCCGCTCCCGCACGTTCTCGACGGCGAGGAGTCGCTGAAAGACGAGGTCGTGCTGCACGAGGATGCCGGGTCGAACACCGTCTGGTCCGGCGTGTTCGACTGGGGCGACTTCGACGCCGCGCTGGCAGACGCCGACCACGTCGTCCGCATCGAGCGCCTGCACTTCGACCGCTTCTCGTCGACACCGCTCGAGTGCTCCGGCTGCCTTGTCGAGTTCAACCGCGGCACCGGCCAGTGGACGATCCACGGGAACCACCAGATGCCCGGCGTCGGCGCGATCTGGATGGCCCCCGCGCTGCGCGTCGGCATCGACAAGCTGCGGTTCGTGAGCCAGGACATCGGCGGCGGTTTCGGCAACAAGATCACGCTCCATCCTCAGTACACCGCGTGTTGTCTCCTCGCCCGCAAGCTCAACCGGCCGGTGCAATGGACCGAATGGCGGACCGATCAGCACACGGCGAACACACACGGGAACGAGCGCACGTTCCTCGATATCACCGTCCCGGTGAAGGCGGACGGCACGATGCTCGGCTTCTCGGTCCGCGCGATCGACGACTGTGGGGCGTTTCCGCGCTACGAGCCGCTCGGCTGCATCATCTGGGCTCAGGTCACGCCGGGCTGCTACCGCTGGCGCAACGTCCGCGTCGACTTCACGCAGGTCTGCACGAACAAGTCACCCGTGGCGCCCAACCGGGGTTACTCACGCATGCAGCACCTTTGGCTGACCGAACGGATCATCGACATCGTGGCCGGCGAGCTCGGCCTCGACCCGATCGAGATGCGCAAGAAGAACTACGTCAAGCACGAAGAGTTCCCGTACGAGACACCGAACGGCTGCGTCTACGACTCCGGTGACTATGCCCGCTGCCTGGACATCGCGCTCGACCTGATCGGCTACGACTCGCTCGAAGAGAAACGCCGGGACGCCGAGTCGCGCGGCAAGCTCTTCGGCATCGGGATCGGCTCGACGCTCGACTCCGGCACGAACAACTTCGGCCAGTCGATGATCCTCAACCCGGAGCTGCAGTTCTCCGGGAACAACGAGGTCGCGACTGTGAAGCTCGACATCTTCGGCGAGGTCGTGGTGACGCTCGGAACGGTGCCGCAGGGGCAGGGACACGAGACCACGTCGGCCCAGGTCGTCGCCGAGATTCTCGGCTGCACGCCCGACGACGTGAACGTCCGGGCGGGCCACGACACCTACTGGAACTCGACCGCCGGGTTCTCCGGAACGTATGCGTCGCAGTTCGCCGTCACGGGGCTGGGTGCGGTCAAGGGCGCCACCGAGAAGCTCGCAGTCGAGATGAAGCAACTCGCGGCGGCCGTCTTCGGCTGTTCGCCGGACGACATCGAGCTCGTCGAGAGCCAGGCCCGGATCAAGGGCAATCCCGAAGCAGCGTTGCCGTTCATGGCCCTCGGCGCGATTCTCAACGCGAACAACGCCGGGCTGCCGGCCGACCTCGACGTCACGCTGAACGTACGGCATGTCTATAGGCCGCAATTCGAGAAGCCGGATCTCGAGCGCAAGTTCGGCAACCTGACGCTGACGTACGCCACGCAGATCCATGCCTGCGCGCTCGAGATCGATCCCGAAACGGGCGTGTACGAGATCGTCGACTACGCAGCGGTGGACGACTGCGGTAACCGCATCCATCCGCAGATCGTCGAAGGGCAGGTGCACGGCGCGACCGCACAGGCGCTCGGCGCGGCGACGCACGAGATCTTCACCTACGACGAGGAAGGCAACCTGCTCACTCCCAACTTCTACGACTACCACGTCCCGCACGCGCTCGACATGCCGCCGATGAAGAACGGCTTCATCGAGTCAGAGTCGCCGTTCACGCTGCTCGGCGCGAAGGGAATGGGGGAGGGCGGCGGCGCAGGAATCCATGCCGTCTGCGCTGCACTGCAGAACGCACTGGGCCGCCGCGGCGAAGGGCCGATCGTCTGGCGCAGCTGCAATCCCTACGAGGGTGTGTGGGACCTGCTGCAGAAGCCAGAGGAGACGCGCAAGCTCGTGAGCGTGGAGAGCCGATGAAGGTCACCGGAGAAAGAGAGTTTCAGGCGCCGCGGGAGACGGTGTGGCAGGTCTTGAACGACCCGGCGCAGATGGCGAAGACGATGCCCGGGGTCGAGTCGTTCGACATCCAGGACGACAGGCACTGGCGCGCACACGTGAAGATCCCGCTCGGGCTCGGCGGCCTGCGCATGTCGATCGACTTCGAGAAGATGGAGGAGCGCGAGCCGGAGTTCGCCAAGCTCCACGCCAAGGGCAACGGCGTCGGCGCGGTGCTGAACATGGACACCTCCTTCAATCTCACCGAGGCCGGCGAGGGGACGAACATGAAGTGGGAGGCGGAGGTACATCTCCTCGGCCCGGTTGCGTCGATGGGGCAGCGCGTCCTGCAGCCGATCGTCAACCAGCAGGTCTCGCAGGTGCTCGGCGCGCTCGACAAGCAGGTGCAGGAGGCGAAAGGGCCGACGACCTCGACAGCGGACCAGTAGCCAACCCACTGCTCCGAGTTCGCCGCTCTGGACCGGAGCCTTCTGGATCCGCGAGCTCGCGGAGACGGATTAGACCGCGATTAGCGGGGTCGGCCAGAGTCGCTGCATGGATCATTCCTTCGTCGGAAGGGCCGCTCCGTGGCTTGCGGGCCTGGTGGCGGCGATTGCAGTCCCGGTAGCTGTCGCCGGGGCCGATGCCGTCCCACTGAACGGACAGATCGCCTTCGCGGTGCGGTTCGACACGCAGCAGCTGTACAGCCTGCGGCTAGACGGGTCCCGACCAAAGCGCCTGACCACCGACCTCGCCCAGAACTACCAGGCTGTCGAATCGCCGGATGGGCGGCGCGTCGCATTCAGCAGGGGCCCGCTGGGCCAGGCCGACATCTTCGTCATGGATCGAGACGGTTCCGGGCTGACCAACCTCACCCGCAACCCTCGGGACGACTACGACCCGATGTGGACCCGGGACGGCCGGCGGATCGCCTTCACGAGTCACCGCACCGGAGACGACGAGATCTACGTCATGAACGCCGACGGGAGCCACGTGCACCGCGTCACCCGGTCGCGCGGAGCAGACGAGAATCCGACGTGGCTGGCACAGGGCCGACTCGTGATCTCGAGTGAACGGGCGGGAAAGCTGGCGCAGCTCTATGTCGTCCGCATCTCGGACGGCCATGCGGTTCAGCTTACGCACGAGAAGCTCTACCACGCATATCCGCAGGCGTCTCCCGACGGCCGCTGGATCGCGTACACGGCCCAGCGCCTGGTGGACTCCCAGGGCGACGTGGTCGTGATGCGGTCGGACGGGTCTCAGAGCAGGCGCATCACACATGGCTCTTCCGACGATTCCTATGCAGCCTGGTCACCGGACAGTCGGCGGATTGTTTACTCGCGTGACGCGACGCTCTACATGATCGACCGCGACGGCGGGAACAACCGTCGCGTCGACCCGATCATCGAGGGCTACGACGCATCGTGGGGCCGCGACGGAACGATCTTCTTCGACAACTCGACGTACGAGAACGAGGAGATCGCTGCGGTGGGCGCGCAGGGCGGGATCATGCGGCTCCTCACCGAGGCGCCGGGCGATGCGGACGTGGAGCCGAACTGGTCGTCCGACGGTACCCGGCTCGTCTTCCAAAGCGACCGCTCCGGAGACGACGAGATCTGGTCGATGAACGCCGACGGCAGCGGTCTCCACGACCTTTCCCAGGCGCCGGCCGCCGCCGACGGAGAGCCGGTGTGGTCTCCGGACACGACACGGATCGCCTTCTCGAGCGACCGCGGATCGGCGCACAACGACTCGGAGATCGTCGTGATGAACAGTGACGGCTCGAACCAGGTCAATGTCAGCCATTCGCCCGCCAATGACTTCGAGCCGGCCTGGTCGCCGGAAGGGAGTCGAATCGCCTTTGCGCGGTTTGTCGGCAACGCAGGCGACATCTGGGTGATGAACGCGGACGGCAGCAACCAGATTCGGCTGACGACGAGCGCCGCGGACGACGAGGAGCCGGCCTGGTCACCGGACGGCTCCAAGATTCTGTTCAAGAGCACGCGCGACGGGGGCGCACAGATCTACGTCATGAACGCCGACGGCTCGGGTCAGCACGTGCTCGTGGTCTCGGGCGACTACGACGCCGAGCCGTCCTGGTCGCCCGACGGCACCGCGATAGTCTTCGACCGATACACGAATGCCGGAATCCAGATCGTGGTGGCCGGCGCCGACGGATCGAATGACCGCGTGCTCGCGCCGGCGTGCGTCGGGAAGGAATGCAACCGGGCCTACGCCCCCGACCCGAGCTGGCAGCCCCTGCGCTGACACGACCACGGCGTCGGAGCCTCCCGGGATGAGAGGATCTAGTCGGTGCCGCAGCCTTTCCGCATCGGGGTGATGCAGCTGACAATGGAGCCGCTCGAGGAAATGCTCGAGTCGGCACGGGTCATGGACCGGGCCGGGATGGACACGATCTGGCTCGCCGAGGCCTACCCCTGGTGGCGGAAGCACGGGATGGAAGCGCGCTCGTCCACCGTCGTCTCAGGCCTGATCGCGAGGGCGACGGAGCGCCTGACTGTGGGCTGGGGGATCATCTCGCCGTTCACGCGCCACCCCGTGCAGGTCGCCATGGATGCGCGCGTCGTGCAGGAGGCTGCGGGGCCGGGACGATTCCTGCTCGGCTTCGGCACCTCGAAGATCTTCCTGAACAACGCACGGCTGAACGGCAAGCGCACGCTCGGGCCGATGCGCGACGCGGTCGAGATCGTCCGCGGTGTCCTCTCGGGCAAGCCGTTCACCTACGAGGGCGATACCTGGAACGCCGACGTGCCGGGCCTTCAGGACGAAGCGCAGACGCCCCGCGATGTGCCGCCCGTCTATGTCGCGGCCACCGCACCGAAGATGCAGGCGCTTGCCGGCGAGATCGCCGACGGTTGCCTGACGCCTTCGATCACGACCCCCGCCTTCGTCCGCTACACGCGCGAGAACGTCGACGCCGACATCGACATCGGGTGCACCGTTGTCGCGTCGATCCATGCCACTGATCGCGACGCCGGCCGCGACGGCGCGCGCGAGATCGCCGGCATGTACCTCGCCAACAAGGTGCAGAACATCAAGGGAGCAGCCGATACGCTCCTCGATCTCGCAGGGCTGAGCCAGGCTGAGATCAAGCCGGTGGCAGAGGCGATGGAGCAGGGGGGTCGGCTCGCGGCGAAAGCGAAGGTGACGGACGAGATCCTCGACAAATGCAAGCCGATTGCCGGCACTCCCGCCGACTGCATCGCGGCGATCGAGGAGTACCGCGAGGCAGGCTGCACCCACGTGATGCTCGAGCTCTGGGGCGACCGCCGGCACGAGCAGATCGAGCTGTTCGGACGGGACGTGCTGCCGCATTTCAGATAATCGCCGCAGACCGGCTATTGACAGACGAGGCGGGAGGGTTTAGACCACTCGCTCACGGGGTCTCGGGATCGAAGGAGAGTGCGATGGCACACGATCACACCGCCCACAACGACCGCCCCGCCTCGTTCTACGCGTCACCGGAAGAGGCGCTTGCGGCGCCCGCTGAGGAATTCTTGTACCTCGCGTGCCTGCACGAGGGAACCGGAGTTGCCGCACCCGACTTCCTCGCAGTCGTCGACGCGGAAGATGGGCGCATCATTCATGAGACGCCGATGCCGAATGTAGGCGATGAGCTCCATCATTTCGGCTGGAACCGGTGTAGCTCGGCCTGTCACGGACCTGAGCGCTCGCATCTGATCGTGCCCGGTTTCCGCTCGTCGCGCATCCACGTCGTCAACGTCGCAGACGATCCACGCCGTCCGCGCGTCGAGAAGGTGATCGAGCCGGAGGACCTCGTACGCGCGACGGGCTACACGCGGCCGCACACCGTGCACTGTATGCCCGGAGACAACGTCGTGGTCAGCATGCTCGGGGATGCGGACGGCGGCGGAGCAGGGGGCTTCGCAGTTCTGGATGCGAAGACGTTCGAGCTCAAAGGACGGTGGGAGAACGGCGGGGAGCGACCGCCGCTCAACTACGACTTCTGGTACCAGCCGCGTAAGAACGTCCTCGTCTCATCCGAGTTCGGCGAACCGAATGCGTACGAGCCGGGGTTCGAGCTCGACGACGTCGGCGCAGGCCGCTATGGGCGGCGTCTGCACTTCTGGAATCTCGAGGAGAGGAAGCTCGAGCAAACAGTCGACCTGGGGGACAACGGCCTCATACCGCTCGAGGTTCGCTGGCTTCACGATCCCGAGGCCGAGAGTGGCTTCGTCGGCGCCGCGCTTTCGAGCACGATGTGGCACTGGTACCGAGAAAACGGGGAGTGGCGGGCCGAGCAGGTGATCGCCGTCGACAGTGTCGAGCTCGAGGGCTGGCCTTTCCCCGTACCGGGGCTGATCACCGATCTGGTGCTCTCCATGGACGATCGCTTCCTCTACTTCTCGAACTGGCTGCACGGCGACCTTCGCCAATACGACGTCTCCGACCCACTCAAGCCGAAGCTGACCGGACAGCTCTGGCTCGGCGGGCTGCTCGGCCGGTCCAACGACGCAAGTCGCGACCTGAACGGAGGACCCCAGATGCTGCAGCTCTCCTTTGACGGGAAGCGCCTCTACGTGACCAACTCGCTCTACTCCACCTGGGACAACCAGTTCTATCCGGGGCTGCGCTCTTGGTTGCTCAAGATCGACTGCGATCCCGCCGGCGGGATGGAGGTCGACCGCGGATTCTTCGTGGACTTCGACGACCGTCCCGGTGGGCCCGCGCGCGCGCACGAGGTGCGACTGCAGAACGGAGATTGCACCACCGAGATCTTCGCCTAGGGCGGTAGGGTCCCCGGCGCCCGGGCGCGGCCTGCTCGTAGACTGCGCCCGTGAGAGCCGAGGAAACCGTCGCTGGCGTCGACGCGGGGCGCCTCGTCCGCCTGGCCGTCGACCTCGTCTCGATCCCGAGCCCCACGGGCGACGAACAGGCGATGGCCGAGCGCGTGCGCGAGGAGTTCGCCGACATCGGGCTGCAAGTGCAGTGGCAGGACGTCGAGGACGGGCGTCCGAATGTCCTCGGGATCTGGGAGGGAACCGGTGGCGGCAAGTCGCTGATGTTCAACGGGCACATGGACACCTCGTACTCGGGCCAGGAGACGTGGCTCAAGGGCATCCGGGGCTTTCAGCCGGAGGGCTTCGTCCATGAAGGCCGTATCTATGGGCTCGGCATCTCGAACATGAAGGGCGCGCTCGCCTGCTACGTCGAGGCGGTGCGCTCGTTGCAGGACGAAGGCATCCGGCTCAAAGGCGACGTGATGATCGCGTGCGTGTCCGGCGAGATCGAGAAGACCCAGTGGCACCCCGACTTCATCGGCCGCGAGTACCGAGGGTACGCCGCTGGCTCGCGTTTCCTGGCGACGCACGGCGGGGTCACGGACATGTGCATCCTCGGCGAGCCGACGGAGCAGAAGATCGTGCTCGGGCACTACGGCGCGATCTGGATGCGCATCTCGACGAGCGGGCCCTTCATCCACACGGCGTTCAGTGAGGGCCGCCGCGACGAGACGTCGATCGTCCGCATGCGAAACGTGCTCGATGCGGTGCTCGAATTCGCGCCCGGGTGGGAAGAGCTCACCTCTTACGGCGGCAAGAAAGGGATCGTCAACATCGGGGCGATCAGCGGTGGCTTCCCGTGGCGCGTTTCGCGCACGCCGCATCGAACCGACCTCTTCGTCGACTTTCGGGTACCGCCGACGATGCCGATGGCGGAGGCGCGGACCGCGCTCGTGGACTTCGTACGCAACCTTCGAGCACGGTTTCCTGACCATGGGATCGAGTCCGAGATCTACGTCACCGCGCCCGGCTCCGAGATCGCCGAGGATCACCCGCTTGTCGGCGCAATCGATGAGGCGCACGCAGAGATCTTCGGCGTGAAGCCCGAACGCGACACCGTGCGCTGGTTCTCGGATGCATCGGCGCTGACCCGCTACGGGATCGAGAGCGTCAACTACGGCACCTCGAGCGGCCTGCCAGATCCTGTGCTCGGCGAGAACCTCGACATCGACGGCCTGGTGAAGATCGCGAACGTGTATGCCCTCGTGGCTCAGCGGATCTGCGAGACGGCGTGAAGAGCCTCGACGCGTTCCTGCCGAACTACGAGTTCTCGACCCGGCACGAGGTCTCGGTCGCCGTCCAGCCCGCCCTGGCCGACCGAGCCCTGCGCGAGGTGACGTTCAGGGAGGTTCCGCTCGTGCGCGGGCTGCTGCTTGCGCGAGGGCTGGGTCTGCGCAGGGCTGAGGACACGGTGCTGGCAACGATGGTTCCGCGGGCCACCGTCCTCGAGGACGTGCCGGGCGAGGGACTGATCCTCAGGTTGAGTGGCCAGTTCTGGCGACTCCGAGGCCGCGGGCCGGAGGCTCCCGCCACGGCTGTGATCGACTTCCGCGCGTTGCCCGGGAGCCTCGCGAGCGAGACGCGCGTTCACGTTCCGGATCCCGTTTCGCGACGGAAGTTCGGGCAGTACTGGCGTGTCGTCCGTCCTTTCAGTGGGCTCATCCGGGTGGGGTTGCTCCGAGCGGCGAAGCGGCGCGCGGAGGCCGTATGAAGCTCGTCACCTTCGACAACGGGCGTGTTGGCGAGTTGCGCGACAACATCGTCGTGGAACTCGACGTTCCCTCGATGCGGGAGTACTTCGAACGTGCGGGTCATGTGCGACCGACCGGCGAAGAGCCGACGATCGAAACCGTCAAGCTGCGCGCGCCGATCATCCCTAAGAAGTTCATCCACACGGCCGGGAACTTCCGCGAGCACGAGGAGGAGTCGAAGCGCGTCGGCTGGTCGCACGAGATCGCTCCCTGGATCGTCTTCTTCCAGAACGTCGACGCGATCGTCGGCCCCGACGAGCCGATCGTCTACCCGGAGCACCTGACCCAGGAGCTCGACTACGAGCTCGAGCTCGCCGTCGTGATTTCGAAGTCCGGCAAGTGGTTCGGCCACGAGGAAGCGGCGGATTACATCGGCGGCTACGTCATCTTCAACGACATCACGGCACGCGACATCCAGCGCCGCGAGATGCGCTCCGGGGTGTTCTCCTTCTGTAAGGCCATCGACACGTTCTGCCCGCTCGGGCCGTGGATCGTCACGCCCGACGAGATCGGCGATCCGCAAGACCTGCGGATGGAGCTCCGCGTCAACGGTGAGAGCCGGCAGGAGTCGCACAGCGGCAACATGTCCGTGACGATCCCGGAAATCCTGTCGCACTACTCGGCGCTCGGATATTCCGCCGGCGACGTCGTCTCGACCGGCACTGTCAGTGGGGTGGCCGGCTTCAGCGAGGACGCGGCGTCGCTCTATCTCAAGCCCGGCGATGTGATCGAGGCCGAGATCGAGAAGATCGGCGCGCTCCGCAACCCGGTCGTCTCATGGCAGGACGCTCACGGTGAGCCGGCACCGCCGCGCGTCTCCTGGTGATTCCGGCGGATCGTCTAGCGGCGCTGCTCGCCGTACGGGGAAACCTCCCGGTTCCCCCGTACCCCCTCCACTGGTCCGCTGCGCGGACAGGCGCTTCGCGCCGGTGAGCTGGGCGCGCGACGACGCCAAGCTCGACCGCGCCCAGGCGCTGATGGCCGAGCAAGGGCTGGATGCGCTCGTCGTCAGGGCGCCGGACAACGTCCTCTATCTGACGAACTTCTGGGGAATGAAGGGTTACGACGCGGCGGTTTTCCCCCGCGAGGGGCCGCCGGTGTTGATCACGATCGAGCCGTCCGCCGCCGATGCGGCCGCGACCGCCTGGACGACGGGCGTCGTCCTCGTGCCCGGGTACGACCCGGACGACCCGCGTCCGCCCCTCTCGCGCACGCTCGAGGCCGTCGTTGAGGCCGCTCGGCCCTACGCGAAGGTGGGGCTCGAGCTCTCGCTCGGCACCCAGGCGTCCGACCGGATGGTGGGCGAGCCCACGACTTTCACGAAGGCCTGGTTCGATGCATTCCCGCAGGCTGCTGACGCCACACCGCTCCTCGCGCGCGCGCGTGCGCTCAAGACGAAGCAGGAAATCCAGCGGATGCGCCTCGCCAACGAGATCGCGGCTGCGGCAATGGAGCACGTGGCCGCAGAGCTCCGCCCGGGGATGACGGAGAGCGAGGCAGCTGCTGTGTGGGAGGGGTTCGTGCACGGCGAAGGTACCGGCTGGAAGGGGCAGGTCGAGCTGGCACTGGGCTTCTCGCTCGTCTGGTCGGGGCGGGGGATCCGCACGTTCACCGCAACCGGGCATAGGCCCGTGCAGGAGCACGAGCCGACGCTGTTCGAGATCTGGGTCTGCGCAGACGGTTACTGGTGCGACCACACGAAGAACGTCTGTCCGGGAAGGCTCGACTCGCGCTACGAGGAGCTGTTGGACGTGCTCCTCGACGTCTACGGGCGCGCGCTCGACCATTGCCGCCCTGGGGCGAGTCTTGCCGAGCTGGACGTTCTCATTCGCGCGGGCCTCGCGGAGGCCGGCTATCGCGGCCAGCCGTCCCATCCCATCGCGCACGGCGTCGGCGCCCGCGCACACGAGCCGCCGTACGCGCACCAGGCAGGCGCCGGGACGATCGAAGCAGGGATGGTGCTCGCGATCGAGCCGGGCGCGTATTGGGAGGGCGGCGGAGGCCTGCGCATCGAGGACAACTTCCTCATCACCGCGGACGGTCCCGAAAAGCTGTCGAGCTATCCGGATGATTTTAGGTGACCCTACCGGTGGCATCGCTCAGGCCCCTGGCCCGCGATCACACGGCGCCATGCCGCGTCCTCAGTCACCCCTGGGCATCCAGCCCAGGGGTTCCTTGCGTCCTTGCATGGCTTGGTGCTCGCGAGCCAGGAGCGTGGCAATGCCACCGGCAGGATCACCGATGAGTTTCTGGACCGGGCAGCTCAACGATCCGCACCGCTTCGATGCGCACGTCGCCTTCTACGACACGACGCTTCGCGACGGCGAGCAGACCGTGGGTGTCGTCCTCGGCCCCGAGGACAAGCTCGAGCTCGCGCGAGGACTCGACGAGCTTGGAATCGAGCGGATCGAAGCCGGTTTCCCACGAGTCTCGAAAGACGACCGGCGCGCCGTCGAGTTGATCCGCGATGCCGGGCTGAATGCGGAAGTCTGGGGCTTCTCGCGTGCGGTGGAGGCGGACGTGAAGGCGCTCGTCGAGCTCGGCGTCCAGGCGAGCGTGATCGAGTCGCCGATCTCCGAGCTGAAGCTGCGGGCGCTCGGCGTCGATCGCGAGGCGATGCTCGAACGGATCGTCTACGCGATCTCGTTCGCAGTCGAGCAGGGCGTGACGGTGGCGTTTTTCGGCGTTGATGGGACGCGTGCAGACCCGGGTTACTTCGAGACGGTCTACAAGACGGCGATCGAAGCGGGTGCGCATGAGGCGGTCGTCGTCGACACGATCGGGATCGCGAGCCCCGAGGCTGTTGCGGAGCTCGTCGGCCGGACGAAGGACTGGCTCGGGCCTGATGTCCCGATTCACTTCCACGGGCACAATGACTTCGGCCTGGCCACCGCGGCCGCTCTCGCCGCGGTGCGTGCCGGAGCAAGTTGGATCCAGGGCACCGTCAACGGCATGGGCGAGCGCGCCGGCAACGCAAACCTTCCCGAGATCGCGCTGGCGCTGCGTGGGTTGTACGGCGTGGACACGAACCTCCGCCTCGACAGGGCGCGCGCCTTCTCCGAGCGCCTGCGCGGTCTTTCGGCCTACGAGCTCGAGCCGTTCAAGCCACTCGTCGGCGACAACCTCTTCCGCCGTGAATCCGGTGCGGTCGCGAGCCAGTTCCACGATCCCGCCGCAATCGAGCCGTACTCGTCTGAGCTCGTTGCCGCAGAGCGCAGCATCGTGCTCGGCAAGAAGAGCGGCATCGACTCCATCCGCATCAAGGCCGAAGAGCTCGGGCTCGATCTATCCGACGACGCACAGCGCGAGCTGCTCGCCCGGGTGAAGGAGCTCGGAACGAGTAAGCGTGGGCTCGTGACCGACGACGAGTTCCGCGAGCTCGCGCGTGGCTGACTACGACGCCGTCCTCGTCGGCAGCGGCGTCAACTCCCTCGCGTGCGCGGCGTTTCTCTCGCTAGCCGGCTGGCGCGTCGCCGTCCTCGAGCGCGAGGCCGAGCTGGGCGGTGCGGTGCGCACGGCCGAGCTGACCGAGCCGGGTTTTCACCACGACGTCTTCAGCGCGTGGCATCCACTCTGGGTCGGAGGCCCGGCACATGCCGAGCTCGGCGCCGCGCTCGGCGAACGCGGCCTCGCATACCTGAACACCGAGCACCCGACCGGCACGCTGTTCCCGGACGGCGAGAGCGCGTTCCTGACGACCTCGACCGACGCAAACGCGGCGGAGCTCGAGCGTCACGCGGCAGGCGACGGCGACGCGTGGCGTGAGGCGATCGCGAGCGTCGGCGCGCAGGCCGAGCTCGTCTTCGGCGTGCTCGGCACCGAGCTCTGGTCGCCCGCCGGGCTGAGCCTCGGAGCGAAGGCTTACCGCCGCCTGGGGCGCCGCGGTCTCGCCGAGTTTGCCGCAGAGGTCGTCCAGAGCAGCCGCGACTGGCTGACGACGACGTTCCGCTCCGAGCGTGCGCACGGTCTGCTCGCGCCCTGGGTCCTCCACACGGGGCTCGGGCCGGACGCTGCCGCGTCGGGATTCATGACCCGCGTGATCGCATTCGCGATCGAGGCCGGGGGCATGCCGGTTCCGCGTGGCGGCGGTGCGCGTCTGGTCGACGCGCTCGTCCGCCTCATCGAAGACCACGGTGGCATCTGCGAGACCGGCACGGACGTAGAGCAGGTCATCGTCACTCGTGGGCGCGCCACGGGAGTGCGGCTCGCCGCCGGCGGTACCGCCGGGGCCGAGCGAGCCGTCATCTGCAACGTGACACCCACGCAGCTCTACGGACGCCTGCTCGGTGCCGCCGACGTTCCTGCGGACGTTGCCGAAGCGGGGAAACGGTTTCGCTTCGGGCGCTCCGAGATGCAGATCCACTTCGCGTTGTCGGAGCCGCCTCGGTGGGACGGCGATGACCGGCTCGATCAGACCGCCATCGTCCATCTCACACCCGGGCTCGACGGCGTGTCCCGCGCAGTCAACGAAGCGGAACGGGGCTTGCTCCCGGCCGAAGCGACCGTCGTCGTCGGGCAACCGCTTGCCGTCGACGATTCCCGTGCGCCTGGCGGGAAAGGCATGCTCTGGATCCAGCTGCAGGAGTTGCCCTGGCACGTCAAGGGCGACGCCGCCGGCGAGCTCGACGTCGGACACGGCGCATGGGACGAGTCTCTGCGTGAGCGCTATGCCGACCGGATCCAGGCGCGTATTGCTCGCCACGTTCCGAACCTCGAGTCCTCCATCCTGCGTCGCGTCGTGCTCTCACCTGCCGATCTCCAGGCTGCGAACATCAACCTCGAGCACGGCGACCCCTACTCGGGCTCGCTTGCGCTCGACCAGAACTTCCTCTGGCGTCCGTTCGCCCGACAGCCAGGGCACAGGACTCCGATCGACGGTCTCTTCCAGATCGGCGCCAGCACGTGGCCCGGCCCCGGCCTCGGCGCCGGCTCGGGCACCCTGGTCGCGAAGGCCCTCCTACAGCCCCCGGCGGCGCAGCGGCTGGTCGGGCGGCTCGGCGCGGTTCTGCGCCCTGGACAGGCATAGAATCGCCTGCATCCGCCCACGTTTCTCGATCTCGCAGATCACGACCCTGGCATCGACGTTCGCGACGGATGTGCGCGCGTACGCCGCCGCAGGCGTGGACGGGATCGGCATCTGGGAGATCAAGCTTCCGGCCGGAGGCGACGCGGAGGCGCTGGAGCAGTTCGAAGCGAGCGGCCTCGGCTCGGCCGCTGCGATTCCCGCGGTGCCGTCGATCCTGCCGTTGCCGTTGATGGAAGGCCCCGAAGATCCGCAGCAGCGAATCGAAGCGATTCGTGCCTCGCTGCACCGTCTCGCCCCGTTCAAGCCCAGCAGCGTCGTTTGCCTGACCGGACCGGGTGAGGATCGCGACACGGTCGTCGAAGGTCTGCAGACGATAGGTGAGGAAGCCGCACGACTCGGTCTGCGCATCGGTCTCGAGCCGGTCAACCGCATCGGCGGCGAGGACTGGACGATGATCTCGTCCCTCTCCGAGGCGGTCGAGCTGCTGGAAGACGCGAACAGGCCCGCACTCGGCATCCAGTTCGACAGCTGGCACGTCTGGAACACCCCCGGAGTCGTCGGGGACGTCGAGACGTATGCCCACCATTTCGTCGGCGTCCACATCGCCGACTGGAGCGAGCCCACTCGCGGGTGGTGCGATCGCGTGCTACCCGGCGACGGCGTCGCCGACCTTCCCCGGATCCTCGGCGCGCTCGACAGCGCAGGCTGGGACGGCTACTACGACCTCGAGATCTTCTCCGACAACGGCACGTTTGGCAACAAATGGTCCGATTCGTTGTGGGATGTTCCGGCCGACGAGCTCGCCCGGAGGGGGAAGGAGGCGTTCGAGCGCGTCTGGGCGGCTCGAATCCGAATGTCGCTTGACCAGGTATCGCCCGGTGCCGTGTAATCGACCAATGAGGACGACCCCAAGAGGAGGCAGTACATGAGAGCTCGAGGGAGGTGGGCGTTCGCCACGGCTGGGCTGCTGGCGCTCGTCCTGATCGGAAGCGCGCTCGCGGCGACGGCGGGGCACCGAGCCACACAGGCGAAAGCGCCGATCATCATCGGTTGGGCATTCGACGGCAAGGGTGCGATGGCGCCGTTCGACGGCCCTGCGCTGGCCGCGGCCCAGCTTCGCGTCGCCCAGGTGAACGCGAAGGGCGGCGTCAACGGACGAAAGCTCCAAATCCGGACGTGCGACACCCAGGAGAACGCGCCCGCAACTGCCAAGGCGTGCGCCCTGCGCCTACTCGGCCAGAAGGCCAACGTCCTCTTCACGACCTGTGACGTTGACTTCGCCGCGCCCGTGGTCAGAGCGGCGATCGACCGCGGTGTCCTGGCGATCGCTCCTTGTATCGGCACCGACCAGATGGGCCCGAAACGGTTCGGCTCGAAAGGTCGCCTGGCGTTCAGCTTCGGCAACGTCGCGCAGGACGAAGGCTCAGCGATGGCGCAGTACGCGTGGAGTAGGGGCTGGAAGTCAGCCGCGCTCGCGACAGACACCGTCATCGTGTACTTCAAGAACGTCGTTCAAGCCTTCGAAGTGCGGTTCAAGCAGCTCGGGGGCAAGATCGTCGCGAAGGAGACGTACCAGTCGCTCGGCGGCAACAACGTACAGAACGCCGTCAGCCGTCTAAACAACGTCAAGGCCGACGTGATCGTCACGTCGACCGCAGGTGCGTTCGGAGCGTTGTCGACCTTGATCTCCGGATTGCGGTCGCTCGGGAACAACACGCCGATCCTCAACTCCTGGGCCGGCGACGGCACGTATTGGCTGCCGGCCAACCCGAAGGTGACGAACTACTGGTTCGTCACGTTCGCTTCCTGCTTCGGCGACGACCCGAGCGCCGCTGTCAACACACTTGCAAAGCAGGTGAAGGCCGGAACGGGTGGCTTCATCACGGGCCCGTCCGCCATCGATGGTCTCGTGACCGCGATCAAGCGCGCGAACGGCTCGACAAAGGGAGCTGCTCTGTCGAAGGTGATGGAGCACTTCAAGAAGGTGCCCACGATCTCGGGCAAAGTCAGCTTCTCGGCGAAGTACCACACGGTGTTCGGTCGCCGGTACCGGGTGATCCGGATCCAGGACAACGTGCCGAAGGTCGTGGGCACGGTCGTGGCCAAGGTCGTAGCGAAGATCTAGATCACCTTGTCGCAAACGAGGGGCGACGAAACGACGAGGAGGCCCGGGGACACACTCCGGGCCTCCTCCTTGTCCCGGTCCTTCGAGGGCGTGCATGCCCTGCGCGACGTCACGCTCGAGCTGAGGAGGCGGGAGGTCGTAGGGCTGATCGGGCCGAACGGGGCGGGCAAGTCGACGCTCGTGAACCTGTTGAGCGGCTTCGACCGCCCGACCGCGGGGACCGTTGAACTTGAGGGCCGTGACGTGACGCGCTGGAGCCCGAGCCGGCGGGGAAGGCATGGGCTGGCCAGAACCTTCCAGCACAGCCATGCCTTCCGGTCGCTGTCGGTGCAGGAGAACGTCGAGGTCGCGGCACTCGGCGTCGGCACGGCGGCCCGCCAGGCCCGAAGGCGGGCGGCGGAGCTGCTCGAGACGCTCGGTCTCACCGCGCATGCGGACGCTCCGGCCGACACGCTCGCGCAGGGTGACGAACGGCGACTGGGCGTTGCGCGGGCCCTCGCGACGAATCCGCGTTTCGTCCTGTTCGACGAGCCGGCGGCCGGCCTGCCGGAGGCCGAGGTTCCCGAGCTCGCCGACGCGGTCCGCTCGGTCCGGGACGAGCACGACGCGGGCGTGCTCCTGATCGACCACAACATGGCGCTGATCATGGCGATCTGCGACCGCATCTACGTCCTCGACCAGGGACGCGCGCTCGCCGAAGGGACGCCGGAGGAGGTTCGCGGCAATCTCGACGTCGCCGCGGCCTACCTGGGCGAGAGCGCAGTGCAGGACGACAGATGACCGTCCCTCGCCTTCGGCACGCTCCCGTGGGGGAAACGATGTTTCCCCCACGGGCCCCCTTCTTTAGACGTCGCCTCAGCGGTGCTGCCGATGCGACCGCCGCCAGCACCCCTGAGGAGAAGCAAAGGGGAAACCTCCCGGTTTCCCCTTACGCCCCTTCCACCGCTCATAGGCCAGAGATCGGCCTATGAGCCCTCCTGCCCTCGCCGTCGAAGATCTCGAGGTTCGTCACGGCGCCGTGGATGCCGTGCGCGGGCTGTCCTTCGAGGTCGGACACGGCGAGATCGTCGGTCTCATCGGGCCGAACGGGGCGGGGAAGTCTTCGACACTGCACGCGATCATGGGCGCGGTCCGTCCCACTGGCGGAGACGTGCGTGTCAACGGGGCCTCGGTGGTCGGCCGCCGACCCGAAGACGTGGCACGGCTCGGTGTCGCGCTCGTGCCGGAAGGGAGGCGCATTTTCGCCGAGTTGACGGTCGAGGAGAATCTTTTGCTCGGGCTCGCCGGGCGACGCAGGCGGGAGGGCGTGGCAGCGGACACGAGACGCGTCTATGACCTTTTCCCCGTCGTCGAGGAAGCGCGTCGCAGAAAGGCGGGGACACTCTCCGGCGGGCAGCAGCAGCAGCTTGCGATCGCTCGGGCACTGGTCGCGGATCCGGAAGTGCTGCTCCTCGACGAGCCTTCGCTCGGTCTCGCGCCCCGCGTGGTCGACCTGGTCTTCGACGCGCTCGCCGCGATCCGCGAGCGCGGCCTCGCGATCCTGCTCGTCGAGCAGCGCGCGCAACGGACGGTTGCGTTCGCAGACCGGTCCCACGTCTTGTCCAAAGGGCAGTTGCGCCTGACTCTCGGGCCCGAGTCGGCGGGTGACACGGCCGCGCTCGTCAGCGCGTATCTCGCATGACGGTCGCGATCCTTGGCATCGATTGGCAGACGCTCGCCGACGCGATCGGTCTCGGAGCGATCTATGCGCTCATGGCCGTTGGCATCGGCCTCGTCTTCGGCGTCCTGCGTCTTGTCAACTTCGCCTACGGCCAGCTGGTGATGGCCGGCGCGTACGCGCTCGCATTCGCCTCCGAGCGCGGCTGGCCCGTCTCTGTTGGCATCGCCCTCTGTTTTGCGGTCGTGCTCGCTCTCTCGGTCCTCATGGATCAGGTCGTCTTTCGCCCACTGCGCGGGCAGTCGCCGGCCGTAATGCTCGTCGCGACGTTCGCGGTCGCCTTCCTCTTACAGAGCATCGCCCTCTTATGGTTCGGACCCCTCGGAAAGATTTCGGCCTCTCTTGCGACGTTGAATCAGCCGGTCACGATTTCGGGCGTGGACATTCGCAAGATCGCGATCGTCGCGACGATACTGGCTGCCGTCTGCCTGCTGATCCTCGTCCTGCTGCTGGGTCGCACCCGCGTCGGACTGCACATGCGTGCCGCGGCAATGGACTTTCGCACGGCCGAGCTCCTCGGCGTGCGAGCGGGGCGCGTGATCGGCGCCGCCGTGCTGATCTCGGGGTTGCTTGCAGCGGTCGTGGCGGTGATGCTCACGGTGCAGACACCACTCGTCACGCCGGACTTCGCCCTGCGCGACACGATCCTGGTCCTCGCGGGCGTCGTGCTGGGCGGCATGAACCGCCTCGTGCCTGCGACCCTTGGGGGGTTCGCGATCGGTTTCGCATCCGGGCTGCTGGGAGGTGCACTGCCGACAGACCAGAGTCAGTACCTGCCCTCTTTCCTCTTCGCGGCCGTCATCCTCGTTCTCCTGGTCAGGCCAGGTGGGCTCTTCACGCGCGAAGGCCAGCAGGCGGTCGAGCGGGTATGAGGCGCGTCGACCCTGCCCTGCAGCTGCTCGCCCCGATCGCGCTCATCGGCGTCGCCGCGCTCGTCGGAACGATCGTCTCGACGTCGACGGAGACCTACGTGATCAACGCGCTGGTGAACGTCGCGATCGTCGTTGCGCTCTACGTCTTCATCGGCAACTCCGGCGTTCTCTCGTTCGGACACATCAGCTTCGTCGCCATCGGCGCGTGGACCGCCGGTGTGCTCTCGATGCCTGTGGAGGAAAAGCCCGCGATCATGCCGCACCTCGCGAGCCTGCTTCGCGACCACACGGTCGGCAACGTCTGGTCACTCGCCCTCGCCGCCGCCGTCGGTGCGGCGTATGCGCTCGTCGTCGGCCTGCCGCTGATGCGTCTCTCCGGCCTGGGAGCGGGGATCGCGACGTTCGGCGTCCTCGAGATCACTCACAACGTCCTGCGCTACTGGGAGAAGATCGGGCCCGGGCTGAACACCTTCTCCGCGGTCCCCGAGACAACCGGGCTCCTGCAAGCCTCGCTGGGGGCCGCGCTCGCCGTGGTCGTCGCCTTCGCGTACAGGCGCAGCCGGTTCGGCAGGCTGCTGAGCGCGACGCGCGAGGACGCGGCCGCGGCGCGAGCAGTCGGCGTGTCCGTGCATCGCCAGCGGCTGATCGCGTTCGTGCTCTCGGGCGCGCTGGCCGGGTTCGCCGGCGGGCTCTACGTCCATCTGCTCCCGGTCAATACCGAGTCCGTCTATCTCGACCTCACCTTCCTCACGCTGGCGATGCTGGTGATCGGCGGCGCGACCAGCCTCTGGGGCGCCGTCGTCGGAGCGCTGACCGTCAGCGCCGTCGACTCGTTCCTCGCCGAGGCTGAGAGCGGCATCCACGTCTTCGGACAGTCGCTCAATCTGCCGGCCGGCACCCGGATCGTGGTCGTCGGGGCCCTCATGGCCCTCGTCCTGATCCTCCGTCCGGCGGGGCTCACCGGCGGCCGGGAGCTCGCGTTTCGGCAGCGCCGGCCCCTGCGCGTTCTGACAAAGTTCGCCAAATGACCAATCCGAAGGTCGAGCAACTGAAGGAGCGGCTCGCCGAGACGCAGGACCTGACGAAGGCCGCCACCCTGCTGTTCTGGGACCAGCGCGTGATGATGCCCCCGGGCGGCGCCGCGGCTCGCGCGGAAGCGACGGCGACCGTCAGCCGTCTCGCGCAGGAGCGGTTCGTGACGGACGAGATCGGGCGCCTGCTCGAAGACCTCCGCGAGCTCGAGGAGAGCTCGGACTACGACTCCTTCGAGGCGAGTCTGATCCGCGTCACGCGGCGCGACTACGAGAAGGCCACGCGCGTCCCGCCGGAGCTCGTGGGGGAGATGAGCCGGACCTCGACGCTCGCTCTCGCGGCCTGGGGGCCAGCAAGGGAGGAGTCGAACTTCGAGGCTCTGCGACCGCACATCGAGAAAAATCTGGAGCTGCGTCACCGCTACGTCGAGTGCTTCGATCCCCCCGACGAGACGTATGACGTCCTTCTCGACAACTTCGAGCCGAATATGAAGACGGCGGAGGTGCGTGAGATCTTCGACGAGCTCAAGGAGGAGCTCGTGCCGCTGATCCAGGAGATCGGCGACGCCGGGGAGATCGACGACTCGTTCCTGCACGGGGAGTTCGACCAGGACGCACAGCGGGTCTTCAGCTTCGACGTCCTGCGGCGCTTCGGATACACGGATGACGAGTGGCGGCTCGACAAGACGCTGCACCCGTTCATGACGACTCCGGGCCACCGCGACATCCGGCTCACCACGAACTTCCGCGCCGACGATCTCAGCTCGCTCTTCGCCACGATGCACGAGTTCGGTCACGGGGTGTACGAGTTGGGAGTCGACGAGTCGCTCGCGAGAACACCGCTCCACTCGGGAGTGTCCCTCGGCCTGCACGAGTCTCAAAGCAGGACCTGGGAGAACCTCGTCGGGCGCAGCCGCTCGTTCTGGCGATACTTCTATCCGCGGCTGCAAGAGACCTTCCAGTCGCAGTTGGGCTCAGTGGACGAGGAAGCGTTCTACCGAGCCGTGAACAGGGTGCAGCCGTCGCTCATTCGCATCGACGCGGACGAGGTGACCTACAACCTGCACATCATCCTCCGCTTCGAGCTCGAGCAGGACCTGATCGAGGGCCGCGTCGCCGTTGCGGATCTGCCGGCGGCCTGGAATGCGAAGATGCACGAGTACCTCGGGGTCGAGGTTCCCGACGACGCGCGCGGCGTGCTCCAGGACATGCACTGGGCGGCCGGCGGGTTCGGGTACTTCCCGACCTACGCGCTCGGCAACGTGATCTCGGTGCAGATCTGGGAACGGGCGAAGGAAGACCTCGGCGAACTCGACGAGCGCTTCGAGCAGGGCGAGTTCGGCGAGTTGCGCGAATGGCTGCGGGAGCACCTCTACCGGCTGGGGCGCAAGTTCACGCCGCAGGAGACGATCCAGCGCGTCACCGGGGGCCCGATCGACGCGAAACCGTACGTGCGGTACCTCCGCGAGAAGCTCGCCCCCCAGGCCGTTTGACGGTCGGGACCGAATCGCCGCAGCTCGAACGGCTGAAGGCCGTCCTGGCAGAGGTCGCGGATCTCTCTCACGCCCAGCAGATCCTCGAATGGGACGCTCGCGTGTCGATGCCTCGCGCTGGCGCCGCGGCCCGTGCAGACGTGGCGTCGACGGTGACACAACTCGCCCACGGACGCTTCGTCTCGGACGACGTTGGGAAGCTGCTGGCCGACCTGGACGCCGACGGCCACGATCCCGACTCGGTCGAGGGCGCGCTGATCCGGATCACCCGGCGCGAGTGGGAGCGAGCGAGCAGGATCCCGTCCGAGCTCGTCGGCGAGATGGTCCAGGCGAGCGGCCTGGGTGTGGCCGCGTGGGACGACGCGAAAGGCGCGTCGGACTTCGAGTCCTTCAGGCCCCATCTCGAGCGTCAACTCGAGCTCAAGCGCCGCTATATCGCATGCTTTCCCAAGACTGACGATCCCTACGACGTTCTCCTCGACGAGTACGAAGAGGGCCTCACGACCGCGCAGGTCGAAGAGATCTTTGGCCGGCTCAAAGGCGAGCTCGCGCAGCTTGTCGATCGGCATCGCGGGGACTCGGTCGAGGACGTCCCAGGCCCGTTTCCCGTCGAGCGGCAGCACGAGGCAGGGCAACTGGTGCTGGCGGCGTTCGGCTACGACTCGGAGTCGTGGCGGCTCGACGAGACGCCGCACCCGTTCGCGGCCAAGCCGGGCGCCGGCGACATCCGTCTGACGACTCACACGGACGAGAGGGATCTCACGTCGCTCTTTTCGACGATGCACGAGTTCGGGCACGGCGTCTACGAGTTCGACATCGACTCCTCTTTCGCACGGACGCCGCTCGGCCGGGGGACGTCCAGCGCCATCCATGAATCGCAGAGCCGGACGTGGGAGAACCTCGTCGGACGAAGTCCGGGCTTCTGGCAATGGTTCTATCCGCAGCTGCGAGCCCTGTTCCCCGACGCGCTCGGCGGTGTCGACGAGGTCTCGTTCGTACGCTCGGTCAGCGCAGTGCGGCCCGGACTTAGCCGCGGCGATGCCGACGAGGTGACCTACGGGCTGCACATCATCATGCGGTTCGAGCTCGAACGGGAGCTGCTCGCCGGCACCGTTGCGGCAGGTGATTTGCCGGAGGTCTGGAACGCCCGCATGAAGGAATCCCTCGGCGTCGACGTTCCGGACGACGCGCACGGCGTGCTCCAGGACATGCACTGGTCGACCGGGCTGTTCGGGTACTTCCCGACCTACCAGCTCGGCAACGTCATCTCGGTGCAGATCTGGGAGGTCGCGCGTGCGGCGCTCGGCGAGCTCGAGGAGCAGTTTTCCCGCGGTGAATTCGGGCCGCTGCGCGAGTGGTTGAGCGAGGAGATCTACCGCCACGGCAGCAGGTACCCACCGCCTGACCTGTTGCGTCGTGTGACCGGATCCGGCATCGATCCCGAGCCGTATCTGAAGTACCTCCACGCGAAGTTCGCGTGAGGATCTGCGTCATCGGTGCAGGCGCCATCGGCAGCCTCTTCGCTGCGCATCTCGCGAAGGTTGCGGACGTGCTCGTGCTCACGCGTCGCAAAGAACACGCGCAGGAGTTGAACGACCGGGGGCTCCAGGTCAGCGGCCGGCACGACTTCACCGCGCGGGTGACGGCGGTAGCCGACGCCAACGAACTGCCCGAGTTCGATGTTGGAATCATCGCGACGAAGGCAAACGGCGTCGAAGAGGCGGCCACATCACTGGCGGGCCGATTCCCTGCCGCGACGATCATGACGGTGCAGAACGGTCTCGGTGCAGAGGAGATCGTCCACCACCACGGCGAGTGGCCACTGATCTCGGCAGTGACGTTCATGAGCGGCACCAAGCATTCCGACACGCATGTGGAATACATCCTCGACACGCCGACGTGGCTCGGGCCGTACGGGGCAACGCCGTTCGAGCGCGTGGAGGAGCTCGCCCGGGTCTTAGTCGAGTCCGGGCTCGAGGCCGAGGCTCTGCCCGACCTGCGTCCCGCCCAGTGGTCGAAGCTGATCTTCAATGCCACCGTCAACGGTGTCGCCGCCCTGACCGGGCTGCCGCACGATGAGCACTTCGCCGCCGAGGGCGCCGAGTCCGATCTCGGCCACCTCGTCCACGCGCTCGTGAACGAGGGCA
>Ga0137365_10000372_pt1 | contig 29757 bp, 28 predicted proteins | sample SagtaG_9_FD_104799 | JGI IMG/M metagenome (GOLD analysis project Ga0137365, IMG submission 104799) | Vadose zone soil microbial communities from Sagehorn Ranch, Mendocino, California, USA - Sage1_L_40_16 metaG | ecosystem: Environmental > Terrestrial > Soil > Vadose zone | place: USA...
CGATGTCGCCAAATTGGAACACATGCGCCTGCATCGCTTTCAGGAAAATTTGTTTGGCCAATTCAAGAATGCGTTCCTGACTGGCGGTGGAAGCGATGATGAAACTGACCGGGAAATTATCGGAGCCGGGAAGAGCTTCGGGCATGATCGGGAACATTTGAATACCGGGAATGGCGCCTAGTTTTTGCTGGACCATCGGCAGGTATGCTTTGGTTGGCGTCTTGCGCGTGCCCCACGGCTTCAACACCATTCCGCCAAACCCGCTGCTGGGGTTCGTGATCTGAAACGTGAAACGCGTATCCGGGATATCTTGGAAAACTTTTCCGGCAGCGTCCGCATACCGAATCGTGTCGTCGATGGTTGCATTCGCCGGCGCGGTAATGATGCCAAAAATCACTCCCTGATCTTCCTTCGGCGCTAATTCCTTTACCGCCATCTTCGGAATCATTACGAACATAAAGATCGCGAGGAGCGAGATGCCGCCCCAAATCACATAAACTGCCGGACGCGCGTTCAGCGTCCGATCCAGGTGGCTTCCGTACCAATTGCGAAACCGGTCGAATGTTCGGTTAACCAGCCCGCTGAATCCTTCATCGACATGTTCCGCCCGCAATAGATTTGCCGACATCATCGGCGACAGGACGAGCGCAACGACACCGGAAATAAAAACTGCGCCGGCCAGGGTGAGGGCGAATTCGCGAAACAGCGCGCCGGTCAATCCACCTTGGAGGGCGATCGGTGTATAAACCGCCGCGAGTGTGATTGTCATGGCGATGATGGGTCCGATCAATTCGCGCGCGCCCACCAGCGCTGCGTTCATTCGCGACAGGCCTTCGCGCATGTGGCGCTCCACGTTTTCGACAACGACAATTGCGTCGTCCACCACCAACCCGACCGAAAGCACAATCGCGAGCAGCGTGAGAAGATTGAGCGTGAAGCCGAACAACTGCATCAAAAACAACGCGCCGATAAGCGAAATCGGAATCGAGACTACAGGCACAATCACCGATCGAAACGAACCGAGGAACAAAAAGATCACCACCATCACGGTGAGCAATGTGGTGATCAGGGTCTTCACCACTTCGTGAATAGCGTCGTTAATGTAGGCGGTCGCGTCGTAGGCCATCTCGGCCGTCATGCCAGTCGGGAGTTCCTTCTTAATCTGCTCCAGTTCGACGCGCACTCGCTTGATCACATCGACGGAGTTTGCGTTCGGCAGGACCCAGATTCCCATAAAGACTGCTTTCTGGCCGGAAAAGCGCACCTCGGTGTTGTAATCCTCCGCGCCGAGAACAACATCAGCGATGTCGCCTAGCCTAATGAGGGTGCCCTTGTCCTGGCGGACCACCAGTTGTTTAAATTGGTCCGCGGTGTGTAAATCTGTGTTAGCGGTTAGATTGACCTGAAGGAGCGAGCCTTTTGTGCTTCCAACGGCGGACAGGAAGTTGTTCCGCGAAAGCGCATCGCGCACTTGTGCCGGACTGATATTTAATGCCGCCATCCGTTCGGGCTTCATCCAAACGCGCATCGCAAATGTTCGTCCGCCGAGAATGTCTGCCTTCTGCACCCCGCCGACGGCGGTGAGACGCGGTTGCACGAGGCGAACCAAATAATCGGTCACCTCATTAGGCTGGAGGATGTTCGAGGTGAAACTTAAATAAGCAGAGGCGAACTGAGAATCGGCCGCCTGAATAGCGATCACCGGAATTTCTGCTTCGGGTGGCAAGTCGCGTCGGATCGCATCTACTTTCGAGCTGATATCGGAGAGGGCCTTATTCGCGTCGTAATTCAACTTCAGGCGCGCTGTGATCGTCGACACACCCTGCTGACTTTGTGATTGGACGTAATCGATGCCGTCCGCGGCTGCGATTGCACGCTCGAGCGGCGTCGTAATAAAACCGCGGACTAATTCCGCATCCGCCCCGACGTAAACGGTTGTCACCGTGATCGCGGCAATATCGCTGCGCGGATATTGGCGGACATTAATCGTCCTCATCGCTTGCAAGCCGGCGATGAGAATGACGAAGCTGACCACCATCGCGAGGACGGGGCGGCGAATAAAAAGATCGGTAAAAGATTTCACGAATCTACCGGCGTTGGATTCACCTGTGATTTTGGAGCGAGATCGTTGTTGATCGTCACGGGCATTCCGTTGCGCAGTTTGAAAACGCCCGTGCTCACAACCAGTTCATCCGGTTTCAGACCTTCGGTGATCGAAACGAAATCGCCGCGGGCTTCGCCTACGCGCACAACTTGCTGTCGAATCGCTTGCGATTCCTTTCCCGTTTTAGGGTCTTTTTTCTTGTCGATTACGTAAACCGAGTCGCCGTAGGGCGCATACGAGACCGCCGATCCTGGAACGACGAGGGTCTTGTGCTTCTCCGGCAGCACAACTTCCACCTTTGCGAACATTCCCGGCCGCAATGTGTGATCCGGGTTCTCCAGCGTTGCTTGCAGAGTGACGTTTCGGGTCACGGTGTCGACCATTGAGTTAATCGCAGTAAGTTTGCCTTTGAATTCCCGCCCAGCCACCGCGTCGGTATGGACGCGCACTTCAAATCCCACTGCGAGCTTGGACAGCTCCTGCTGTGGCAACGCAAAATCGACATAGACCGGGTCGAGTGCCGTCAACGCGACTACTTGCTGACCCGCATTAATCATCTGGCCGACGTTTACCTGGCGAATGCCGAGTTGGCCATCGAACGGCGCGTGCACTTCTTTTTTCCCGGTCATCGAGCGCATGTTATCGACCGTGCCCTGCTTTTGCCCGAACGCAGACGCAGCAGCATCGAGCTCGGACTTCGAAACAACTTTTCGTACAGCTAGGTCGCGCGTTCGCTGCAGATTCGCGCGGGCCAATTCCAAATCAGCTTCGGCCGTGTGCAGCTGCGCGTCTTCCGAAGAAGTATCGAGCTTTACCAGCACGTCGCCCTGCTTGGCGACGCCGCCGTTTTGAAATTTAACCTCGGCGACTACGCCGCCGAGCTCAGTCGAAACGATTGCACCTTGCACTGCTGAAACCGACCCGACAGACGAAAGAATGGGCGCCCAATCCTCTTCTTTCACCTGCGCGCTGGTGACTGTTGCCACCGGCATCGGCGGCTTGGTCGACATCATTGTAAAAATTTGCAGGGCTTTGATCGCGATGAGCAGAAGGGCAAGAGCACCCACCCCGCCGCTCGCGATCCAAACTTTCTTGGACGTCGATTTCACACCAAATTTTTTCTCCTTTTGTGCGATGTCATGCATACGCTGGTTCGGTTTCTGTTTTGAACAACAACCGCCAAAGTCTTCGCGTGACCTCGAGTTGCCGCGCGCGCCTTTCCGAGGCCGTGAGTTCTTGGGGTTGCAAGACGTCGCGCATCAACATTCCGCGGGCAACCGCAAAAATTAATTCGGCCTGTTCGCTCGGCGTCAAGCCATGGGCGGCGTTTTTTGCCTCGGGCGAGCGTGCGATCAAATCGGTCACGCCATCCATCGACGTCTGCAACACGTCGCGGACCAAATCTGCGATGCCCGGATTGCGCGCCGCTTCTGCGTAAAGATCGACAACGAAGGCCGACGTAATCCGCGGCTCGTTTTCGCAGCAATGCGCCGTGAAAAGAATTTCAAGCGATTCCAGCAGGTTCGGCGCTTGCCGCGCACGCTCCAGCATTTTTTGAATTTCTTTTTTATGTCGATTCGCCATCGCGGATATGACCGCGTCTTTGTTTTGAAAATAGCGGTAGATCAGACCCACGCTTATCCCGGCCTCGGCGCTGATGTCATGCATGCTGGCCTGGTGAAATCCGCGTTCGGCGAAGCACACCATCGCGGCGTCGAGGATTTGAGTTCGCCGCTCGAGGCCGTTTTCTGTTTGTTGAGCCATGGGGCCTGAACAATGAATGAACGTTCATTCATTGTCAAACGAGGCTCTAATTACGATGCGGTCTTGGAGAGGAAAGACTCGCCTGATGTCGCGCTCAGTCCGTCGATTGGCAGCGGGTTCGGTTGCCGTGCAAACTGCCAGATCGCCAAAACCGCGCTCAAAATGCAAATCGTGTAAACTGCGGTTTCCAGCACGTCCCGGGTCTTTTCCTCCGAGCGAACCAGGAGCGCGTAAATCGATCGGTTATTCATATATTTGCCCTTTTATGTTCTTAAGACGCCGCCGTGTTGGCCTTTTGTCTAAACTAACTGAACGTTGAAGGTTCATGGTTGGGCGTCGAAGGTTGGATGCGACGACCGCATGAACTGGATTCAAATTAATGAGAACTTGCTGCGCCGTTTTCCGCCCGAGACACGGTATCTGGTCGGCGTCTCTGGCGGTCGCGATTCGGTCGTGCTCCTTCACCGGCTTGCCGATCTTCGATATAAAAACCTGATTGTCTGCCATTTGAATCATCGATTACGCGGACGGTCCAGTGACACCGACGTCCGCTTCGTCGAGAAGCTTGCCGCCAAGTTCGATATCGATCTTGTCATTGGTTCGAGCAACGTTGGCACGATCGCCGCCCAAAAAAAATGGTCGATCGAAACCGCGGGCCGCGAGGCGCGCTACCAGTTTTTTGCCAAAGTGGCAAAACGCAGGCGCTGCCGCACCATTTTTCTCGCCCATCACGCCGATGATCTCGTCGAAACATTTTTGATTAATTTGTTTCGCGGAGCCGGCCTTGCCGGATTGAGCGCGATGCGGGAAATCGCAACGCGGCGTGTCGAAGATGTCGATCTTACAATTGCTCGCCCACTCCTTGGAGTCTGGCGGAAAGACATCGACGCTTACGTTAAAAAAAACGAGCTGAAGTTTCGGGAAGACGCGTCGAACAACAGTCTAACCCCGTTGCGAAATCGTATCCGCCGCCGCGTCATTCCTTATCTGGAAAAAACAATCGGGCGCAACATTCGAGTAAACATCTGGCGTGCGGCCATGATCGCGGCGGAAGAAGAAAAATGGATCGAGTCGCTGGCAATGTATTCCCACACGCAAGATATCGATCTTTCGGTTGGAAAACTCCGCGCCTTGCCAACGGCCCTTCAGCGGCGCGCAATCAGAAACTGGCTGCGGGCACGTAACGTCGTCAGTGTCGGTTTCGAAATAATTGAGCGCGTTCGCTCATTGCTTGATCGCGACGGGCGAGTGGCAAAAGTCAACCTTACGCAAGATCGACATGTCCGCCGCCGCGCCGGCCGAATTTTCATCGAGTGATCTGTAGCGGCGGTCTACGACCGTCGATCTCATTAACTCGGTGCTGATAGAGCGCCGCTACAGCAATCTGTGTTTCATCTGTGCAAATCTGTGGCTAGTTTGCTTTCGAATGAATCCCGAGATTCGCGTCCGCTTCGCGCCGTCACCGACCGGTTATCTCCACATCGGCGGCGCTCGCACCGCCTTGTTCAATTGGCTTTTCGCGAGGCATCACGGCGGCAAATTTATCTTACGCGTCGAGGACACCGACCTGAAGCGCAACACCGAAGAAGCTGCGGCTGCGATTTATGATGGGTTGCAGTGGCTCGGACTAAACTGGGACGAAGGCCCGCACGCCGGCGGAAAATTCGGCCCTTATTTTCAAAGCGAGCGGACGGAAATTTACGAGCGCTATCTGAAGAAGTTGCAGGAAGCTGGTCACATTTTTGAAGACCAAGGCGCGCTCCGCTTCCGTTCGCCGCGGGAACACGTGGTGGTCGATGATTTCGTTTGCGGCAAAATCGATTTCGATCTGACCAATCCTGGAACGCATCCGGATATGACCGTGCGCCGGCCGGATGGCTCGTGGATTTTCCATTTCGTCAATGTGATCGATGATATCGAGATGAAAATCTCGCACGTGATTCGCGGGGAAGATCACTTGTCCAACACGCCCAAGCATATCGAGCTTTATCGCGCCCTGGGCGCTTCGCCACCGCGCTTCGCGCACATTCCGCTCATTCTTAATCACGATGGCTCCAAAATGAGCAAGCGTGACGAAGGCGCGCGCGTGGAGTATTACATCCGGCGAGGTTATCTTCCGGAAGCGGTCCGCAACTATCTATGCCTCCTCGGCTGGTCGCCGAAAGACAACCGTGAGAAACTCGACATCGACGAGATCATCCAGATTTTCGATGTGAAAAATATCGGGCGCAGCCCAGCGACATTCGATCCTGATAAGCTGCATTGGCTGAACGGCGAATACATGCGAGAGCTCGATACAACGACTTACCGCCGCCTCGCGTTGGCGGAGTTGGCGCAGCGCGGGGTTTCGCCGCAGCAATTTCCCGACGTCAATGAGGCGATCGACACCACCCGCAACAAAATCACCGTGTTCGACGAGTTAATCAAGTACATCGATTCTTATTACAAAGGCTCTCGTAAACTCACACCGATTCCAAACGTCCCAGCCGCGCTAGAAACCGTGGTGTACGATGAGTTCGATTACGATCCTGCAGCGGCGCGGAAGTATCTAACAAAGGATTATCAGAACATATTCTTTGTTTTACGGGATGTGCTCGCCACGTTGGAAACATTCGATGCAAGCACGATTGAAAAAGCTGTTAAAGAGACCGCAAAGAAGCTCTCGTTAAAGGTGGCCGCACTCGTGCATCCTTTGCGTTTGGCGTGTACAGGCAAGACGGTCGGACCGAGTTTGTACGACTTAATGGTGATCCTTGGAAAAGATCGAGTCATACGCTTGATTAACCGCGCGTTGGCGCAGATCGAGAATTCGACTTTCATTTATTGCACAGGCCGATAAGCACTATGAGCGTCCGAAACGTTGATAGCACAACTGAAGCGGGTTTTTGGTGGCTACCAAATTCTCCGAAGGAGAGACTCGTAGGAACGATTACCTATGCTCCTCGGAGCGGCTTTCAGATCGAGCTTGTCGGAGCATTGTTGGGCATTGAAAAAGGGCCGGCCGCGTGGGGCTTGTTTGATGTTTGGGGAGAGACCGTTCGAGGCAAAGCAGTCACGCTCTTCGGCGCCCACCAGTCGAATGTGCAAACACACATGCCGGGCTACCCGACAAGCAAGGTTGAAGCGTCACGCGGGATAATTGGCGGTCACTACCGAAGCGTCAACGACGTTTTGGTGCACACACTGGATCTCCAATTTGATTATTTGACGGCTTGGGCTGGACAATCGGGGCTTAGCCAGCGAGCGCTCGAGAATCATAAGTTGGAAATTATTGTAGCTCCCGGCAACAGCATTCCGTTGGGCCAATCAAAAGGAATCACAATAGAACTCGTGCCGTATGTATTTCACAATCGCTCACGCACTGATTTGAAGCTTGAAGAACGTTGTGAACTGCGGCTGCACGCTGAGAAGCCGCGTAGTCTCACCGATTTTGAAGCGCTCATTTCAGCCATTCGCATCTTATTGACGTTTGCAGCAGGGCAAGCAGCCCATCCGCAGTTAACCAAAGGAAGAACTGGCGAAAAAACAGCCGAGATACAAGGAACGCCATTGTGGCACGAGATCGAAGTCATTCGTACAATTCAGGTTCCAAAGGATCTCCGTGAAATCCATGCCGAGGGCATGTTATTTACGCTCCGTGATCTCGAGCCGCACTCGGCGAAGACTTTCGAAAAGTTTTTAGACGTACAAGAAAAATTGAAGCCTGTCTTCGACCTTTTCTTTCCGACGTACTTTTATCCTGACATGCCGCCTCCGCAGGAGTTTTTGAATCTCGTATATGCAACAGAAGCGCTGCACCGCATTACTATCGGTGGGCAGTACCAAAGCGATTCAGAATATGAGTCCGGGCTAAAAAAGAAGCTGCAGAACGCGATCCCGTCGCTTGTAACACAAGACTTTCGACAAAGTTTGATGACGAAATTGAATTTCCTCCATGAATACTCGCTGCGGAAGCGTCTGCGAGATCTGTTGCAAAAGTATGTTGGTGTTCTCACGCCCTACATAGCGAATCAAGGGGAATTCGTCGATGCTGTCTCGGATGCGCGAAACTGTCTCGTGCATGCTTCGCTTAATCGCGAAATCCCCGAATACATCGAGCTCTGGAAGCTCGGACAACAACTCGCCATGCTCCTTGAAATTACGCTTCTATCGGAGATCGGATTTGAGGAAGACCGTGTTCGCTCAATTGCTGCGCGAGGTAGGCGCGCTCAGTTACTGCGAGCCAATGTCTTTCGCGAATCCTAATGGTCTTATTTGCTTGCCTGCTTCGCCCAGGTATCGCGCAACGTGATCGTGCGGTTCCACACTTGTCGATCTTTCGCGGAATGGGGATCGAGCGCGAAATATCCCAGCCGCTCGAATTGATAACGTTCGTTAGGCCGTGCGTCTTTCAATGACGACTCCAACTTTGCCTTCACAACTTCGAGCGAATTGGGATTGATGAACGATTTGAAATCGCCTTCCGCGTCCGGCTCCGGAACTTTAAACAAGCGATCATAAAGCCGCATTTCGGCTTCGCACGCGTGCGCGGCGCTGACCCAGTGAATTGTCCCTTTCACCTTGCGATTTGCCGTCGCGCCGCCCGACTTAGAGTCGATGTCGATCTTGCAACGAAGCTCGGTCACGTTCCCCGACGCATCCTTAATGACCTCTTCGCATTGAATGATGTAGGCGTACTTCAGCCGCACTTCGGCGCCAGGCTTGAGCCGAAAATATTTCGGCGGCGGATTCTCCATGAAATCGTCGCGATCGATCAAGAGTTCGCGCGCGAATGGAATCTTCCGCGTGCCGGCATTCTCATCTTCGGGATTATTGATCGCATCCAGCTCCTCGATTTTTCCTTCCGGCCAATTCGTTACGACAATTTTGATCGGCCGCAGCACCGCGAGGCGGCGTTGCGCGATGCGATTGAGCTCTTCGCGTACGACGTGCTCGAGCGTCTCCATTTCGTTCAAACTCGGATATTTCGTGATGCCGATGTTGTAAGCGAACGATCGCAAGGCGCTCGCGGTGATGCCGCGCCGGCGCAAACCCGCGATCGTGATCATGCGCGGATCGTCCCAGCCGTTCACGAATTTCTCATTCACAAGCTGGATGAGTTTGCGCTTGCTCATCACTGTGTAAGTCAGGTTTAACCGCGCGAATTCGATTTGGCGCGGACGCGGGTGGGGCAGTTCCAGCGCTTCAAGGATCCATTCATAAAGCGGCCGGTGCACCTCGAACTCGAGCGTGCACAGCGAATGCGTGATGCCCTCGATGTAATCGCTGAGCGTGTGCGCCCAATCGTACATCGGGTAAATGCACCATTTGTCGCCGGTCTGATGATGCTTCGCGTGACGGATGCGATAGAGAACCGGATCGCGCAGCCAAACATTCGCGGCCAACATGTCGATCTTCGCGCGAAGAGTTTTTGCGCCGTCCGGAAACTCGCCCGCTTTCATTCGGGCTAACAAATCGAGATTTTCTTCCATCGGACGATTGCGAAACGGACCTTCCTTGCCCGTGCGTCGATACTCGTCGGTTTGTTCCGGCGTCATCTCGTCGACGTACGCTTTCCCCTTACGCACGAGAGCGACCCCGTATTCGTAAAACTTGTCGAAATAATCGGAGGCATAGAGGGGCGCGCCACCAAGGTTCTTATCCGCCCAACCGTCGATCAGCCAATGGACATCGGCCATGATCGAATCAACATACTCGGTCTCCTCTTTCGTCGGGTTGGTGTCGTCCATGCGGATGTTGCACGCGCCGCCGAATTCGTGCGCGATCCCGAAGTTCAAACAAATCGATTTTGCGTGCCCGATGTGGAGATAACCGTTCGGCTCTGGGGGAAAGCGGGTAACAATTTTTCTGTGTTTTCCTGTGCGTAAATCCTCCGCGACAAGATCGCGAATAAAATCGGATGGGGTTGGAGTCGGAATGGGAGCGCGCATTGCAGGCGCGTGACAGTAGCAGACGAATGCGCGCAACGGTAGTATTCTCAAGGCCTGAGCGATGAAACAGAAGAAGCAGACGACCGACCGTTACACGCTGGCCGACCTCGACAACTGGGGCAAAGCGATGCGTGCGGTGAAGCCGCCAATCCGGCTCGGCGTTTTTGGCGACCCGGTTTCGCATTCGCTCTCGCCTCAAATGCAAAACGCCGCTCTCCGCACCTGTAAGATAGGCATGCAATACGCGCGTTTTCATATTCGAGCGAATGAATTGCGGCCCGCGCTGCATGCCTTGGAAAAACTGGATTTCATTGGCGTAAACCTGACCGTGCCGCACAAAATCACCGCGCTCGCATCCGTGGATGAGATCGACGAGCGCGCGGCTCGAGCAGGAGCGGTGAATACAATTCTCGTGCGCGACAAGAAGCTGATCGCTTCGAACACCGATGGCGAAGGATTTCTCCGTGCCATTCGCAACGACTTCTCGGTCGATCTGCGCGACCTACGGGTCGTGATTATTGGCGCGGGTGGGGGATCGGGCCGCGCGATCGCGCAGCAATGCGCGCTCGAAAATTGCGAACGTCTCGTCCTGGTCAATCGCACTTTTGAGAAGGCCAAGGCTCTGGCTGATCAATTACGGCCGTTCTTCGCCGGGCCGCGTGTGCTGGGTCCGGCTGCTCGTCTGGAAGCGGTGCCGTGGGATGAACCGTCGTTGCGCGCGCAGCTCGCGCATATCGATTTGCTGGTAAATGCGACCCCGCTTGGGATGAAGCCGAGCGATTCCACCCCGATTCCGGCGCGATTACTGGCCCCGCATCACATGGTCTTCGATACGGTCTATGGCGCGCAACCGACTCCACTCATTCGTGCGGCGCGGGACGCTGGCGCGCGCGGGGCGAACGGATTATCGATGTTGCTGCATCAAGGCGCGCTCTCGTTTCAATTCTGGTTCGAACGCGAAGCGCCGATAGACGTAATGCGGAAGGCGCTTGCATTGTAGCGGCGATCTATGAGCGCCGAAATGCGACGGTCGTAGAGCGTCGCTGCAAATTGCCATTTCGTGCCAACCGGCACCCGCTCGTTTGTAAGTTCGAAAGAAGCCGCGATATTAATCAATGGTAAGCGTCGGAGTAAATTTCGCTCCGAGCCGGAGTGGCGGTTCGGGCCGAACTGGCATTGATCTGGCAGCGGAGATCGCGGAGCTGAAGCGCGCACGTAATGCCGTGATCCTGGCCCACAATTATCAAGTGCCGGAGATCCAGGATGCGGCGGACTTTGTCGGCGACTCGTTAGGCCTGAGTTTTGAAGCGAAAAAAACGGATGCGGACGTGATTCTGTTTTGCGGCGTCCATTTCATGGCTGAGACGGCAAAAATCATCAACCCAGCCAAGCGCGTCATTCTGCCCGATTTAGATGCCGGTTGTTCCCTTTCGGAATCGTGTCCGCCGGAAAAGCTGAAAGCGTTTCTCGAAAGGAACGCCGATAAAAATTATTACGTCATCGCTTACATCAATTGCAGCGCCGGCGTGAAAGCGCAGGCCGACGTCATTTGCACGAGCGGCAACGCCGACAGGATCGTGCGCGCCGCTCCGCCAGATCGACATATTCTTTTTGTCCCCGACCAAAACCTCGGAGCGTGGGTGATGGAGCGCACCGGACGCAAAATGGATTTGTGGCAGGGCACCTGTTACATCCACGTTGAGTTCACTGCGCGGAGCATCGGGCGAATTCGAGAGGATTATCCGGCCGCGCCGGTGGTCGCGCATCCCGAATGCACCTACGCCGTGCGCATGCTGGCGGACGAAGTTTGTTCGACGGAAAAAATGGTGACATTTTGCAAGGAATCGCCGGCACGAGAAATCATCGTCGTCACCGAAGCCGGCTTGTTACATAGACTGAAGAAGGAAATTCCGGATAAAACATTTATTCCCGGACCGACGGACAATTGCTTTTGCGGAGAATGTCGCTTCATGAAAATGAATACGCTGGAAAAGGCTTACAACGCGCTTTTGCGGATGGACCCGGAAATTATCTTGCCGGAGCCGCTGCGCAGACGGGCGGAAGCGCCGATTCTAAAAATGCTGGAGCTGAGCAGGTAAAATAAGCTCTAACATCCAAAGATGTTCCAAGTCCCGAACCTCGATCGAAATGGCTCCGCCCGAAAAATTAATCGATGAGCGGGTCGAGCGACTTCATGCGCACGGGATTGTCGATCTTCATTTCGATATGCTCATGGATCTATATGAGAAGCGCGACCGCGCGAATGTCCTCGCGGCCGATTATTTAAACGAGCTGGAAGCGGGCGGGATCGGCGTGCTGGGCGCTGCCATTTACATCGAGGACCATTACCTGCCGGAAACGGCGCTGCGGGTCGCGCTCGATCAAATCGCGCAAGCTTATGCCGGAGCGGAAGAATGCAAACGCTTCGCCATCTGTAAAAGCTACCGGGAGATCGTTGAGGCGCGAAAACTCGGCAAAATCGCGCTCCTTATTACCATGGAAGGAATCGAGCCGCTGGGCACCGATTTGAAATTGCTCCGCGCGTTTTACGAACTTGGCCTGCGCATCGTCGGTCTAACTCATGCGCGACGCAACGCGGCCGGGAGCGGCGGAGTCTTTGCAGCCAGCGGTTCGTCCCGCGATGGATTGACCGAATTTGGGCGCGACCTTGTCCGGGAATGCGAAGCGCTCGGCGTGATTGTCGATCTTGCTCACATCAATCCGGCTGGCTTCGAGGAGATCATTGCCCTGACGCGCAAACCCGTGATTGTTTCGCATACGAACGCGCGAAAATATTACGATATTGAACGCAACGTCAGTGATGAGCAGATCAAAATGGTTGGCCAACGGCATGGAGTAATTGGCGTTAATGCGGTGCTGGTAAGCCCGCGCAAGGAAGAGGCGACTCTCGATCGCTACGTCGATCACATCGAACATATCGCCAACCTCATCGGGATCGATGCTGTGGCCATCGGCTTCGATTTCTTCGAGTTTATTTACCGGCAGTGGCCGGAATCGGCCAAACAGGAGCTGGCCGCGAAATTTACCAAGCCTCACTTCATCCCGGACTTGAGCAATCATTCGCACGCACGGAATCTTACCCGCAAACTAATCGAGCGCGGATTCAGCGACGAACAGATCGAAAAAATCTTGTTCCGAAATTGGATGCGAGTTCTTCGAGAATTGCTTTAACTGGAGGGCCTCACCGGCTCGGCAAAGCCATCACGTAAGTGATTAGTGCACAGATTGCCACCATCCCAATCATTGCGAGGATAAATATACCGTCCGCTATTCGTTCAACTCGGTGCATCCGGGCAATTCCACGACAGCGGAGTGCCCAATAGGAAAGAAGACAAGACGTCAGAAACAACAGGGCATCCGTCGCCAGGCAGTCGTCCGCCAGCGTGTCCGCCTTTCCCAGCGTGATTACGACTCGAATAAGTCCGATGACGGTCAAACAAACGCCAACCATTGCTGACGAGACGGTGAAAATATGAATGCAGATGTCGTGCTCAAGTTGATTATTTTGATTAGCTTCCCCTCGCCAGGCCTTTTTCATTGGATTTGAGGTTTAGACCATGCGTGAAATTGGCCGTTCATGTTGGACGCGGTTTATAAGTGCACCGCGTAAGTCGATTCGTTAGGATAAAATTGCTTGCCCGCGGGAAACGTAAGATGCGTCAGAGGATAAGCTCCTTGAAATTCACCAATCTGACGCGCCGCACTGAGATCGGCGCGAACTCGTATTATTTGGAGATTGCCGGTCACCGTCTGGTGATCGATGCCGGAATGCATCCGAAGAACATGGGCGAGGATGCGCTCCCAAATTTCAAACTAATCGGAGATGGACCGCTGGATGCGATTCTCATTTCGCATTCGCACCAGGATCATATCGGCACGCTCCCGCTGTTGATGCGTCGACAACCAAAAGCGCGCGTCTTCATGAGCGATGCGACGGCAGAAATCGGCGCCACCTTGCTCCATAATTCCGTCAACGTCATGACGCGGCAGCGCGAGGAGCTCGGGGCCACCACCTATCCGCTCTTTACTCATCGCGAAACCGACCGGGCGGCGGGTAATTGGCAGCCATGTCCGATGCGACAGCGCATTACCCTTTCCGGCGAACGCGCTACCGAGCGCGATGGGGATGGGCTCACGTTTGAATTTTTCGATGCCGGTCACGTTCTTGGTTCCCGCGGAATTCTGCTCCGGGCCGAGGGCCGGACGATTTTTTACACCGGCGACGTCAATCTCGAAGATCAAACCATCGCGCAAGCGGCGATTTTTCCCGAGGACAAGATCGACATCTTGATCATGGAATGCACGCGCGGCGATCACGACCAACCCGCAACCTGGACCCGCGCCGGTGAAGAACGCCGTTTGGCCGGCGCAGTCGACCAAGCTTTTCAACAGGGGGGATGCGTTCTGATTCCGGTTTTTGCACTTGGCAAAACACAAGAGATCCTTGCGATGTTCTACAAATTTCACTGTGAAGGGTTACTGCCCGATTTTCCAATTTACATCGGCGGCCTGAGCACAAAGATGACTGAAATTTACGATCGCCATGCAAACATGGGCCGGCGCCAGTGGCCGCGTCTGCAACTGCTGCGCAATCTGCGCCCATTTGTTCTAAACGCGGAAACGATTCACGCCGCGCCCGTGCGCGCCGGTCGCGTTTACGCCCTCTCCAGCGGAATGATGACGCCGAAAACGCTTTCCAATATTTTTGCCCGGCGCATTCTCGGCAATCCGCGGCACTCTATTTTTTTCGTTGGTTATGCCGATCCGGAATCGCCCGCCGGAGTTTTGAGGAATACGCAACCGGGCGAGGAAATATCGCTCGACCCTGATGAGCCGCCGCAGCGCATCCAGTGTCGAGTGGGCCAGTTCCAGTTTAGCGCGCATGCTTCGCGCGAGTCGTTGATCGCATACGCGAGGAAACTTTCGCCAAAGACGATCGTGCTCGTCCACGGTGATCCGCCAGCGGTGGACTGGATGCGCACGACGCTTGTCGCGGGGCTGCCCGATTCAGAAATAATTGTTCCGCCCCCGGGCGTCGAAATTGAGTTGTAGCGGCGCTCTATGAGCGCCGACCATAAATTTCTCGTCGTCGAAACTAGTGCGACGGTCATAGGCCGCCGCTACCGAGAATGAAAATCGCATCCTGGAACATCAATTCGTTGCGCAAGCGCCAGGATCGTCTCTTTGCCTGGCTCGAAAGCACACAACCCGACGTTGTTTGCTTGCAAGAGACGAAATGCACAGATGAACAATTTCCCGTGCTCGCCTTGCAATCGGCCGGTTATCACTCTGTTTATCATGGAGAGAAATCGTACAACGGAGTAGCCATCCTTTCGAAACGTAAATCGCAAGACGTGCGGGCTTCGCTTTGCGATGAAGTGGTTGATCCGCAAGCACGCGTGCTCGCTGCCAAGATCGACAATCTCCGGGTCTATTCCATTTATGCGCCAAACGGCCAGGCCGTCGGGTCGCTGGCTTACGAGTACAAACTGAATTGGTACGCTCGACTCCGCGGTTGCCTGTCCAAGGAACCAACCAGCGAGCTGATCGTTTGCGGCGATTTCAATGTCGCGCCGGAAGATCGAGACACATACGATTCGGAACTGTGGCGCGGCGCGATCATGTGTTCCGACAGCGAGCGCATGGCGTTTCGGCAACTGTGCGATATCGGCTTGATCGACACCCTGCGGTTTCATCGCCAGGAAGGCGGCTTATTTAGCTGGTGGGATTATCGAATGCTTTCGTTTCCGAAAAATCGTGGTCTGCGCATTGACGCGATCCTGGCGAGTAAATCGCTCGCGGACAAATGCACGGCCGCCGGAATCGATCGCGACATGCGCAAGGGCAGGGAACCATCCGATCACGCTCCGGTTTGGGCGGAATTTGATCTGTAGCGGCGCTCCATGAGCGTCGTATTAATTTTAAGAGTGCGACCGCCACAGACCGCCGCTACAGAAAGAACGTGACGAACGAGCATTCGCATCTGCGCGTGGTCAATCCACCGGCCAAGCCTCTCATGATTTGGGACGGCGAATGTCACTTCTGCCGATTGTGGATTGAGCGATGGCGGGAGATAACCGGCGGCCAAGTTGATTACGCCACGTTTCAGGAGGTCGCGGAAAAATTTCCAGAGATTTCGCGCGAGCAATTCCAGCGCGCTGTCGCTTTCATCGACAAGAAGGGCAAAGTGTTTTTCGCGGCAGCCGCGGTCTACCGCTCGTTGCAATGTCGCTTTTCGCGAAAATGGATGGCATGGGGTTACGATCACATTCTCGGTTTCGCACCGATCTCGGAGGCCGTTTACAAATTCATTGCCAGTCATCGGGGTTTTGCTTCGGCAATTACGCGCCTACTCTGGGGCCGCGATGTTCGCCCCCCGACATATTTCATCGCCCGCCGCTGGTTTCTGCGTGCGCTCGGTCTGGTTTATCTGATCGCGTTTGTTTCGCTTTGGATGCAGGTCGACGGATTGATCGGTTCTAACGGAATAACACCGGTCAGTGTTTTTCTTCCCGCGGCGCGCGAGCAACTCGGCCCGCGTGCATTGTCGATCTTACCCACGCTTTGCTGGCTCAACTCGAACGACGTGTTTCTTCATTTCCTTTGCGGCGGCGGGGTTGTTCTGTCGTTATTGCTGATTTGCGGAATCGCCCCGGTCCTTTCCCTGATCGCGCTTTTTGTTTCTTATCTTTCGCTCGCCATCGCCGGACAAACGTTCCTCAGTTTTCAATGGGACATTCTCCTTCTCGAGACCGGCTTCTTGTCGATCTTTCTCGCGCCGTGGCAGCTTTGGCCGAAACGCGGACGCGAGCCGCCGGTTTCCCGTGCCGCCTTTTTTCTGCCTAAGTTCCTTCTTTTTAAATTGATGGTGATGTCCGGGGTGGTGAAGTTGACCAGCGGCGACGACTGCTGGTGGAATTTGACCGCGCTCGATTATCACTACTGGTCGCAGCCGCTGCCGACAATCTTCGCCTGGTGGGCCGATCAGCATCCGGAGTGGTTCAAACATTTCTCAGTCGCATTTTGTCTCATCGTCGAAATCATCGTTCCTATCTTTTTTTGGACGCCGCGGCGATTGCGACTGATCGCGTGCGGCTTGGTAATTTTCCTGCAAATCGCGATCGCAGTGACCGGGAATTATTGTTTCTTCAATCTGCTCACGAATGCGCTTTGCTTGTTGCTGATCGATGACGCGGTGTGGCGCCGACAGCGCGGCGCCCTCCAAACTGATGGAGGGACACGCGCCGTCGTGTCCGAATCGATCGGCTCGCGATTTTCGATCTTGGCTGCGGCGATTGTGATCATCGTCATATTACCCATCAACGCGTGGCTCATTTTTACCGCTTTCAAACCGGGAGCGAAATGGCCGCGCTCGCTCGTGTTCTTCTACGAACGGATCGAGCCATTTCGGATTGCGAACAGTTACGGACTTTTTCGCGTGATGACGAAAGACCGCCGCGAAATTGTAATCGAGGGAAGCGTGGACGGGGTCGATTGGTCAGCTTATGAATTCAAATGGAAACCTGGCGACGTCATGCGCGCGCCCGGCTGGTGCGCGCCCCATCAACCGCGGCTCGACTGGCAAATGTGGTTCGCTGCGCTTGGATCCTACGAGCAGAATCCGTGGCTCGTTCGAATGGCCTTTTGTTTGTTGGAAGGCAAATCGAATGTCGCGCAACTTTTCGGGCGCAATCCCTTCCCGGAGCGCCCGCCGCGTTACATTCGCGCAATGGTTTACCGCTATCGTTTTACGACGGCTACCGAACATCGACAATCGGGTGCGTGGTGGAAGCGCCAGGAGTTGGGCGAATACCTGCCAACTGTTTCGCTAGAGCAGTTTCGCTAAGATCGAGCAGCAGGGGCCGACGGTTGAGAGACGATTCGACTGCGAGTATGTTCCGGCGCGATGCCGAAAGAAGAACAGATCGTGACGGAAGGAACGGTGACGGAAGTTTTGCCGGGGACCATGTTTCGGGTCGATCTTGCCGGGCAACGTAAAGTTTTGGCGCATATTTCCGGCAAGATGCGCAAGCATTTCATTCGAATTGTGCCGGGCGACAAAGTCTCGGTGGAACTGTCGCCCTACGACGTAACCAAAGCGCGCATCGTCTTTCGCGAGCAATAGAAAAATCGACAATCGCAAGCGCAATTGGTGCGCGATTTACGTTTTCGTTTCTGGAAGATTTGTTGAGTCCGGCGGTTGCTGAGAACGATCAGCACGCGGATACTGGGAATGAAAACCAAACGGAGACACCAATGGCTGAAGAAAACAAACATGGAATGACAGACGCGCAAAGCAAACTGGAGAGCAGCAAAACCCATGCGCGCAAAGCGGCCGAGGATTTGCGATCTGCGGCAGGCTCGATCGCCGGAGAATATCGCGGCAAGGCCGAGCAAGCCTGGGGCGACGCGCGCGGCAGAGCCGAACAAGCGTGGGGCGATGCGAGAGATCGTGCGCGCACGTTTCAGGACGACGCCGAGCAATACGTGCGGGAAAATCCGACCAAGGCGATTTTCACCGCGCTTGGAGTCGGGTTTGTCCTGGGGCTCATTTTCCGGCGTTAATCGGGCTGCGCTGAATGGCTGACGAAGCCACTCGGTCCCGCAATCCGGCGGGACACGCCGGTTTGCTTGATAATCTGCTGGCGCTTCTGAGCGGGCTGGCGGTTTTTTTCGAAAGCCGCGTTGCCCTTTTCGTCCGGGAGTCGAGAGCGGCGCTCATGCAGTTGCTCGTGCTCGCGGTTTGTTTAATGGCGGCGATCATGCTCTGCGCGGTTACATATGTTTTCCTTATCGCAAGCGCAATCGTCGCCGTGGCGCGCGCCGCAGGAGTCTCGTGGTTGTGGTTGGCCCTGCCTGTGGCCGGCGTGCATTTCCTTATCGGGCTCGTTTTTTTTCTGATCGCGCGGCGCAAAATGACAAAACGGCTCTTTCCCGCGATCGCAGCTGAATTAAAGAAAGATCGTGAATGGCTAAAGAATCTGGACACGACCGGCCGGCCGAGGGACTGAGAGAGGAAATCGCACGCTCGCGCGAACTTGTCTCGCGCGATCTCAGCGGTCTGCGCTACGAGCTGGATTTCCCTCGTAAAATCCGGACATCGTTTCAACGGCAAACGGTCTTCTGGTTGGCCGGGGCGGCGGCCATCGGTCTTCTTTTGACTCTGCTGCCGACCCGCACGAAGAAGGTTTATGTCGAGCCAAGAATTGGAGGAAAATCGAAGCACCGCCTTCTCGAGGCCGGGTTCGTATTGGGCGCCTTGAAAATCGCAGCCACTTTGCTCCGGCCAGTGATTGTCGATCTTATCAAAAATCGATTAAGCGGTTTCGCCGGAAAATCGTCGCCGAGAAAGTGGTAAGCTTTTTTTCAGATTTACGGCTGCGCTGCGGCGCATAATTATTCTTAGAGCGCACCATGCTGGCAAAAATCGAATTATCGTCCGTAAAATCGCATCCGCTTGGTCACGTGGATGAATATCTCGCCATTGGGCAGGCCGCTGACGCCTCCGATGTCCACCTCGGCGTGAACTCACCGCCAGTCTGGCGTCTGTACGGAACCTTGCAACCAGTCTGGCCTGACGCACCCCAGCTTACTCCAAAAGACACGGCAACTTTGGTCGCAGGCTTTATTCCTGAATTTAATAAACAGGAACTGGCCGAGCGCGGCGATACCGATTTTGCTTACGCAAACGAATTCGCGCGCTACCGCACCAGTGTCGTGCGCCAGCGGCGCGGAATGGACATCGTTTTTCGGGTCATTAACACGCATGTGCGGACGATGGACGAACTGCAGTTACCCGAGCATCTAAAATTACTCACCCGCTATCAGAACGGCCTGATCCTGGCGACAGGTTCGGTCGGCACGGGTAAGTCGACTACGCTTGCGGCCATGGTCGAGCAGGTGAACATGGAGCGGCACGATCACATCATCACCCTGGAAGATCCGATCGAATACGTCCTCGAACCAAAAAATTGCCACATTAGCCAGCGCGAGGTATTCACCCATAGCGAGTCTTTTGGCACAGCCTTGCGGGCCGCCCTTCGGGAAGATCCGGACGTAATCATGGTCGGCGAAATGCGCGATTTGGAAACGATTTCACTCGCCATTACTGCGTCCGAGACCGGGCATTTAGTTCTGGCAACGCTGCACACTGGAAGTGCCTCGCGCACGCTCGATCGTTTGCTCGATGTATTCCCGCCGGACCAACAGGAACAAGTGCGAGTTATGGTGAGCGAATCCTTGCGCGGCGTCATCAGTCACCAGCTTATCCCGAGAAAGGATGGGACGGGTCGCGTTCTGGCACTGGAAACCCTGACCAACACGCCGGCGGTGGCGAACGTTATTCGCGAAGCAAAAACATACATGCTGCCAGGAATCATTCAGACCGGAAAAAAACAAGGAATGCAGTTGATGGACGACACGCTTATCGATCTTTATGACCGCGGGCTAATCAGCGCGGAGGAAGCGTACGCGCGCGCAGACCAAAAACGGGAAATGCGCCAACACTTGAAGATTTAACCGCGAGTCACTTCGTTTTTCTTAATGGCATACCTCGATCAGTTTTTAAATATCGTCGTGCAGCAAGAAGCTTCCGATCTGCACATCGGCGAAGGCCAACCACCCAAGATTCGGAAACACGGCGACATTATGCCGATCCGCGCCGAACCCGTGTCCCGTGATGAAGCCGCGGGAATGTTGAGCGAAGTTTGCGGAGGGCAAAAATGGGAAATTTTCGAGGAGCGCAGCGATCTGGATTTCGCTTATGAGATGGATAAGGAGTCTCGATTTCGCTGTAATTATTTTAAGCAAGCCAATGGCTACGGCGCCGTTTTTCGTTTGATTCCAAGAAGAATTTCCACGCTCGAGGAACTGGGTATTCCGACCGTGGTAAAGCAATTTGGTCATTTGCGCGGTGGCCTCGTTCTGGTCACCGGGCCGACCGGTTCGGGCAAAACCACAACGCAGGCGGCTTTGCTCGATTACATCAATGATAATTTTTCGAAGCATATCGTGACGATCGAAGAACCGATCGAATTTGTGCACGAACACAAACGCAGCATCATCACCCAACGGGAGGTGCCGGATGATTCAAAGACATTTCCCGATGCCCTGAAAGCCGCGCTGCGCGAAGACGTTGATGCTGTGCTTGTCGGCGAGATGCGTGATCTCGAAACTATCTCGCTCGCGCTGACCGCCGCTGAGACCGGGCTGCTCGTTTTTGGCACGTTACACACAAACAACGCGCGAAAGACTGTCGATCGGATGGTGGATGTATTCCCGGCCGACCGCCAAGCGCAGGCGCGGACGATGCTAGCGAACTCGTTGCGCGGGGTGCTCGCCCAATTGCTTTTGAGAAGAGCCGATCGGCCTGGCCGGATCGCGGTCAATGAGATCCTGATCGCGAATGCCGCGGTCGCGGCCATTATTCGTGAAGGCGCGTCCCAAAAGCTTCAGGACGTAATCATTTCGGGCAAGGCGCAGGGAATGCAGTTTATGGACGACGCGATCTGGGCGCTGCTGGAAAAAGGGATCGTCTCGCCCCATGAAGCCTTCATGAAGTCGATCGATAAAAATCGCTTCAAGGAGTTTCTTCCAACGGAAGAAAAACACCTGGGTGACGCGGCTGGGTCCGTGCCGGATGATGAGCAACGGCAGCCGGGCAATTTCGTCAGACGCGTCGCGGGTCGCGTGCCACGGCGGTGAGGTTGCGAGAGATCGGTCCGCATGCGTTGACAATAAAAAAACCGAGTGATAATTTCGCGCCACTTCGCGAAATTAACCCTGTGGCCAACTTTTAAGATCGACAATCGAACGCCAAATGCACTCGTTGCTCAACAGTCAGGTCCTGGTCTTGAATCGTCTCTGGCAGGCGGTCAACATTTGCACGGCGCGCCGCGCTTTCGCCCTGGTCTACGCCGGTCACGCTCATGTCGTTTCATCGGATGACGCAAACAATTTCCTGACCCACGATTTCGAGAGTTGGCGCGATTTCTCCGCCGCCGCGCCCGATCACGAAACGGTCACGACAATTTCGTGGCGGATTCGCGTGCCGCGCGTGATTGTGCTGCTCTTTTTCGATCGGCTGCCGAAAAAGGAAGTGAAGTTTACCCGGCATAACGTTTTCGAGCGCGACAAAAACACCTGCCAGTATTGCGGACACGCCTTCGATCGGAACGATTTGAATCTGGACCACGTCGTGCCGCGCGATCGCGGAGGGACGACAACGTGGGAGAACGTCGTCTGCTCCTGCATCGATTGTAACACGCGCAAGGGCAACCGGCTTCCGCAAGAAGCGCAGATGAGTCTTATCCGCAAACCGAAGCGTCCGAAGTGGCGCCCCTTTGTCCAGGTTACGTTTTCCTCGCCCCAGCACGAAAGCTGGCGCCACTTTGTCGATCTTGCCTACTGGAACGTCGAGTTAAGCGACTGAGACTCGTTAATAGGCTACAAAGTTACAATGCTAAATCGGCTGGGAGCCATTGTAGCTTTTTAACGTTTTAACGCCCCCAGAATTGGCCAGGGATAAATTCCAAGCCAAATGGTCGCGGCGATCAAGCTCGAGATGGTTGCGCGGGACAATGCGTTTACCGGAATCTTGTCCGTATTAGTTGGCGCCTGCGAATACATCGCACGGACAACTTTTAAATAATAATAAAAACCACACGCCACAGTGACGATGCCGGCGATGACGAGTCCGGTCTGGCGCTGCGCGATCGCCGCGTAAAAGATAAAAAATTTGCCGAAGAAGCCGGCCGTAAACGGGACGCCGGCAAGCGAAACCATCGCGATCAACATGGCGAAGGCGAGAAAGGGAGAGCGCCGGACCAAACCATCGAAATCCGAAATTCGTTCGCCGGTGTGCTGCGCGACCAGGATTAAGACCGCAAAACTAAGCAAAGTCATGGGCAAATAGGCAGCGAGATAAAAGATCACGGCGGGTCCCGCCAGGCAGGCGACGCCGATGAGCAGATAACCGGCGTGCGCGATGCTTGAGTAAGCCAGCAGCCGCTTGAGGTTGTTTTGCGGCAGCGCGGCGAGATTGCCGTAAATCACCGTGAGCAGGGCGATCAGCACAAGCAAACGCTGCATTTGCGGCAGCAGCATGAACGGGCGCAGGACGCGCAGAAGCACGACAAAGCCGGCTGCCTTCGACCCGACCGAAAGATACGCGGTCACGGGCGTGGGCGCGCCTTGATACACATCTGGCACCCAGATTTGAAACGGCACGGCCGCGATCTTGAAGCCGAGCCCAACCAGAACAAGCACCGCGCCAAAAAGCGCCCCACCGCGCTCGATCTCAGGATTTGCGAACGCCGCGGTGATTCGTTGCAAATTTGTTTCGCCCGTTACTCCGAAAATCCAGGCGATTCCGTAAACGAGAAAAGCGGTGGAGAGCGCGCTCAGGACCAGATATTTCACTCCTGCTTCCAGAGTCGCCGGATTGCGTCGGGTAAAACTGACGAGCACGTAAAACGAAATCGTGACGAGCTCGATCGAAACGAAAATCATTACGAAATCGATTGCCGAAGCGATGTACATAAGCCCGGCGCAGGTAAAAATGGGTAGAGCGAAAAATTCTCCCAGACCTGATTGAGACGTCGCGCCGGCGGAACTGCGCACGACCGGCGCGTAATCGATCATCATTACCAGGACCACGATGGTTGTGATCAGCGCGAAACGTTTGAAGAAGATCGACAATGGGTCGGCAGTGTAAAAGCTCCAAAATCCGGTCGCCGACTCGAGCGCTGAAGTCGGCTCGAGAAACCAGGTGCCGATCAACACCGCGGTCAGCGCGGCGATGGCAGCGAAGGCCAGCGTTCGCTTGTCAATCCGCGCAACAAAGGCTTCGAGCAACAGAACCAACATGCCCAGAACGAGCACGGCGATCTCGAGATTGGGCGCCGAAATCATGGTGGTCGATTGTCGCTGAAATAAGTCTGAAACGCGGGTGCAACGATTCTGACGAACGATTGCGGAAAGAACCCGAACCAAAGAAGCGCGGTTACCAACAGCGTCACCGGAAGTCGCAACCTGCGGTCAAGATCGACAAGATTATTGCGGTGCTGGTCAAGTGCTCCCATAAAAACTTTGCGATACGCCCGCAACATGTAAATCGCCGAGATCACCACGCCCCAAAGCCCAAGCACGGTGGCGACCTGAAAAATGTGGAAGCGTTCGATTTTCCAGCCGTTTTGAAACGCGCCAAAGAAAATCATCACTTCGCCGGCGAAATTAGCAAGACCGGGAAGGCCGATCGCGGCAAAGGCGCCGAGTCCGAAAGCAAGTCCGGCGAAAGGCATCACTTTGCCGAGACCGCCGAGATCGTCGAAGAGTAAGGTCCCGGTCCGCTTGCGTACTTCGCCGGCAACGGCGAAGAGCAGGGCGATGGAAAGCCCGTGAGCAAACATCAGGATAACTGCGCCGCTTGTTCCAAGAATATTTGCGCTGGCGATCCCAAGAAAAATGTAGCCCATGTGCATAACGCTCGAGTAACCAAGCATCCAATCGAGCCGCTTCTGCGCGATCGTAACCAAGCCGATGTAAATGATGTTTCCGAGCAACAACACCACCAGCAGGCTCGTCCAATAACGCGCACCTTCTGGAAGCAAAGGCACAGCCAGACGCAATAAGCCATAGAGCCCAAACTTTTTTAGAACGCCCGCATGTAGCATCGCCGCCGGTGCCGGCGCCGATGCGTACGCTTCCGGAGCCCAGCTATGAAACGGGAAGAGGGAGACCAGGATTCCGAAACCAAGGAGCAGGAGCAAATAAACATGACGTTGTGCCTCGACGCCAATCTGCCCCATCGCAGCCGAGGCCTGCAGCGTGCGAATGTCGAAACTGCGCGACCCGACTGGCACGCTCTGGTAAAGCAAGATCAAACCAATGAGCAAAATGAAACTACCGAGTGCAAGATAGATCGTGATCTTCCAAGCCGCCGCGGTCCGGTTTCCGCTCCCCCAGATCCCGATCAACAAAAACGTCGGGATGAGCGCGAGTTCGTGAAACGCATAAAAGAAAAATACGTCGAGCGAAGCAAACGCGCCGATCGCGCCGCCGGAAATGAGAAGAAGACAGGCGTAGAACGCGTTTTCGTGCTTGTCGATCTTGCCGGTGAACCAAACGGACGCCAGGGTGACGGTCGCAGCCAGCAGTAGCATGATCAGGCTCAGACCATCGAGCCCGACTGTGAAGTTCAGTCCCCAGTCCGCAGAGATCGGGAACGAGCTGACATCCTGAAAACCGCGCTGGCCTCGTTCAAACGAAATGAAGGCGAGCAACGTCACGAAAAAAGTGGAGATCGATGCGATCAACGCCGTCTTTCGCGCGGGAAGGCCGGCCATTATTAAAATGGCCGCAACAATCGGACAGAAAATGATGAACAGAAGCATCAGCGGAAAACGGCGACATAGATCAGGGCGACAATTCCCAGGCCGAAAAGAAATGAATAGGCCTGAAGGTTTCCCCCCTGAAGCAAGCGCAGCAACGCTCCAAATCCCCAAGTTCCGCTGCTGACGCCGCGCACGGCGCCAGCATCAATGATCCATTGATCGAAAAACGCCGAGATGCGCGCCAGAAGCTCCTGTGTCCAACCGATCAACCAGCGGTAAAACTCGTCGAAATAAAAACGTTGTCGCAAAAGCTCGAAATCGAACGTCTCGTTCGCATGACCCCTATAAAAGGCGATGGCGAGGCCGGTGCCGAGAACCAATGCGCTCATCGCCAACAGAGGAACGCTTCTGAAAAATCCCATTTCCTGGGGAACGACCACGAACCGGCCGCTAAACGAAGCCGATCCGCTGACGATAACAAAGAGAGCCAGCACGATTAACGGCCCGATCATGACCAGGGGCGATTCTCTGCTCACGCGGGCAGCATGGCTTCGGGGATGACCAAAAAAAACAACAACCAGCAAACGGGTGACATAAAAAGCGGTCAGGAGCGCCGTGGCCAAGGCCAGGACAAAGATCGACATGTTCTGCTCGTGGGCGAGCGCGAGAATTGCGTCCTTGCTAAAAAATCCGCTGAACGGCGGACAACCCATCAACGCGAGGGCGCCGATCAGAAACGTGACGAACGTAATGATAAGATTGCGGCTTAATCCGCCCATTTCCCAAATGTCCTGCTCGTGATGAAGCGAGACGATGATGGAGCCGGCCGCGAGAAAAAGGAGCGCTTTGAAAAACGCATGCGTAAAAAGATGATAGATCGCCGCGTTGCTCGATGACAATCCGATCGCCATCACCATATAGCCAAGTTGCGAGAGCGTGGAGTAAGCCAGAATGCGTTTGATATCGTTTTGCTGCGTTGCGATCAATGCAGCCATGAGCGCGGTGATGGTACCAATCCAGGCAATGACCAGGAGCGCGGCGTGCGACGCTTGGATGATGAATCCAACGCGGACGAGCATGTAAACTCCGGCTGCAACCATCGTTGCGGCGTGAATTAACGCCGAGATCGGCGTTGGACCTTCCATCGCGTCCGGCAGCCAGACGTGCAATGGAAACTGCGCCGATTTTCCGACCGCTCCGCAGAAAATCAGAAGCGCGGTGATTGTCAAAAATACCGGATGATCCGCTAAGATTGGCAATTGCGGAGCAACATCGGCGAAAACGACCGAGCCGGTCGAGGTCCAGATCATGAGGATGCCGAGCATGAAACCGAAATCGCCTATGCGGTTGGTGATGAAAGCTTTTTTCCCCGCATCGGCCGCGGCATCGCGTTCGAACCAGTGACCGATCAGCACGTAGGAGGTAAAGCCAACCAGTTCCCAAAAGATAAACAGCATCACGAAATTATTCGCGAGCACGATTCCGAGCATGGCGAACATGAAAAGCGAAAGCGCCGCGAAATAACGAGACTTGCCTTCATCGTCCCGCATGTAGCCTAACGAGTAGATGTGAATTAGGGCCCCGATTCCGGAAACCAGGACGAGCATCATTCGGCTCAGATTGTCCAGGACGAAGCCGAACGGCACAGTGAAGATTCCCGGGAAGTCGATCCACTTTTGGGCGACTGCCGCGGCATCTTTGCCGGTGAAAATCAGGCAGGCGCCGCTGAAACTCGCGAGCGCCGCGGCGCAGGACAAAAAACTGCTCAGCCTTTTCGAGCGTTGCGTGAAAATGGTGATCAGCGCCGCTGCGGCGAGTGGAACAAGCAGCACATACCAGGGCAACAGCGTCCTCTCCATACTGATCTAAAATTTCAAGCTGGTGATGTCTTCGACGTTCGTTGTCTGGCGGGCGCGAAATAGAGCGACGATGATGGCAAGCCCAACCGCGACTTCGGCGGCGGCGACGGTAATGATAAAAAAGACGAAGACCTGCGCGTTGTAATTGGGGAGACCATTCGGTTGGACGTGGAATCGCGAGAAAGCGACCAGCGACAAATTAGCCGCGTTCAACATCAATTCGAGCGACATGAAAATGATGATGAGGTTGCGCCGCAACATCACGCCCGCAAAACCGATCGCGAACAGGATGCCGCTGACGACGAGGTAATGGCCCAGCGTCACCATGTTATGGAAGCTCGCGTTTACTCAGAAGGACAACGCCAATCGTCGCGACGAGGATGAGAATCCCGATGATTTGAAACGGCAGATTGTAATTTTCGAACAGCACCCAGCCGACGTTGTGAACGTCGTCGATTGTCGATCTTGCCAGCGACGGAAAAGTTTGCTGTGCGGCCTTAAGGTTGCCAATGACATAAAAGATCTGTGCGAGCAACGCGAGCGCGACCGCGATTCCGCCCGCTGAGGCGACCCAGTTGATCTTGCGCAGTTTCTCCGCGCGCAAGTCGAGTAGCATAATGATGAAAAGGAAAAGGACCATGATCGCGCCGGCGTAGACCAGGACTTGAATAATGCCGACGAAAAAGGCGTCGAGCGACATGAAGAGACCGGCCAGACCAAGAAAGGAAACGACGAGATTGAGCGCGCTCGCGATGGGATTGCGGTTAATGATGACCGCCGCGCCGAAGATGAGCATGAGCAACGCGAAAACCCAGAAAAGAAAAGGTGGCATAATCAATTGCGGATTGCGACTAAATGCGATGTCCGATGTACGATCGACAATCTGATTTCTGGCTTTTGACCTCTGAGCTCATTTCTTCTCGTTCCATTTCAAAACGACCCCGTGCATGACGCCACCGATCTCGAGCAGTTTCTCTTTGTTATGCATCATCTGGTCGCGCGTGAACCCGGTGATAGCGTAATCTTTGCGCAGGAAAATTGCCTGCTCCGGACAAACCTCCTCGCACATGCCGCAGAAAATGCAGCGCACCATGTCGATGTCGAATTCCTCGGGATATTTTTCGACTTTGGCGAACCGATTGGTTGATGGAATTTCGCCGGCCACGATTTTAATCGCCCTTGGGGGACAGATGAATTCACAGAGCTGACAGGCAACACAGCGAACTCGGCCATCGGTATCGCGCACGAGCGCGGGCGCTCCGCGATAATGCTCCGGCAGGCTGCTGTCCCATTTTTCTTCGGGGTATTGCATCGTCACTTTCGTCCGACCGAAAATCATGTTCTTAAAATGCTTGATCGTGATGATCATGCCGGCGGCGATAGCTGGCAGATACATTCGTTCGCGCCAGTTAAGCTTTGGACGTGCAACGGTGATAGCCATTTTGTCCTAACTCCTGCTCCTGCTCGTAATCGTGTTCGATGTCGATCTTTTCCGATCACGAGCAGGAGCAGGATTACGAAGGGGGATCATTCAAAATGGGAAATAGGCGACGATAATGGCGGCGAGGAAAATATTGGCGAGCGCGATTTCGAAAAAGAAGAGCCAGCCGAGCCGCATGAGTTGGTCGTAGCGGAAGCGGGGCAGGGTCCAGCGCACCCACATAAAAAAGAAAATAAGGGCGGCCACTTTCGCGAAAAAAACTGCGATATTAATCAAGCCGAAGATCCATCCACGGGAGCCATCGGGAATTCCCGGAAAATGCCAGCCGCCGAGAAATAAGGTGACAATAATCGCCGAGCCCGAGATCATTGCCGCGTACTCGCCAAGAAAAAAGAGCGCAAATTTCATCGAGGAATATTCGGTGTGATAACCACCGGCCAGTTCCTGCTCTGCCTCCGGTAAATCGAATGGCAGGCGATTGGTTTCGGCAAAAACCGCAATCGTAAAAACGACAAATGAGATGGTCATTGGAATTGCCAGCAGCCATTTTCCGAGATTCATCCAATCGCCGATGAAAGGCGCGATCATCCAACCGTGCTCGATTTGATAACGAACCACACTCGTCAGGCGCAAATTTCCGACGAGCAGAAAAACCGGAATGACCGCGAGCCCGAGCGAAAGTTCGTAGGAAATCATTTGCGAACTGGAGCGCACGCCACCGAGAAACGGATATTTGGAATTTGAGGCCCAGCCGGCCAGAACAATGCCGTAGACGCCTAACGATGCGATGGCGAAGACATAGAGGATCCCGACATTGATGTCAGCTATCACCATCGGAACCCCAAGCAATGTGCTGCCGAAGGGAACCACCGCGATGGTGATGATCGCCGGCACGAGCGCCAGGCAGGGCGCAAGCCAGTAGTAAAAGGTGTTTACATGACGCGGACTGAAATCTTCCTTCAGTAAAAGCTTAAGGATATCGGCGATCGGTTGAAAAAGACCGGCGGGGCCGACTCGATTGGGACCGAGTCGGTCCTGGATGAATGCGCTCACCCGTCGCTCCGCGTAAACGCTGTAGGCAACCATCGGCAGGATCACGAGAAAAAGCATCCCAACGATTTTGAGCAGCGAAGTGGTGATGAAAAAATAATCCATGTTTATCTTTTAGCGCGAACGACCCGGAGGTTTTCTTGCCTCAGCCTTTTCGATATCGCGGGCTGCCGGATCAACCGGCGGCGGAGGGGACTCGCTCGTTCGCATAACCGACACGCCTAGGTCGCCGATTTTGCTCAAACTTAATCCGGCC
>Ga0137365_10000374_pt1 | contig 29724 bp, 33 predicted proteins | sample SagtaG_9_FD_104799 | JGI IMG/M metagenome (GOLD analysis project Ga0137365, IMG submission 104799) | Vadose zone soil microbial communities from Sagehorn Ranch, Mendocino, California, USA - Sage1_L_40_16 metaG | ecosystem: Environmental > Terrestrial > Soil > Vadose zone | place: USA...
CACCAGCACGCCCTGCCCGTCAAAGACGTCTACCTCTACCCGCTGCGACCCGACTACCGGGCCATCCTCACAAACCACTGAGCTCCGGTTAACCGCGAGCCCACGGGATCACCGAATACTTACACACGTCTCGCCGCGTCTCGTGCACAATCCGTGCACATCTCTGGTCGGCGGCTGTCCCCCGGCCCCCCAACGCTGCTACCAGTCGCGGTAGATCACCCTCGGGCGTAGGTCGGAACCGATCTCCCAATCCAGCTCTCGGTCGTCCTTGAATTGGACGGTGTATCCCGCATCTGGATAGGTCCCGATGTCGAATGACCACGTGAAGGCGATGGTTTTCTCCGGCGTCAAGGAGATCCCGCCATCTGCTGTGTGAGCGATTGGCACGAATCGCTCATACTTGGGAGGTGGTAGAGCGTCGTCGAAGTTGCCTCCGCCGAAACCTGCGCCCACAGGTCTCAAGCATTTGCTCGCCTGTCGTCACTGCCTGTCGTCATTGCTGTTACAACTCTCTCTACGACTTCAAGGGCGCGCCTTCCGGCGCGCCCGGGCCTGAAGGCCCGGACGTGAGCAGCAAGAGGCGGCCAGAGGCTAGGCCCGAACGGCGCGCGGCAAGCCTTCGGAACTCGCCCGTCAACCCGCCTGCTGAGCTAGCCACCCGACCATAAGACTTGCCGATGCGAACTCGGATGGATTGCTTTCCGAAAATACGATGTCGTTACGGGAGCAATAATATAGCTCATCCCATATCTGTTGCATCCGATTCCACTGGATGGTTTCCTCGCGCACACGTCTAGCTTCCTCTTGGCGACGCTTCGAGAAATTAGTGCTCACGATTATCGACACAAGCATAACTGTAATGAGCAGGCCGATGGCATAAGGTTCGCCACTTTTACCGAACTGCAAGACTTTATAGCCGATCAGTGCAATTAGTAGCCAGGTGATCCAGGAAACTAGACACCCTATACCTAAAGGTCCGGCGACATCTGACCCGGTCATCGTAGTTCTGGGCATGGGTGACATCTTCAATTTGGATGCCAGATCAGTGCTACTAACTTTATAGCCAGATGCAGCAGTTCCCTCACTTACGACTGCGCTGACCTTGCGCATATGGCTATTACTGTTACATCGCGGGCAAACCAGGACGCTCATCAAAAATTATCCCTCCCCTAATGCCTAGCGCGCCTCAAGAATTGGCGATCCGATTCCCTATAGCGCCAAGCAGATTGTTATGGAAACTATACCCCATCGCGGGGCGCACCATCCGCCGTTGACGCTCGATCGCGGCCAGCGCCCCCGGCCGCAGAGTGCTGCATGCGTGACGATGAGCCTCTGTCTGATCAGGTGGCCTGTTCGTAGATGCGGCTCGGCATGCGACGGGCGGGGCCGTCAAGGCTGAGCCCGGCGCTGACGCCGGGCGCGGCGGCGCGGAGCGGCGCCGCTTGATCCGATATGGCGCAATTCGGCAAAGGAGGTGCGACACGCCACGGGTGCGACACGCCACGAAGTCCGGCAGTTGCCACCCGCCGTGCCGATCCCTTCCGACTCGTCGGCCGCATCGCCGCGCCGAGGTCAGCGCGGAGCCGCGCCGCCCAGCACCCGGGCCGTCGACTGCGGGCTGCTATGCCACCTTGCCGGGGAGTACTTGGGCGAGCCAGTCGGGGTCTTCGGCCGTCCATCGGTAGCCGCAGCTGATCCGGCAGGTCATGCCCTGGCGGTCATCCCGGCCGTTGACGTAGTCCCAGGCGGTGTCACCGCAGCGTGGGCAGGCCCGCCGGAGCATGCGGCCTGCACCCTTGCATTCGCGGCAGGCCCGGCCTTCGATCCCCCGGCACTCCGGGCAGAGCACGATGCGCGCCTTGCCGGGCGGGGTCACCGCGACCGCCATTGCTCTCACCTCGCAGCCTGCTGATTCATCCACAAGCATGCACGATACGCGAGTCATCTGCCGACTTCCCGGTCTGCGGCGTGTTCCAGAACCTTCCTCGCTGCCGGTATTTGTGGCTTGGGCGGCTGGATAACGGCATCTCTTCGACGCTCAGCCAGGACATTCCATGCCTCGCCCAGGTCGAGCTCGTCCGGGTCCTCGGACGGAATCCGCAGCGACCGGCGCTCGTCGATCTCGGCCTGCCGTTTGCGGTTGTAATCGCTGATCTCACGAATCTGCAGGGGAAGCTCGGGCTGGTCGTAGTCGAGGGTCAGGCCGAGGACTTCGAGTGAACGCTCCTCGCGCTCGGCCGCGCTGAGCACTATGGGCTCGCGTGGCAGTTCGACGCCGCCGTCCAGGCGTGGCTGCACCATGACCTCGCCGGGCTCGTCGCGATCCGGGTATACGAATCCCTCGGGCTCGGCGGACCGGAGATGATCATCACGGCTGAGCAAGCCCCGGCGTTTCAGCTCGATGTCGCTCGCTCGCGCCAGCCGCCGCGTGGGCTCGGTCATGACCTCCCATTCGCACCGGGTGTCATGCGCTCTGGCGAGCACCTGCCGAACTTGCGTTGCCCGCTCTTCAAGTGCCAGCCATGACTGGGCGGCCTTCTCGTGCAGCGCCGCCGTGTCCGGCCGACCCTGGCGGCCAGCGGCAGCGGCCTCGAATGTGTGCCGTGTTGTCTCGATTCGGCTGAAGTGCTCTTGCCGACGCGCTGCCCGCAGTTCCGCTGCGACGTACTTAGGTGCCCAGGAGGTCTCGGCTTCGTAGGCCCGGCGCCGTGCCAGCAGCTGGCCTTCCGACAGGTGGCGCACATCGATGCCCTCGACATGTGCCATGGCGGCGAACGCGGCGTGCCACGTCGCTCTGGCCTCTGGCGATGTAGCACCTGGTTCCGGGCCGATCGCCTCGCCTGGATGGTCATAGCCGACAATTTCGCGGTACGCGCCGAGCTGACCGGCTCTGCGCTGCCATTCCGCCCGATCCGGCAGATCCTCGGGAACGGCGCCGAGCACCCGCGTGGCCCACAGCGCACCCTCGACCGCCGCGTGCTCGCCGATGCGCCGCTGCCGGTTATCCATCGCGGCGGCCACCTCGGCCATATAACGGGCCACATCGGCGTCAGCGAACCTTGGTAGCCGCGCCCTCCAGGACTCCCGCACCAGCGGCGGTAGGTGCCCGATCTTCTTGCGGATACGCGCGTCGAGCACTGCGGAGTATGACCGCGCTCCAGAGAACGACCGGCCCTCGACGGCATCCCGGATTACCTCGGCGCCGTCCAGGCCAGCCAATTCGGCTGCCCGGACGGTCCGCCAGAGCGAATCGGCGTCACGCAGGATCTCATCGGCGTCGGCTCGGTCCAGGGATTCGCGGATGGCACGGGTGTATCGGGCCGCCGATTCGGCCCGGCAGTGGTCGAGCCAGATCGCGTGGAGTGCTCCGAGGTGATCGGCATTGGAGAACGCGTACTCGCGGGTCTCGGTCGCCGACAGTTCGCTGTCATCTCGTCGGATCACGGGAGCCAGGATGGCGATCGGATCTCGCTCATCCGCTGCGACGACCGGCCCGCTGGCCTGGCGATCGGACTCCAGCCGTCGCTGCCGTGCGACCTCGGGGTCGGGAGCGGGTCCCCGGCCGATGTCGCTTTCGGGTGGCTCGTGCGCCGAGGGATAGGCGTAGATGTCGTTGCGCTGTTCGCCGCGGGTCATCGCGGGATAGAGGCCAGAGCGGGTGCGCTTGTCGTTGGCCAGGGCTATGCCGACCGATACGGTGCGTCCCTCAACCGTGTGCCAGGTCACGGCGTAGCCCAGGTCACAGTTCGCCGCCGCGTAAGCGCTCGTGAGGGTGAATGGCGCTGACCATGTGCGCTGACCGGTTTGCTGGTCATGTCCGGTCACGCGGCAGACTGTCATGCCGTCGTCGCCGACGTTCTCGACCCGGAGGAGGTCGCCGTTCGCCAGCGTGCGCCCGTGTTCCCCGGCTTCCAGCTGGTTGTCGTTTTCGCGGGCGACGATCAGGTCCCCAACGTAGGCGCGCGCGTCGTCACGCAGCTGCACGGTCGCGCCGAGCCGCAGCTGTCCCCAGTCCATGAGATAGCCCTGGATCCGGCGGGATAGGTCGGCGCACTCGCGTACCTCGTATGCGGTAAGGATCACGTCGACGCCGACTAGGTGCTCGGCGAGCCAGGCGCGGCAGGCCTGTTCCGCCATCTCTTCGTAGGTGCCGCCGTGCAGCCTGCCCTGCTCGTCGTAGCTGCCAAGGGCCGCCACGTCACCGGCGCGAATGGCCAGCGAGGCGTTGCCCTCCCAGTCGTTCTGGAACCGCACCGCCTCGGTGAGCTGGGCGTAGCCGAGCTTGCGGGCCAGCATCTCCATGCCGCCTCCGGACTCGACGGCGGTGAGCTGGGCGTGGTCGCCGGTGATGATCACTTTGGAGCCCATGTTGGCCGCGTGCCGGATCGTCCCGGCCAGGTCGGGCATGGAGGTCATGCTGGCTTCGTCGAGGATCAGCAGTGCATCTGGGCCGATGTCGGTTGCCCCGCGCGCCTCGCGCCGGCCGGGGAGGTGGCCAAGGAACTGGGCCGTGTTCTCGGCCGTGGGGATTCCTGCTTTGAGCATGACGTTCCGGCCCGCGGAGGTGGTCGCGATGCCGTAGACACGACCCCGGCCAGCGGCTCGCCACGCGTTCGCCATCGCCACGGCGGTGTAGGTCTTGCCTGTACCGGCCGGTCCGACGATCAGCTCGACGCGCCGCGGGCTGGTTAGTGCCAGGTAAGCGGCGGCCGCCTGGTCGAGCCTGAGCCCGCCGCCGGTCGTGCCGTCCATGGCTGCCGCGTGTGCGTGCAGTTGCGCCTCCAGATCGGCGAGATCTGCGCCGAGCAGCCTGGCGGCATCTTCGCGCAAGAGATGCGGCGCGGTTTCGCTTTGTGCTTCTGCGAGCAGCCGGTCTTCGAGTGACAGCTGCGTTCGCGTGGCGTATAGCTCAGCGCCGTGCGACCGGTAGATGCTCTCGCCGTTCGCGCGGCGCAAGGAGTCGGGTACGCGCGGCCACTCGGGTGCATCTAGCCGCATGACTTCCTCGCCCGTCTCACCCGCGAGCGCCCGGTCGGTCAGTTCGCTCAGGAGTTGCCCCGCGTGCTCCTGGTTGTCAGCGATCGCGTGGTCAGGCAGGTGCTGGCCGATACAGTGAACCAGGTCGGCGCGGCTCCACGTCGAATGCGCCTCTTGCGCTTGCGCGAGTCCGGCCGCCATGGCCGCGTGTTCTTGCGCGTATGTCATCTGCCCGCGTGACGCAAGCTGCGCGGCCATCTGCGTCGCGTCCGGCTGCGTGCGCGGAACCGCACGCCAGATAACCTGCGCGAGATCACGCAGCGTGCCAAGCTCCGCGTTGCGTGAGGTTTCTTCCCACTCGCGCAGCAGGACCGCGAAGTCCAGCGGCCCGTGTTCCTTGCTTCTGCGCGTGCGGCTGTTGGCGAACTGGCGCATGCTGCTGGTCGCGCGCTGATCGGGTGCGTGCCCGCGCTCGCGCTCGTATTCCTCCACGAGAGCCTGCGTGTACTTGGTGATCTGCGCGCGGCGTGAGGAGAACTCCCGGATCGCCCTTTCCGGCGCGCCCCGGATGACGCGGCCCTTGCTCGCGGGCCGGTATGCCCACTCGAAGCCGTCGCGGTGGGAGAGTCCGGTCTCGAGCGCGAACGCGGCCAGCGCCGACCCGGCGCCCTTGTTCCGGTGCAGGCCGCGTGAGTCGATCGCGCGCCACTGGCCGTCGCGCACGGTCTTGACCTTGTTCAGCCACAAGATGTGCACGTGCAGCTGCGGGTCGCCGTTCCGGCTGGTGTGCTGCGGGAAGATCGCCACCGGGATCTCGTGGGCGTCTTCGAACCGGCCTACGTCCAGGCCGTCGATCCGCCGACCATGGTGCCCGGTGCGTACGAACGCGGTCTCACGCTGCATGTGCGCGATGTACAGCCGGACGGACTTCTCGATCTCCGCCCAGATCCCGGTAGCTCGCTGCTCCCATTCGCGGGATAGTTCCAGGTCACCGGCCTCGAAGGCACGGATGGCCGCGGCCGTGGCCGCGGCGTGTGCGAGCGAGATCGTCTTGTCGACCGAGAACGTCGTGTCCCAGTACTGGACGCCGACGGGCCCCTGGTACTCAGCCCGCGCCTCGACCCAGAGCTGAGCCTTTCGTTCGCTCGTCGCTTCCGGCTCGGCCCGCACCTTGGCCTGGTACAGCGCGTTGAGTTCGGCGTTGATCCGCGGCGGGCTGCCCAGGTAGGTCTGGCCGGTCGGGTCACGCGGATCGAGGAACTGGCCGTATAACGGCTCGAAATCCTCACGGCGCACGGTGTCGCCATCGCGGAAGCCGAGGTCAGCGGTGCCGTTGCCGATCCACATTCCCGCCGGTTCGCCGCCCTTCTCGACCGCCGACAGGTAGTAGCCAGCCCCCCGCTGGCCGGTGAACGTGGCGCCGTCGACGGTGCCGATCGTCCTCCACGGGTACGAGGCGTCATGCCCACGGGCGATGCTGACGACGACGGCCACTCCTCGAACCTCCGTGATCTTCGCAGCGTTTTTGATCTTGCTCTGAACTGACCTTGATCATCTTGATGCCTAGGTGTGTAGGGTTCAGAACGGCACGGGCAGGATGGCAGGGCAGGTCAAGATCGTGCTGGTTGCAAGATCAACAAGAGGGTGGGGCGAGACTGTGGCAACGGGGTTGTAGGGGCGGCAGTGATACGGGCGGAAGTGTGTCGGCCGGGCGCCGACCCGTTACCAACCGGCGTCTCAACTTCGGTTACCGGCCCCCGCGGTGGCCGGATTCGGCCTCAGCTCGGCGTCGGACGGCAGCACGACGCCAGCACCAAACCCGGTGTTTCAGTTAACGACCATCAACAGGGACACCACGGGCGGAGATGAGCGGCCAGGTCGGGTCGCGGCGCCATGCAGTCCAGTACGACCAGCAACCGCATGTTCCCGGGGCGGGATTGTCGCTGGCCGAGCCGGCCGCCGACCGGTATGCCAGCCCGCTGCCGCAGGCGAACCGCAGGAACGACCGCACGGCGCACAGCTTGTGCTCCACCGTCTTGGCCTGATAGCCAGCCAGGGTGGCCACGAACGCACCGATGACCCCCGCATCCAGCCCAGCCAGGCCGCCACGCCTGCCGGCGACCGCGAGGAACTCTGCAGTCACCGTGCCATAGGCCCGCACCGTCGACGAGGCGCAGTCGCTGGCCTGCAGCCACGCCCGGAACCGGGCCACAACGTCGGCCTGGCCGGCGCTCAGCTTGCCCACGGTGCGGGAATAACGGCGCAGCACCGCGCCATGGACAGCGAAGTCGCCCAGCATCTGCGCGACGCGGAACAAGTACCCATCGGCCGGCTTGAGCGTACCGGCCTGCTCCTTGTCGAAGAAGCCGCCGCAGGCCTGATCGACCCACGCCACGGCCAGATCCAGCGAGAACTCTTCCGCGCCCCGTGCAGCGAAGTACTTCTGCAGGCGGCGCCAGCAGCCCCGGTACCACACCATCGTCGAGTCCTTGTAGCCCCAGGCGCACCAACTCCGCGTCCAGGCCAGACACCAGCGCAGACAAAGCGACCATCCGGCCGACCTCCGATCACGCGTGGCCCGGCACCCTGCCGGGTTGCATGATCGGAATCCTCGGGGTTATGCGCCGTGCTCGCTCGCCGATCCGGCTCCCACCAGGCCCGGCAGGCCAGCGCTGCGCATAACCCAGCGCTGCTCATTAGGCGGGGTGGTCTCCCCGATCCTGAGCAACGGGAGGATCTTGCTGCCAATAACCTCCTTGCCCCTCGCCATCTGCTCTAGCACGCCGAACCATCCGGCCAGACCGATGCCCCCTGGGGCAGCCCGCTGAAAACTGAGATAGGCATCGAGGCGCTCAGCTCGGCGCGCTTGGCGCCTCTGCCCTCCAGCCGGTGCAGCCTCCAGGGCGGCCCTGAGCAGGGCTGGCAGACTCCGCCAGCGCCGACACGAGGGTCACTGGTTCGAGAGCTGTCGCAGTTGCCGTCCCGGTCATGCCTTAAATCCTTGCGTAACAATGGCGCCACGCGTCCGGCAATGCCGACAAGGGGCAAAGAGGTTCGCGATCTTCGCGTCGACCGTGGGCCACGTCCGATCCGGGCGAGCGAGCGGGCCGGGCCGTACTTGACCTGTAAAGTTCCGCAGGTGACGGGCGTTCTCGCGCAGGGAACGGACTGGGCGGCCGTTGGAGCATGGGCCGCGTGGTCGGCGGTGGGCATCTACGTCGTTCTCGGCGGCTTCGCGTTGTGGCAGGTCCTTGAGGCGCGCAGACTCCGCGAAGAGCAAGCCCGGCCGTTCGTGGTGGTGGATCTTGAGCCCGGCTTCTTGTTCTACCTGACCGTGGAAAATCTCGGCCGGACGATGGCGCGGGACGTCAGGATCCAATTCGATAAGCCCCTTGAGTCCACCCTCCAGGGGCCTCGCGAGTTTGACGAATCGCCGTTGTTTCGCGAGCCGATCCCGGCGCTGCCACCCGGTAAGAAGATACGGGTGCTGTTCGATGCATTCGGTGCCCGAGTCGACGCCAATCTTCCGTTGACCTACGAGGTGACACTGACCTACGGAGATCATTCTGGCAAGCGGACCTGGAAGGATCTGTACCGGCTCGACTTCGGCATGTACCTGGGCTCGGAGTTGCCGCGAAAGGGACTTCCGGATGTGGTGGCAGAGCTGGAGCGCATCCGCAAGGAGATCGAGAAGTGGAAGGGCAGCGGCTTGCGTGGCCTGGAGGTGCGGGCCATCGACCAGCGCCGGCAGTTGCGGGTCGGCATGCGGCGCATGAACTGGCGGATCCTGCGTGAGCGCGGCCCGGCAGCCCTTGCACGACAGCTGCGGGATCAGGCCCTCCGGCGAGCCGGGCTCAGATGAAGGCGCTGCCGGGCATGCCCGCCGGCTGCGGTGCACTCGCGACTAGACGCTACCATTTCCCGTGCGCAAGGTGACAGTGGTAGCGGGCATCGCCGCTGCCTTCGGGCTGCTGGCAATCGGGTTCTTCACTGGCCGCCTGTGGAACGGTCACGGCGTTGCGTGGGGTGACGTCGCAACCTGGCTGGCGGTCATCGCTGCCGGGGTCGGCGCGTGGATCGCGCTGCGCCAGCTGCGCGGCCAGCAGCAGGACATAGCCCGGCAGGCCGCCCAGCTTGAGCGGCAGCAAGCCGACGCCGTCGACTTCAGCTGGCGAACTGTCACCCCTGCGCCCGGCACTGCCCAGGCCGCCCAAGACATGCATATGGCTGTCGTCGAGAATGGCTCACGTCGGCCGATCCGCAATGTCGTCTGCCGGATAAGGCCAGATCCAGCCCAGGGGTATGACTGGGAGGCGGTCGCCATAGGCGAATTCGAGGAAATCCCAATCGCCGAAGGTCAGCTTGCGGTATTGCAGGAGCCGCGCGCCAGCGGACATCTGCCGTTCATTCGTGCCGGGCTGAGGTTCGGTTTCCAGTTCCCGTTCCCGGCCAATGATCACCTGGAGGCCCAGATGAAGGTGCTGTTCACCGACGACGCCGGTCTGCACTGGCAGATCGACTCCGACCTGCATCTGGAGCGGCTCAAGACCCGCCACGATTGGTGACCGTGACCACGGACCGCGACCGCCGGCAGCGCCGCGGGTCCCTGCCCAGCCAACCGCAGGCCCGCCTGATTGGCTCTCCTGCGCAGTGCGCCAAGCAGATCGGCGCGATGTGCGGAGTGACCGTCGCGCTGCATGGCTGGTCAAGATCGGTGTTGACGGCCTGATTCCCTGAGCATCCTGGCCGGGTCTCCGGCCATGGTCTTTCGCGATGTTGCTGCCTGGCTGCCGGCGGGTGGGCCAGGGTTTTGCCGTCCCCGTTTTGACGTGAGGGATCCCTCCTCGCCTTCGTTTGGCCACGGTCGCGAGAAGGGATCCGAGGCGGTGTCGCCCGTGGCCATGGTATGGCCGTGCCCGCTGTCGGTCGATGCGTATGTGGCGGCTGGCCGCCGGGTGGAGTTCCCTCGCCCGGATTGCCTGTCGTGCCTGGTGCCGATGATGTTCTGGTCGGGGTATCTGCGGCATGTCCGGGCGGGCGGGCCGCTGTCGGAAGATTTTCGTGCCACGGCTGCGCTGCGGGCGCTGCCGGGTGACGCATGCGCTGCTGCCGGCGTTCGTGCTGGCCTGGCGGCTGGCCGCGGCGGAGGCGATCGCGACCGTGATCAGTGAGGTCGCTGGCGGCGCGGGCGGGGTCCGGCCGGCGGCTGCCCGGCTGGGGGTCCCGCATACCACTGCGCGCGGGTGGTGCCGGCGGTTCGCCGTCCGTGCTCCGGGGCTCGGGGTGGCGTTCGCGGCGCTGGCGGTTGAGCTGGGCGGGGAGCCGGTCCGCCGTCTGCTGAGTCCGGCGCATTCGCGCTAGCCGCGATCACCGCTGCCTTCGATGCGGCGAGTTGCGTGCCGGGCTGGCTGGCGCTGGGGGCGTGGCGGTTCGCCTCGGCCGTCAGCGGCGGGAGGCTGATCACGGCCAACACAATCTCGCCCTGGCTGATCGCCGGCAGACGGCGTTTCATGCCTCCTGTCCCGCCATTACCGGCATGAGGAGGCAGAACGCATGGACCACAAGGAGCAAGAGCAGATCGCGCTGCACCGCTGGGCAGTGATCGCCGAGGCGGCCAGTGACAGGCTGACCCCGGCGGAGCGCGGGTCGCTGGCGCGGCAGATAGCCGCGCGCGCCCACACCCATCCCGACGGCTCGGCCCGCCGCTACTCGCGGGGCACGATCGACAGGTGGCTGCGGGCATGGCGGTCCGGCGGGCTGGAGGCGCTTGAGCCCGCGCCGCGCGCCGACACCGGGACGGTGCGCGCGCACCCGGAACTGTTCGCCGAGGCCGCCGCGCTGCGGCTGGAGTTGCCGGCTCGCTCCGCCGCGCAGATCGCCTCGATCTTGTTCCACCGCCACGGCGTGCGGGTAGCGGAGCGGACCGTCCGCGCGCAGTTGCGCCGCGCCGGGCTGCACCGGGCGGCACTGGGCGCCGAGCCGAAGGCATACGGCCGCTATGAGGCCGCCCGCCCCAACGAGCGGTGGATCACCGACGTGCTCGTCGGCCCGTGGGTGCCGTATCCGAAGACAGAGGCCTCGGTGCGGGCCCGGCTGTTCCTGATCGTGGATGACCATTCCCGGCTGCTGGCCGACGGCCGGTTCTTCGCCCACGAGAACGCCCGCGCCTGCCAGGACCTGACCGCGATCGACGTGTTCCTCGACGGCAGGCCCGCCGGGACCGCCACCCCGTTCATCCACCCGCCGGCACGTGCACCGTGCCGTCCCCCAGGCCGCCCGCCCCGACCCCGACCCCACCGGCATCGACTACCTCGGCCTGGTCGCCACCGCTCACGAGGAAGCCGCCGGCACCGGCGCGAAGATCGACTTCACGCAGCTGGCGATGCTCCCCGCTGCCGGCAGCGACCAGGACATGGAGCAGCGGCGGTGAGCGCCGCGCCGTGGGCCGCCCACTTCGGCCTGGCCCGCACCCCGTTCGGCAAGAACATCCCCGCCAGGGACCTGTTCGGCCGGCCCGCGCACGCCGAGGCGATCGCCCGGATCAGCTTCTGCGTCGTGGAATCCGCGCTCGGGGTGGTCACCGGCGACGTCGGCGCAGGCAAGACCGTGGCGCTGCGCGCCGCCGTCGCCGGCCTCGACCCGACCCGCCACCAGGTCATCTACATCGCCAACCCCTCCTTCGGCACCCGGGGCCTGTATGTCACGATCGTCCGGGCGCTCGGCGACCGGCCCCGCTACCTCAAGGCCGAGCTGATGGCCCAGGCCGGCGACCTGCTTGCCGCCGAGGCCGCCGAACGGCACCGCCGCGTCGTAGTGATCTTGGATGAGGCTCATCTGCTGGACCCGGCCCAGCTGGAGGAACTGCGGCTCCTGACGAACTCGGAGATGGATTCCGCGTCGCCGTTCGCCGCGATCCTGGCCGGGCAGCCCACCCTGAACCGGCAGCTGCGGATGGGCATCTTCGCCGGGACCAGCGGATCGCCACCCGGTTCACGATCAAGCCGATGGACCTGGCCGAATCTGCCGCCTACCTCAAGCATCACCTGGCACTGGCCGGCCGCGGCGAGCCGCTTTTCGCTGACGATGCGATCGCCCGGCTGCACCGCGTCGCCAACGGGCTCCCGCGGGCGCTCAACAACGCCGCTGTCGCCGCGCTCATCGCCGCCGCCGCGAGCGGCAAGGACCTCATCGACGACGCCTGCGCCAAAAAAGCCGTCGCCGAGCTCACCCGGGACTGACCATGCCGCGGCCGGACTACCCGGCGCCCGCCAGCCCGGGGCCGGCCGGCGCCGGGCAGCCCGCGGTCCTCATCAGCCCCGCGGTCACCGCCCGGATACGCCAGCTCGCCGCCCAAGCCGAGCACCGCCGCGCCACCGCCGAGTTCCGCGCCCGCCACCTCGCCGACCAGCAAGCCCGCATAAACGCGCTGCTGCTCGAGGCAATCGCGGCGCTCGCCAGCCTGCTCGGCGCACCAAGCCAGCACGGGAACCCCCAGGCCTGACTTCCGAGCCCGGACAGGCCAGGCCCGGCCCGGCGCGGAGAGTGGCGCGCAAGCCGGGTCGCCACAACGCATGCAATCAGACTCACCGGCCAGCATCACAAAGACCTGCCATCACATGAACGCCAAACGCGGCCGACTCATGTGCAAACAGCGTGGCCGCTAACAATCGGCGAACGTCGCGCCGCCCTGCAGAACATGAACACGTCAGGCCGCGACAGGCGGCAAATCGGGTAACTCCACTTAGCAGGTCGTCAGCAAGATCCGCCCTTTGAGGCGATCACCTTCTTCAATGGCGGCGCTGGCGTCGCGTCGGCGTTGTAACCCGGATTGCTGGCAGCGAGAGGCCACCTCGGTGCAGAATCCGGCCCCCGCTGGCCCCGATGAAACCACGAACTGCATAGACGTCATGCACATCTTGGTCGTGGCGTTCCATATCCATCCGCCGCCGAGTCGCTGCGCGACCGCCTGCCGTCCGGGGGTGATCATGCGGACGATGATGTCGCCGGACGATGGCTTGCGAGCCCTGCACTTGTCGGCCGCTCCCGTCGACGTCTGGTGTGGGATGTCGTCGGCGTCGTTTGGCGTGGGCCGACGACGCTCTTCAGAGCAGGATGACTGGCCTGGCAGCCCACGACGACCTAGACACCGAGCACGAGCCAAATCCGCCATTTCGCCACGATCTATGGACGCCCTGAGGGGATGGGCGGTTGACCGTCCGCCGGTTACCCACCGAGTCAGTCCCGCGCGAAAGGCGGTTCTGGGCCGGGCCAATCCAGCGCCAGTCCGAGTAGCTCGCCTGTACTGACGGTAGCCGCAGTCGTAGCGAGTGATCCATCATCTTGCGGATCGGTGATCGTGATGACGCCGCCGCCATCGCAACGCAGGGGGAACGTCGCCGCCGGGTTCTTCCACAGCGCGAGGCTTGTCTTCGCCGTGGACCAAGGTGCGACATTCTTACTGACCAGCACCGCCGACAGGCGGCGCGATTGCCCGATTAGAAGCCCATTCGACTTTCGCGCCGACTTGCCGTCACCAGTGGACGGATCGAACTGATAGACGTCATCGCCGAAGAGAGCATCGAGCAGGTCCGTGTCATCGGCGAAAGGACGATGCATTCCCAACGCCACCACGAAGGGCTTGCCGAGCTTGTCGCCGTACTTGTGCGTCTTCCTGTACAGGGATTTGCGGATAGGCGTCATGTCATCGATCCATGCGGCGTGAGGCCCCACGACTCCGACAATGCGGCGACCACCTCGGCTGCTCCTCCATGGCATCGGGGTCAGGGCAATCCGCCAGCCAGAACGCTCGTCCTGCCAGATGAGCGGCGTCGCGCCGGACAATCCTGCTACGTAGCTCTGCTGCCGGACGTGGGCCAGGTCAAGTGCATCAAGCCACGCTTGTGCGTCCGCAGCCAGCTGTCCGATTGGGGCTTGCTGGGTACCGTCCTTTTCGAACTGAAGTTGGACGGTGACGTTGTTGGAGGTAACACGGGCGTTCAGACCGTCCTCGATCTGGGCGCGTCTTTTGTCCCGCATCCGGACAGCGTGGTCATCGCCGAGGACCTTCGCCTCCAGTAGGAACGAGCACTGGCTGCCTTCGACGAGGAAGTCGGGTCGCCTAGTCGTGCCGCGGACCTCCGGATGGCAGGTCACGTCGAATCCGAGTGCCCTAAGCCCGTGGAAGAGGAACAACTCCCAGTAAGCGCCCAGGAACTCAAGATCCTCTCGACTCTGCAAGCGCCGGAGGACATCGGCCCGACCGTCGGGACTGTAGTCGTTCGCCCAGGCCTCGATGAGATGACGGATGCGATCCCAGACTGGCCCGGCCACGCGATCAAGGAAGGCATACATCGGCTCGCCTGACGACGGACTGACGTCGAACCGCTGGCGATCAGAGAACACCGGGGCCACTCTCGAATCTCCCGCCTTGTCGGTCTGGAGTCGAAGTAGCCACCATCCTCACGTGGCGAACGCAGCGTGGCACCTGGTTTTCTGCGTCCTCTCCCCTACCTGTCAGGCTGCACTGAGACCCGGGAGTCCCGGGGCCACCGTGTAGGGCGTGACAGGAGATATCCCGTGAGTATCAAGGTTCCAGCTGTTGAGGGTGCCGGAGTCACGGCGGCCGATCTAGTGGCAGACGGGGTGATCGATCCAGCGGCGCGTCCGGTCCGCCGGTCGTTCACCGCGGAGTACCGGGCGCGAGTAGTGGCCGAGTACGAGGCGGCTCCCGCGGGGTCAGAAGCGGGCGGTGCTGCGGCGGGAGGGCTTGTACCAGTCCCAGATCCGGGAGTGGGCGGCGGCTCGTGAGGCGCTGGCGGCCCGCACACCGTCACCGCGGCGGCCGCATCGGGCCAGGGGACCGGCCGGAGATGACCCGTGCCGGGCTGCGGGCGGAGAACCGGCGGCTGACCCGCGAGCTGGCCAGGTCGCAGGCGAGTGGTGGAGATCATGGGAAAACTGCAAGGCTCTTGGATTGTGTCGCGTATCGCATCGGGCGGTGAATACGCGCCGGTGGTGAGCTGCTTGCCTCCGGTTCTCGGCGGAAGGCCTGTCAGCTGGCCTTATGGTGCTTCGCCTGCCGGCGGGGGCCGGGGCCGGGGGGTGTGCCGGGCGGGTGCTTGAGGGTCAGCTGAGCGGGCTGCTGACGTGGGCGGACTGGTCGGCGGCGATCGAAGTCGGGGCGGGGCGGTCGCGGCGATAGCGGTAGGGGACGACGTGCTCTCCGGGGGCGCGGCGGCGCATGCGGATGATGACGGCGCGGTCTTCGATGGTGTCGGGCATGGCCCCGATGCCTGCGAGGGCGGCCATGGCGAAGGTGGGGATGGTGTCGATGGCCTGCGTTGAGCAGGCCTCGGAGGTCTTCGTTGTTGTCGGCTTTGCCGCCGAAGATCGTGTCGGCTTCGTCGATCAGGAGCGTGGGCGGGTTGTCGGTGCCGATGGCGCGGTGGACGGCGGCGGGTGAGGCGTTGACGGTGATCAGCGGGCCGTGGCAGGTCACCTCGATGATGTCCAGCAGCCTCGATTTGCCGCACCGCTTCTCCGGTGCCCGGATGACCAGGCGTGGCGTTCATGCGGCGGCTCCTAGCGCGGGGTGTTGCGCGGGTTGCGGGGGCTGATGACGTCGGCGAGGGCGCTGATCAGGATCTCGGCGATTGGCGGGGTGACGGCGTTGCCGTACTGGCGGACTTTCTCGCGCTGGGTGCCGAGCACGGTGTAGCTGTCGGCGAAGGCCATGGCGCGGCCGATCTCGGGTGGCTTGAGCATGCGAAACAGCACGTCATCGACGTTGATGCCGGGGTGCTGGCCAGGGCGTAGCGGTCGCGGGCGGTGAGGGTTCCGGCTGGCTCGGTGACCGGGCGGGCGGTGTCGGCCGTGCCGTAGTAGGGCACCAGCAGATGTGCCCAGGGGGCGGTGTCGGGGACGGCCAGGCCGAGGTGGTTGCCGGATGCGGTGACGGTGGTCAGCGGGCCGGTTACCGGGGTGGTGCGAGTCTCGCGGGGGGGCCGCGGTGGATGGTGATCGGTGCCCGGCCGATGTTCGCCGTGAACTGCAGCCAGCGCCGGGCATGCTCGTGCCCGGCTACCAAGGGAAACCTGTCCCAGATGATCACCGTCATGACCGGCAAACGTAGGCCGGCCAGATTCCAAATAAGGCAGTACGTGCATGCCGACTTCGGCCACGCGGCACCGGTCCTGGCCAGGATGTACCGCTCGCACGCAGCGCGGTCCCAGCCCCACTCGATCAGCGGGTACCAGCCGGTGCGGGTGGGCGTGTTGTAGGTGGCGTCTTTCCGGGCGCGGGCGGTCTCGCCTGCCTCGAAGCCGATGGCCTGCTGGTAGGGCTGGCCCGCCCTGGACGGCGGCCCGGAATTGATCCGGGACCCATCCTTTGGCCTTGGCGCTGCACTTGCGGCTGCCCGCCACCTGCGGCACGGTCCCGGCCGCCGCGAGCTCGTCGGACAGCCGGTAGTCGCCGGCCAGGCAAACCACCGCCGGGGTGCGGCTGTCGTCCAGGACGGTGATGCCGTCCTCCTGGCGGGCGCTGGCGCGGGCGACCTGGACGTAGCGGATGCCATGATTGGCGGAGCAGCGGCAGCACGTGCTCGGCCACCAGCCGGCCGGTCACCGGCCACTCATCCCCCGTCACCGCGGTCACCACGAGCAGGCTGGCCAGGTCGCAGTGCCGGGTGTCCGGCTCGTGGATCCACCGCAGCAGCAAGGCGGTCGAGTCGGCTCCCATCCAGTAGGACAGGACCACCGGGTGCGCGCTCATCCCGCCCACCACGCCTGGCCCCGGACGGGAGCTGTCTGCCCCGCGGGCACCGGGACGTGGTACTCGCCGCAAACCGGGCACCGCTCCGGGTCGGGGCGCGAACAGGTCACCCTGGTGATCGCGCTCGCCCACGCTGGCCAGGCTGGCCAGCAGCTGGGTCCGTCAACGGGCCGCGTAGTCGATGCAGTTCGAGCACGACTTGTGCCTGTGGCCGGGCAGCGGCGGGCTGTAGTAGGCGTCCAGGGACCAGGCCAGGGAGTCCGCGGACTCCAGCAGGTGAGCGAAGTTCCGCAGGCCCTTGGTCTTGACCCCGAATCCGTGCAGCGCCAGGCGGGGCGTCAGCGCGTGGACGACCCGGCTGACCACGCCGGTGCCCTGCCGCCGGCAGACCGAGCCCAAGCCGACGACCGGGTAGCACTCCAGGCCCCCCGCCGCGGCGTACAGGTCGGCGCAGCGGAAGTAGTCGTCCGGCTCCCAGCCCTGCAAGACCGGCATGAACGGGCACTCCTCATCGCTTTCGCCGGCCTGGTGCCCGGGTAGCCGACCGCGGTGACCTTCGCGAGCAGGTCGACGGCGACCAGGTCGGAGATGGTCAGGAGCAGCCCGGCCATTGTGGTGTGCGTCCGTTCGGGCAGCGCGGTGAAGTCGATCAGGGCGGCGGGCAGCCGGGTGTCCCGGCCAGAGGTGGCCGGGCTCCCTGGTCCCATCACGATCGCAAGTGACGTCTCACAACTGCTGTTGGGGTCGCTCATCGTCGTCCAATCTCCCGCGGCATCAGCCGGGGCGTGCTTCGGACCACGGTGGCGGTCTGCAACGACGAAACGTGACGTACATAGCCAGTCATTACTATAAGCGACCAAATCGCGCATCCCGGAACTCCCGCCGCGATCGAGCCACAGAGGGAGAGGATTCTCCCACGTGCTCACTAGCCATTGCGAATCTAGGCTTGGCCTCACCTCCTGATACAGGTCTGGAGCTTATATGAGCCAAGACGTCGAGTCTGTACCCACCCCAAACGAGTGGGTAGCGGACAAACTGCGACAACTAAACATGTCCAATGCCGCCCTCGCTCGGATGCTCGGCCACGACCGTACCCAGGTTCAGCGTTGGGTCAATTCTCGTGAGCAGATACCTCGGCATCACCTGGCAGAGATCGCAGCGCAACTCGGTACGCAAAGCGATCTTGAGTACGCGCTGAAACTTAAGGAATACGAAGACTTCGCCGACAGTCTCAAGCGCCGGATTCGCGAGTTGTCGCGAGTCGCTCATATGGAATCGGCGCAAACCGAGTCATCCGTCTTTGGCTTGCTCGCGCGCAAAACTGCTGACGAAGAGCATCGCGATGCCGAGGACTACGCGTCTGCCCTGTTGTATAACGTCACCCACGCATCGTTCATATTTAGACTGTGGCAAGACGCCGCCGCAACTGGCGATTTCAGCACCATTCTTACTCCCCAGAATCTGAAGCTGCATATCCAATATCCTGCGAACCATTTCTTCGGCCTGGCCCTGAGCCTTCCTATGGCTGGACGAGTCGCCGATGCCAGGGATCAGTGCCTTGCAAGCCTCAGGGCAACAGCGACCGATCTAGTAGGCAATGATCCTGCGCACGTTTCATATCGCCACCATGCTATGCACATCATCGGCAGATATGGGACCGCCCAGGATCAAGCGATCGTATCGGATCTCCTGCAGCGCTCGGTCACATCTGCTGATCCAGTCTCGGTTAGATTGGGCTACTCTGGCCTAACTCTTAATGCCGGATACGAAGAGATGGCTGAAAAGTACATATGGTTGCTGCAGCGGGACCCAATCCTAACCGAGGTTGACCTGGCGTTCGATGCAGTACATTATGGCGACTGTCGCCTGCGTCAAGACATGGCGCTGCCTAAACGCCTACCGGGCGTCAACAGCAGTGTCAAGAATCTAGTAAGGCGTCTTAGCCAACCACGCGACTACGAGTCCATTCAGGAACTCGATACCCTTAGGCTATGTCTGCTGCTCGAGGTGGCGCCGGCTATTAGCGAGCGCCAGCCGGCAAACATGTCCACGGCTCGGCGGGCAATGCAATATGTGCAGGCCGCGCCACAGAACCGCTTCACTCATCGAGCTGAAACGCTGGTAGCCGAACTACTTCGACATCTCGAGGAAGAGTCTAGAAGTCAGTCGCCCTAGGGAACTAAGGAGCAAGGAAATGAACGCACAGCATGTCAGCGAGAAGCCGATGATCTACAGCTCAGTCATCGCGGACTGGGATGGAAAGAGCTCTGTTAGATCCAAGCCACGACGGCATCCGCACCAAGACGGCCTACAAGAAAACTACTTCTCTGTCATACTGACGCCGACAGCGACGCATCCGCTCGTCGTTGACCGCGGCCCGGAGGACGTAAGGACTCTTCTGGCTAGGCGACTCTACTCGTACATGAATTTCACGACCATCCTTGAGCAGGAGATCGTCAACCCTGTCGTGCTACGCCTTTCGCGTGACGCTTACGGACTGACGCTGCCAGACGCCGCCCGGTTCGATGCACATAAGATCTACTGCGACGAGGCGTATCACGCCGTGCTCTCCGTAGATATCGTCCGTCAGGTCTGCGCAGGATCCGGCGTCCTCCCTGGCAGGACCTCCGAACCGCAGTTCGCTCGCGCGATTCGCGAGGCGAAGGCCTCAGCGAGGCCGGAGCTGGCTGGTCTGATTGAGTTCTCCGCCACCGTTGTCTCCGAGACGCTGATATCTGGATCCCTCACGCAGATACCATCTGACGAAACGGTTGCTCTTTTCATCCGCGAGGCAATCGCGGATCACGCCGCCGATGAGCGCACCCACCATGCGTACTTTACGAAGGTATTCGAAATAGCCTGGCCACAGTTGGATAGTAATACGCGAAGACTGATCGGACCGTTGTTCGCCGACTTCATATTGGCATTCCTAGCTCCCGATCTCGGCGGGCAGCGTGAAGCGCTGCGCAGTCTTGGCCTTAGCTGTCAAGATACTGCACAAGTCGTCTGGGAGTCTTACCCAATGGCGCGGACTGTCGCAGATGCTCGCCATGCCGCAAGAAGTACGATACGGCTGCTTGATCGTATGGGCATCTTCGATGATCCCCGAACAGAGGAGCATTTCTGCGAGGTTGGCCTTATCGGCGATCAAGCGGAGGGGCCCGACACGTCCGCAGGCAGCCCCGGGTGACTTGACTCGTGGTCGCAGCCGGGGCTACAGTCTGGCATATGAATCGTGGCATAAGCGCCGATGCGGCCGATGCGTGGAATCGGGAATATGTGCGGCAAGGTATTCCTTCCAGTCACCGTGATGAGCCTTCTGGAGTACTACGTTGGACTCTGAATAACATTCACTTTATATGCAGCGACGAGATCACGTCCGCGGTCGACCTTGGATGTGGAACCGGGCGCAATGCACTGGCGCTTGCGGACTCTGGTATCGCTAGGGTCGATGCGATGGACTTCTCCGTGGCAGCACTCGATGTGGCCTCGCAGCGGCCGGGCGCAGATAAGGTAACATTTGTCCAAGGCGACGTCACGAAGCCTCTGCCGTTCGAAGATGACACCTACGATCTTGCCACCGACATTTTCGTCTATTTTCATCAGTTGGCAGACCAGGATAGGGTGCACTACCGGAACGAGATCGCACGCATATTGCGCCCAGGCGCTACCTTGGTGGTTTCACTGGCCACAAATGGCGACGGATACTATGGAGGCTGTGACATAGGGCCGCTAGTTAACATCCAATCGTCATTGAGACTCACGTGGGATCCCGTCGCTGAGGTTGGCAACATTCTTCCATCGCTCGACGAACTTATTGGCGAGTTCTCGGATCATTTCGATCTGCAGATGGTATGGATGAAGCGGAAGCCAGGCATAATGCATGGCAAGTCGTATGGGCGCGAAACGGCCGCGACGCTGTGGACGTCTAAGGCTTAGATTCCTACTCACGTGGCCTGCTAACTGGGGCATAGCCTGACCTGGGAGAAATAGCTCCCAGGTGGAAATTTCTCCCACTGCCAATTTCTGCGCGCTCTGACTAACTTGGCAGTGCCTGACATATACGGGCACTGTAGCTTATCAGAGGTGTGGGGAAGATGCTCTGGATCTTGATATGTCTAGCTTCCCTGCTGACGGGAGGAATTGCGGGCGGTTGTGTTGTAAGCACGCTGAGCCTCGCGTCGGAAGCTCATTGGCAGGAATTCATGCAGCGCAAGGTACAGCGTGCCCAGGAGGAAGCTCGTTGGTACCGCGCCTCAGCTGAGAGGCTCGCGGCGATGATCGAGCGCGACCAGCATCGAGGGGCGGCTTGACCTTCGATGGTACTTCTGCTTCTCGTCGCCGCGCTATGCTACGCATCCTTCGTTGGCGGCCTGTTGCTGGGTTGGAAAGCGACACGAGTACAGGGCCGTTTGGAGCGGATAAGGTTCGAGCGCCGTGAGGCGCTTTTGAGCATAATAGTGTCTCACGAGATCGGGGCCGTGCAGCCGTTGAGAGAGATAGCAGATGCGCATGGAGAAGCGCTCGGTGTCAAGTAACACCGCGGACCTTAACGCCATCCAAGATCGTTTCAGGTACTTCGCTGATGAGGGGGACTGGGCGAAGTTCCACAGTCCGAAAACGTCCTGATCGCTCTGGTTGGCGAAGTCGGTGAGCTGGCCGAGGCATTTCGACGGGTAACAGACGATGAAGCCACCGCCATGATGGCTGACGAGCGACGAGCATCAAGAGTTCGCGAGGAGATGGCAGACGTGCTTGGCAGCTGCTTGCTTCGCCTGGCCGATGTACTGCAGGTCAACCTGACAGAGGCCATAGATGCGAAGATCGCGGCGATAGCGCTGAAGTACCCGATCGAAGCATCGCGCGGGGAACGCGCTGAAGTACGCAGAACTCGTAGAGCGCGTGACGCTGGCCAGCCGAGTGATCTTGTCGTCGTAGAGAGTACGGATCAAGGAGATGGACACGCCCGCGCGGCCGCGGGCCAGGTGCGCGAGCCCGTAGCAGCGCTCGGCTTCTCCGCGGGGTCATAGTTGGTCCTTAAACTTAGGAAGCTGACATGTGGGATCCAGGCTGCACCGAAACTGCAACGGCCCTCCCGGCGCGGCTGTCAGCCTCGAACCGAGAACAAGCTATCTGACGCATTTGCCAGCGATGAGCGAGAGACCTGCGATAGAGATCCGGTCAGGGCACGGCCGAAGGTCGATGACTTCGCAGGTCAGGCCGGGAATGACACTGCATTCGCCCATGGCCTCCGGAGCCGTGTGCGCAGGTTCGAATCCTGCTGGGGGCGCACAGTCTGACCTGCAAGAACGTAGCTTCTGCCAGCCAAAACAGACTGCGGCTGGCCGGTTCGCATATGCCATATGACGCCACGAAACGCCACCCGCTGAAAGCTTCCGCCCCCCATACGCCCCCCAAAGATCATTTCGATTCGTCGTCTTTGCCGGGATCCTCGAGGTGCAGCGTGTCATCCATTCTTGCGATCCAGACGTCTTCCAGGCCGGTCATGCACCGGGCGTAGACCCGCATCAAGACCTCGACGCTGTGCCCGGCCCAGGCCGCGACCTCGGTCGCCGGGACGCCGGAATTCAGGCGCCAGGTGACGCCCGAGTGCCGCAGATCGTACGGGCGGCGCAGCAGCGGTGTTCCGAGCTGCTCCGGCGCGAGGGCGCGGGCGCGGACCTTGTGCCAGACCTGCCACCAGGTGGACGGCTGGATGACGTTGCCGTTCTCGCTGCGGAAGATACGGCCGTCGGCTCCGACGTCGAAGCGGTCGATGTGGTCACGGATCAGCGTGACCAGCTCCGGCGGGATCGGGACCCTGCGCACGGGCCGCCGGGCGAACTGGGATTCCGTGGACCGGCCTCGGGTGCGGCCTTTCAGGCCGCGGTGCTCGTGGACGGCGCCGTCGTCGGTGTAGGCGGTACCCGCGGCCGTGCTGGAGTCGGCGAAGGTCAGGTATCCCCAGCCGGTGCGCGGAAGGTGGCAGCCACTCCGGGTAAGCGCGGCGACCTCGGACGGGCGCATCATCGCGTAGTACATGCAGCCGAAGAAGGCGACGAACCGCGGTCCCTGGTTGATGCCGATCGCTGTGCACGCTGTGAGCATCGCCGCGATGAGGGCCGGGCTGCCCACCGACCGCGGGTCGACCTGCTCCTCGGGCTTCTCCGGCGCGGTCCAGCCTTCGGGCAGGTTGCTCTTGGTAAGCGGGTTCTTCTCCAGCCGCTTCTTGCGCACCGCGTGGCCGAGCACCCGGTGCAGGACGCGGCGCCGGCGGGCGAAGTAGTCCGGTGCCGCGGCCGTGCCGTCCAGCTTGGTGGCGATCGAGTCCAGGACGTCCCAGACGACCGACTGATCCTCGAAGGCGCTGACCGGACGCGACGCTCTGGCCAGCCAGGCCATCGCCCTGGCTCCGCATCGTCGAGGTCTGGGGCGTAGTCCCCATGGTTGAGGCTCTTCCGCAGCGCAGCGCGGAGAATATCGGGATCTGGTGCGCCGCTGAGGTTGCGGGTCACCACCGGCACGACGACGCTCAGCGTCTCGATGACGGAGATCCGGCTCTTCGCGGCGGCGTCCTTCCAGGTGTACGCCGTGAACTCCTGCGCATGCTCCAGGAATGAGATGTCGGTGAGCTTGCGCAGCAGCGACTCCGCCAGGCCGGTGTCCAGATCGAAGCCCTCGCCCTTCCTGGACGCCGTCACCAGCTGCGCCCTGAACGCATCGGCGAGCGCGTCCGTCGCGAAGGATTCACCGAACTTGCGGCCAGCAACGAGCCAGCGGACCCGGTACGGCGCTGGCCGGCCCTTGCGGACCTCGATCTTCCAGATCCGGACGTCGTAGCTACCGGTGGGCCTGTCGGTCATTGCGCGCCGGGGCCGTTCTCGTCGATCCAGTCTTCGAGCCAGCACCGTTTGATCCGTACTGGCCCGTTGCCGCCAAGCCGGATGCAGCGCGGCCCGGTCCGGCGAGCGCGCCATCGGTCGAACGTGCGGCGAGACACCTGGAGCTCGTCGCAGACCTGCTCGACCGTGAGCCACTCGTCGTGTTGCGACCGATGCGCCGGTGAAGCACGCACTGTCCTCTGCCTGGAATGCTCCGTCCGGGCGACGGCAGCTAACCGCCCGGACTTGCCGGCATGTCTCATGCTGACCCTCCGCGTCCCCTTACTCTGTCTGGTGTCAGCATACATGCTACTAGTTCGATGTGACGATCTGAGTTTGCCCAGAGCCCCATCGACGTGCGGCCAATGAGCAGGTGGCGCCACGCACCCTCACCGAGGAAGACGAGTTGGCCTTCAACGCGGCACTCGCGTTCATGGCCGATTTGGCACGAACGGAGGCCAACGGCCGCGCCGTCGAGGCGATCGCCGCCCATCGGATACGCGGCGTTCGACCACTTCCTCGGCCTGTCCACCGGCTGGATGCGCGACATCGCAGCTGCTTGGGGCCTGCAGGGCGACTCACCCGATTTCTAGCTCGACTGGGTCAGATGGCAGGCCGCGCAAACGGCAGCTCTCTGCGACAAGGCCAGTCCTGAGAACCGGGTGATTGCCGCCGCGCTCGACCTCATCGGTGGTCTTATGGCGGACATTGCCGGAGATCACCGAATCCCAGAACCAACCAATTGATCGCCGACCTCACCATCTCCGTCGCCGCGCTGCGCTGCGATGTCAACCCAGCGTCACTGCGTCATTGCGTCACAGGATCTGATCACCTAGATCGTTGACCGGGAAAATGGGCAGTCATCAGTGGTCGTATGCGATCAGGGAGCGCTTGACCGGCGCGCCGATGGCCCAGTTGTGCCAGATGGCGGCGTTGAGGGCGAGCGGGCGCTGCACGATCCGTGACACCCTTAGCTCCACCAGGCAAGACCCCCAGCCATGATCATCAGCCGGGATGTCTCGGGTCATTAGCGTAGTAGTGTGCTGAAATGCGACTGCGGCCTCACCTGATTGTAAGAACACTAACAATTGTCGGCACCGTAGCATCAGCCACGCTTGCAATCGCGGCGGCAGGCTGCGGGCAAGTCGCCGCGGGGCCGGGAGCTGTGGCTGGTTCCTGGGGCCGGCCGATCGAGGTACCCGGCCTGCGGGCACTGGCCAAGGCCCATGACACCAGCGTCAACTCGGTGTCGTGCGCCTCGACGGGCAACTGCGCGGCCGGCGGGGACTACAAGGACGGCAACGGCCATCTGCAGGGGTTCGTGGTCAGCGAGAAGAACGGCGTCTGGGGCCAGGCGATCGAGGTGCCCGGCCTGGGAGCACTGAACACGGGCGGGGACGCCCAGGTGCTGTCGGTATCGTGCGGCTCGGCGGGCAACTGCGCGGCCGGCGGGTACTACGGCCCCGCCGGCAATGGGCAGGGGTTCGTGGTCAGCGAGAAGAACGGCGTCTGGGGCCAGGCGATCGAGGTGCCCGGCCTTGGGGCACTGAACACGGCCAGGGACGCCACGGTGGTGTCGGTGTCGTGCGCCTCGGCGGGCAACTGCGCGGCCGGCGGGTCCTACACGAACGGGCCCCTACGGTGACAGTGGGCAGTCGTTCGTGGTCAGCGAGAAGAACGGCGCCTGGGGCCAGGCGATCGAGGTAGCGGGGGCCCTGAACGCGGGCGCGGAGCAACCCGGCGGCGGGGTCGCCTCGGTGTCGTGCACCTCGGCGGGCAACTGCGCGGCCGGCGGATCCTACGGGTACCCGTACGGCAGTGCGTTCGTGATCAACGAGAAGAACGGCGTCTGGGGCAAGGCGATCTACACAGGCCCGCCGGCTCAGATCTCCGATGTCGGCTCGGTGTCGTGCGCCTCGCCGGGCAACTGCGTTGCCGCCGGCCGGTACTTCGATGGGAACGGCACCCGGGGATTCGTGGTCAGCGAGAAGAACGGCGTCTGGGGCAAGGCGATCACGGTGGCCGGCGCCGGCTCGGTGTCGTGCGCCCCGGCGGGCAGCTGCGCGGCCGTCGGGGGCTACAAGGTCCAGGGTTCGTGACCTAGATCGCTGACCTGCCCACTTTCCCCGGTCAACGATCTAGGGCAGCGCGAGCGAACCTGCCGGGAACCGACCGGCGGCAGCGACGCCGACACCTGGATGCCAGTCTTGCGGTTTCCCCGTAGATTCATGCAACTCCCAGCCCGATCGGTGAAATGATGCCGTCGGCACCCGGGGCGGGGACGACGGCCGCGATGAGCACGGAATTGCAGGGGCAGCCGGTGAGCGCACGATCAATGGTCACAATTCTACATGTGTCGGACATGCAGTTCGGGGCGCAGCATAGGTTCGGCGCGGACGGCATCACGCCCGGTGACCGACGGAACAGCACGCTCGCCGCGCGACTGCTCGGCGACCTAGAGCACCTTAGCGGCGAGTACGGCCTAGCACCGGACCTGGTGGTCGGCTCGGGTGATCTCACCGAGCAGGCCAAGCGGGAGGAGTTCGATCAGGCATATGACTTCCTGGCCGAGCTTGCAGACGGGCTTGGCTTAGGCCGCCACCGAGTCGCGATCGTTCCCGGCAATCACGACGTGAGCTGGCTGGGTTGCGAGGCATATTTCCTGCAGTGTCAGGTAAATCAGATGAAATGCCGGGCCGAGGGCCTAGACCCGGACAAGGAACCGGGCACCGCGCCGCTTCCGCCGTACCCGCCGAAATGGGAGCCATACGCGGCCATGTTCCGGCGGTTCTACGCCGCTGAACACGGGGTGAGCTTCCCGCCTGACCAGCCGTGGACGGTCTTCGCGGTCCCTGAACTAAATACGGTCATCGTCGGCCTGAACTCGACGATGGCCGACAGCCATCTGCCGGACGATCATTACGGCGCGTGCGGCGAGGAGCAAATGCGCGCGATCGCCGACCGGCTTCGCGAGTGCGAACGGGACGGCTGGCTGCGGATCGGGGTCGTGCACCACAACCCCGTGATCTCCTCCAGTGAAGACCCCGACTACCTTCGTGACCACCGCTTGTTCGGAGAAATCCTCGCCGAAAATCTCAACCTTCTGCTGCACGGCCACACCCATCTCGGCAAGATCTGCACTTTCGGCCCGGACGGCCTGCCGGTTCTGTGCGCGGGAAGCGCCGGGGTGCGGCAGGCTGCACGAGCCGACGACGTGCCGAACCAGTATCAGATCATTCAGGTAACGGCTGGCGGCCTGCTGGTCGCGGCCCGGCGATACAACCCGGATCGCATCAGATGGGAAGGCGACACCGGCGTCGGCAGGAAACCTGAAGAATGGCGTCGCGACATACCGATCCCGATGCGCGACGTGGCCGCCGCATTCCCACCTGACCCAGGCGATACCGGCGATGCTCAGGTGCGTGCCCGCGCCGAGGCCGTCCTGCCCGGCAAGGCCACCGCGGCCGAACCGGATGACCTGCTGGCCAGGGTCGGGCGGGTGTGCCAGGTGCGGCGCCCGAATGCGACGGTGGAGGTCGTACGAGTGCCCGCCAGCCGTGCCTGGAGATATCTGAGGGTCACCGAGCGGGACGGAGCGCAGATCAGCCAGTTTCCGGTCGGCGTCATCGAGGCGACGCCGACTAAGGACGACGTGGCGGCGTTCGTTGCCGATATCGACGCTCGCTACAGGGCGGGCGATCACGGGCTCTGGTCTTATCTGGTGTACGACGGTGATCCGGCGGGCGATCAGCTTCGCTCCTGGGCGCAACTACGCGGCGTGAGGCTTCAGTGCCTGCTGGAGTTCCAGGGCGTCTACGATCTACGGCCATATGCCGCGCGCCAGGCCGCTGACCTGGAGTCCAGTGAGATTTACCCGCCAGCGTTGTACGTCCCGCAAAGGTTCACGCTCGTGTCCGGTCCGGGCATCGGCGTCGACCGTACCTGCCGCGATGCAGCCGACGTGGACGCGCTGACCGAGTTGCGGTCGATGGTCGCGGATTACGACGGCAGGTTCATCGTGGTGCTCGGCGACTTCGGCTATGGCAAGACGTTCCTGCTGCGCGAACTAACCCGCCGCATCCATGAAGACCGGCTGCCGCCCGTTGTGCCTATCCTGATCCCGCTGCGCGAGCTGGAGAAGGCTCACTCGCTCGATCAGCTGCTCGCCTCCCACCTGTCGGGTCACGGCGAGGAACTCATCGACCTGCCGCTGCTGCGCCACCTGATCCGCGAAGGCCGAGTGCTGCTGCTGTTCGACGGCTTCGACGAGCTTGCACTGCGGGTCACTTACGAGCGGGCCGCCGAGCACTTGGACGCGCTGGTCCGGGCCGCCGAGGGCCGGGCCAAGGTGGTGCTGACCAGCCGGACCCAGCACTTCCTCTCCGACCGCGAGGTCGAGACCGCGCTCAGCGCCAGGATCGCGGGCGTACCCGGACGGGCGCTGCTGAAGCTGAATCCGTTCACCGACGACCAGATACTAGCGTTCCTGGCCAAGCTCCTTGGCGGGGACGAACCGGCTGCGAGGGCCAGGTACGAACTGATCCGCGATATCCGCGACCTGCTCGGCCTGTCCCGCAATCCCCGGATGCTGAGCTTCATCGCCCTGCTAGACGAGGACCGGCTGCTACAGATTAGGGAACGCGATCCGGCCGGCGTCATCAGCGCCGCCGCGCTCTACCGCGAGCTGCTCGACTGGTGGCTGATCTACGAGTACGAGCGAGCGCTGCCACCCGGGGCGCCACCAACCATGACCAGAGAGCAGCGCCGGGAGGCGGTGACCGCGCTGGCCCTGCGGCTGTGGGAGACCGGTGAGGACAGCCTCGGACTGGCCGATCTGGAAGCGGTCTCGGCAAACGCGGTCCGGAACCTGGCCGAGTGCAAGCTCACCGCCGACGAGGCGTCGCACCTGATCGGCTCGGGAACGCTGCTGTCCCGCACAGACGACGAGCGGTTCGCTTTCGTGCACCGGTCGGTGATGGAGTGGCTAGTCGCCAGCTCCGCGGCCACCAGCATCGCCTGTGGCGCGGACAGCGAGCCGATACTGGCGGTGCGACCGGTATCGCCGCTGATGGCGGACTTCGTGGCAGACATGGCCGGCCGACCGGCTGCGGTGTCGTGGTGTCGCAGGATGCTCACCATGGAGGTGCCCGCGGTCGGCCGCTCCGCCAAGCTCAACGCGCTCACCATGTTGCACCGGCTGGGCGAACCACTCCAAGTTAGCGATGACGGACCGGTGATCCGGCTCGCCGGACTTGAATTGCGCGGCGCGGACCTCGTCGAAGCGGACCTGAGCCGCGCCGACCTCGGTGGCGCCGATCTGTCGGATGCGAGGCTCGACCGCGCCGACCTCACCGGTGCCGACCTGCGCGGGGCGTGCCTTGCCCAGTGCTCGGCCAGGGACGCACGGCTTGCCGGGGCCGATCTGCGCGACGCGGACCTATCGCGCGGGTATCTGGTCGGCGCCGACCTGAGCGATGCGTTGCTTGCGGGCACGCAGTTCACTAGGGCCGCCCTGGTTGGTGCGATCGTCGACGAGATTACGGCTCAGCGCGATGCCTTCGGTGCCGCACTGCCCTCCGCACCGGTGTCCGCCGCACAGGTAGCTGGGCCGTTCGACTTGGAGCCTGCGATCGCCTGGCATCCATCGGCAGACTTCATCGCTGTCGCTGGGGCAGGGAACGGCGTGTTTGTGTGGGACCCGGCCACCGGCGAGCAGCTCCGCCACCTGCCCCAACCCGGGGACGTGCGATCGGTGGCGTGGAGCCCGGACGGCACCCGGCTGGCCGCCGCCTCCTTCGAGGGCGGCGTGACCATCTGGGACCCGGCCACCGGCGAGCAGCTCCGCCGCCTGCCCCAACCCGCGGAGGTGCGATCGGTGGCGTGGAGCCCGGACGGCACCCGGCTGGCCGCCGCCGCCCACCGCGGCGTGACCATCTGGGACCCGGCCACCGGCGAGCAGCTCCGCCGCCTGCCCCAACCCGGGGACGTGCTGTCGGTGGCGTGGAGCCCGGACGGCACCCGGCTGGCCGCCGCCTCCTTCGAGGGCGGCGTGACCGTCTGGGACCCGGCCACCGGCGAGCAGCTCCGCCGCCTG
>Ga0137365_10000379_pt1 | contig 29547 bp, 28 predicted proteins | sample SagtaG_9_FD_104799 | JGI IMG/M metagenome (GOLD analysis project Ga0137365, IMG submission 104799) | Vadose zone soil microbial communities from Sagehorn Ranch, Mendocino, California, USA - Sage1_L_40_16 metaG | ecosystem: Environmental > Terrestrial > Soil > Vadose zone | place: USA...
CCAACCGTAGTTGAGACCCGGCTTGATCAGGTTCAGCTCGTCGAACATCGAGTTGCCGAACTCGGCCTCCCACAGGCGGCCCTGCGAGTCCCAGGCGATGCCCTGGGGGTTGCGGTGACCGTACTTCTCGTCCGGGATTCCCCGGGGACACGCTGAGGCAGCTGGTAGCGCGTGCACCAGCCGATACGGCTCTTCCGGCGTCTGCGTCTGGATCCAGCCCACCGACACCGGGCACGACCAGACCAGCCAGGTCCCGCCCGGCATCCTCCCCATTGATCACCCGGGAAGCCAGCAGTAACGCCTCTCACATGGTTAGTGAGCTGCCCAAACGCCATGCCTAGTTCAGTCAACAGGGCGGGTTCGACTTCCTCGGCTTTCACATCACGTGGATGCGAAAGCGGGTAACGGACAAGTGGTTCGTCTACACGTTCATCGCGGACAAGCCGGTCCGCGAGTTCAAACGCAAGATCCGAGCCCTGACCCACAGGAGGTCAGAGGTTACGTTCGGGGACGCGCTGACCAGGATCAACCAGATCCAGCGCGGCTGGGCGAACTACGTCAAACACACGGTCGTCAAGCACACCTCGACCGGCTCCGGGCGTTCGTCTGGTGGCGGATCATCACCTGGGTGATGTATCGGCACCGCACGTCGTGGACGGCCCTGCGACGCCGGTCAAAGACCTCAACGGCTGGCGACCCGTCGTCCTGGACGGGGTTGAACTGTTCAACATCGCCTCGGTGCCGGTCACCCGTTACCGCCGGCGAGGAACGAACATCCGTCGCCCTGGCCGACCGTGATCATCAAACCAGCGGCATAACCTCGTGGGGAGCCCGGTGCGGTGAGAGTACCCGCCGCGCGTCTCGCGTCCCTGTAGTGAACCTCACCGCCGACCCTAACCGCGCATGAGCTCGGACACGCGCTCGGCGACCATGAGGACCGAGAGATGCGGCGCCGCGCGCGGGAGTGAGGGCAGCACCGACGCGTCCGCGACACGGAGCGCGTCGACGCCGAGCACTCGACACTCTGTATCGACGACGCCCATCGGATCGTCCGCGCCGCCCATCCGGCAGGAGCCGGCGGCGTGGAGGAAGGCGGCGCACGAGTCGAGAAGCCACGCGTCGAGTGCTTCGTCGTCAAGCGCGATCGCTTCGAGATCGCTGTCGCCAAGCGTCGCGAGCGGCGGCTGCGCGAGGTGATCGGCGGCATGCCGTACGGCCGCGCGCAGCCGACGCCGATCGCGCGCGTCGTCGAGCATCCGAAGGCAGACGATTGGCGCACACCGCGGATCCGGCGCCGAGAGCTGCACGGCTCCCCGCGAGAACGGCTTCAGCAGTGCAACCATCAGGCCGCCTCTGCTCCGGTCATCGCCAAGGATGTCGAGCGCGCAGATGGCGACATCGTTGTCCGCGTCCTCCCGCCAGCGCAGGAAGCAGCAGGAGATCGGCACGCGCGCGGAGGGTGCACGCTCCTCGGGGCGGAGCTGGATCGGCAGCGTAACCGTCGGGTGGTCGTGCAGGTTCTCGCCGACGCCCGGCCGGTCGCAGACGACATCGATCCCGAGGGCACGGAGCCCGTCGGCGGGGCCGATCCCGGATCTGAGCAGGATCGCCGGCGAGGAGAGCGCGCCCGCGCAAAGCACGACTTCGCCCGCCTCGACAAGCCCACCGTCGACCCGGACGCCGACCGCGCGTCCGCCCTCGAGCTCAAGGCGCTCGACGAGCGCGTCCCCGCGGACCTCGAGGCTGGCTCGCCCGCGCGCGGGCTCGAGGTAGGCGTCGTTCGTCGAGACGCGTCCCGCGTCGTCGCGGTTCCAAACCTGCGGCGCGACGCCAACGCTGCGCGGATCGTTGAGATCGTCATGCCAGGGATGGCCCAGAGCGCGTGACGAAGCGCGCAGCGCTTTGCTCACGGCTCCCCACTGCTCGAGCGGCCAGCGCCGGACCGGAATCGGCCCTTCGTTGCCGTGATGCTCGCGATCACCGAAGTCGAGGTCGCGCTCGAGCCGCACGAACGCAGGCAGGACATCGCGCCACGACCAGCCGGCACAGTCCCACCTATCGTAGTCTGCGGGCAGACCACGCATCGCGCCTTGCGCATTCACCGCCGAACCACCGCCGAGGCCGCGACCCTGGAGGTAGACGCTCGGCTGCTGCCGTTCCGTCAGCGTCACCTCCTCGCTGCGGTGGAAGCCGCCCCGCGCGACGAGCTCGTAGTAGTTCGGGCTCCGCAGCTCCGGCGGCGCCTCGGCCGCGCGGTAGCTGCGCCCGGCTTCGAGCAGGAGAACACGCGCCGCCGGCCGCTCGGAGAGCCGCGCGGCCAGGACGGCGCCCGCGGAGCCGCCGCCGACGACCACATAGTCGTACGCAGCCATGTCGGCCACCCTATGTCACGACGCGCCGGTTGGAGCAGGAATGGCGGGCCCCGAGAGAGAGGTCAAGTCCGGCCGGATTTCGATCGCGCCTGCCGCGTCCTCGCGCATCCGGCTTCTTATGCCCACCATCGCGATTGGTTGCGCTTGCAACCGGATGCAGTGCGGAGCTCCTCGCCGAGTACGACCTCGCTTCCCTTCTCGCGGTTCTCCCCGAGCGTGGCTACACACGGACTTCTTGACGCCGTCGCCGACGGCCGTCATTGATCGTGCGTCGGAGGAGCAATGCGGCACAGCGTATTGTCCACGACCCTGAAACGGCCCAGGTCGCCGGTTTCCTGCCCATCTTCCCGCTGATCTTCGCCCTCCGCCTTCGTCCCCACCGCGAGCATGCCCGACTGGCTGAAGCCGTTCGCCGAGCACCGACCCGTCTCGGTCACACGGTCAACGCCACCCGGGCCCTACCCAGGCGGGCACACCGGAACGCTGGCCGTCACCTCGCTCGCCTGGTCGCTGGGAATCTTCCTGGTTGCGCCGCTCGCCATCAGCTGCTACCGCCGATTCAGATGGGCGTGGTTCATGTGCCTCGCCGGCGCTCGTCCGGACCGAGCACATCCTCGAAGCCGGCGCCATCGAGGACGCTCGGGGCCATGGACGGCCGGCTCGTCGAGCTCACTTGCGAGGCCGCGCTTGCGGGGCTGTCGGAATCGACGTCGGCGATCAGTTCATCGCACTCCTGGAAGGATGTTCACAGTCACCGGTCCAGGCCTCCCACCCCGGGTCTCATCTTCGAAACAGGGAGGCGGCCCCCCGCGCGCTCAGACTGCTGGGCGCCCGGATCCTGTCAAGCGTGGCCTCACTTTCTCGACCAGTGCGGGCGCCCGTGTCCGCCCTGCCGAACGGTGGTCATGTGCAGGTGGAATCCGAACTGGCCCTTCGCCGAGTGACGGTGTCGCCTTGGATCGCCTGCCGGCTAGCCTCGGGGAGTGCAGGGCCATCGACGCGAGGAACGCAGCAGGACGTCCCCGGCGCGGGTGCGGGTCACGGTGGCGGGCTCGGGTGACGCGTTCGGCAGCGGCGGCCGCCAGCAGGCATGCATCCATCTGCGCCCGCTCGCCGGCGAGCCTGCGGTGCTCTTGGACTGCGGCGCGAGCGCCCTGCCGTCGCTCAAGCGCCTCGGACTGGAACCCAACGACATCGCGACGGTGGTCGTATCGCACCTGCACGGCGACCACGTCGCGGGCCTGCCATACCTGGTGCTCGACGGCCAGTTCCGGCACCGCACCAAGCACCTGCAGGTGATCGGCCCACCGGGCACGCAGGCGCGGCTGCCCGAGCTCATGGAGATCCTCTTTCCCGGCTCGACCGCCGTCCAGCGACGGTTCGACGTTCGCCTGCGCGAGCTGCCCCCCGGCGATTCGGTGCACGCCGATGGCGTTTCCGTCGAGGCCTATCCGGCCGAGCACGCGGCCGGCGCTCCCGCCCTGGCCCTGCGCGTGCGGCTCGCCGATCGGGTCGTCGGCTACAGCGGAGACACCGCATGGACCGACGCGCTGGTCGACGTCGCGCACGACGCTGACCTGTTCATCTGCGAGGCCTACACGATGACTCGGCGCGTCCCCTACCACCTCGACGTCGCGAGCCTGCGGGCAAACCTGAGCCGACTGAGCTGCCACCGGCTGCTGCTCACCCATGCCTCCCCGGACGTGCTGGAGCATCGCGCCGACCTCGGCCTGCCACTCGCCGAGGACGGGACCGTGATCACGATCTGAGCGCCGGCCATCAAGCGTGAACCCATGGCTGAGGGCCAGACGGGCGCTGGTCACGGGCCGAGGGTCGCGTGTTGGCTTGTGGGACTCTTTGAATCGGGCGGCCCGGGCCGCCGACGGGTGAAGGGTACAAGTTCAGCGCTCCGGCTGTGACCAGGCGCGATGCCGGCCGGGCAGGATGAGGCCGTGGTGGTGCGCGCCATGGCTTCATGGTCGTCCGGCAGGTCCTCAGCCTGATCGGCCTGGGCCCGTCACCGGACGCATAGGACGTCGAGATTGCCGTACTCCGCCACCAACTCCTGGTATTGCGCCGGCAGGTGGCCCGGCCCCGCTACACGCCGGCCGACCGGATGATTCTCGCCGCGTTGGCGAAGCTGCTGCCCCGCGATCGCTGGCCGATCTTCCTTGTCACCCCATCGACTCTGCTGCGATGGCACAGCCAGCTGATCCGCCGACGGTGGAGCTATCCCGCCCTCGGTCGAAGCCGCCGGGCCTTGGACCCCGCGGTGATCGACCTGGTGCTCCGCCTGGCCCGGGAGAATCCCCGCTGGGGATACCTGCGCGTTGTCGGCGAGTGCCGCAAGCTCGGCGTGTCGGTGTCGGCTACCTCGGTACGGACCAATTCTGCGCCGCCACCATCTCGGACCGGCACCCCGCCGCCACGGCCCAACCTGGACGCAGTTCCTGCGCGCCGAGGCCGCCGGTGCGGCCTCGGCGCTGTCGCAACGGCGGCACCGACTCCTGTCGGCGGATTGCCCGCACGCCGGCTGAGGGGTTGACGTGTGCTGGTTGGCCGGTGGAGGTGGAAGGACCCTGCCCGAGTCGCGCCAGGACCCTGTGTGCCCAGAGCGGCGGCCGACACAAGACGATACGAGGTCGATGCGGTCGAGCGCCCAGCCGCCCGCTGGGCGCTCCACACCGATCGGCACCTGCCCAGTAGCCTTTCGAGGTGATTGTCGACCTGTCGCACGAGATCGTCGCCGGCATGATGACGTACCCGGGTCTCGCCGCTCCCGAGATGCGGGTGGCGATCTCGCGGGGAAGCTCCGCCGCGCGGCTGGGCACGGGAGTGTCGTTCGAAATCGAGGCGATGACCCTGCTCGGCAACACCGGCACCTACGTCGACTCGCCGTTCCATTTCCACGCCGACCGGGCCGACCTGGCGCGGCTACCGCTGGAGCGCCTGGTCAACGTGCCCATCGTCATGGTGCGGGCGTCCGGCGAGCGGGCCGTCACCGCCGGACACCTGGGCGACCCGGGCCGCCTGTGGGGCACGGCGGTGCTCGTCCACACCGGCTGGGCACGGCGCTGGGGCACCGCCGCCTACCTGGAGCTGAGCTGTCCGCACCTGACCTCAGACGCGGTCGAGGTCCTTGTCGACGCGAACGTGGCACTCGCCGGCATCGACTCGCTCAACATCGACGATCCGGCCGACCCAGCTCGCCCAGCGCACCACGGTCTGCTCGGCGCCGACATTCCGATCATCGAGCACCTGACCAACCTGGACGTCCTACCCGACACCGGCGCCCGGCTGACCGCACTACCCGCGCCGATACGAGGAATGGCCTCGTTCCCGGTGCGGGCAGTGGCCGTTGTCTCGGCCTGAGCCGGGCCTCGCCTGACCCGCTTCGCCGAGCATGAAACGCCGACCGCAGACGTGGAACGTCGGCTGATGAGCAAGCTCGCGGAGTCAAAGCGTGTGCCTGGAGGACTCGAGGTGGTTCACCACCAGGGCAGGCCTCGCCACGGCGCAGGACCGGCAGGGGCCGCGATCGCCTTCGTTTACGCCAGGGTTGGCTGGTTCTCCGACACGCGTGGGGAGCAATTGGGGAGCACGCGGTCGCTCCGAACCGCGCTGAACCGCCCCGGACGGCGCCCACCTGATCCCAACAGAAGCCCCTGACCTGCAGGCCCTCACGTTGATCGAGGTCAGCGGGCTGCAGCGTCCACGTTCACACCCAAGAGGTCACTGGTTCGATCCCAGTATCGCCCACAAGTTGGCAGAATAAGAACCGCAGTCAGCTGATATGGCCGGCTGCGGGTTCTGCTGCTTCGGGGGTGAATGGGTCCTTGACAGGGCACGCACCGTGCTCCTTGCGCCGGACGGCGCGGCGGACTCGCAGGGCTGGCCGACGAGCTCGTCGGCCATAAGTCGCTCAAAATATCACGCATCATCACGTACGGTTCTCGCCTCGTGGCTGCGAAGTTGTCGACACGAGCGGGCGACGCCGCTATCGGCGGGCGGAACGGCCGATAGTGCTTGCGCGATCTCCAAGGAGGTTCGCGTATGCCCCGGCGTCGACCGTGTCGTAATGACATTGATCGATGAGACGGGTGAGCCGCTCGGCGATCTCGTCCGGGCCGAGGTTAAGGCGTTCGCACAGGTCGCGGTGCGCATGGACGAGTGGCTCGCTGATCTCTTCCGGGTCGATGCGGCGCACGTAATAGGCGTCGTGGAGGTGGCCGGACAGGTCGTCCCAGACGAGGATGGCCTCCTCGACCAGGTTGAGCATGGGAACCGTCGCGGGCCGGGCGCACAAAATCTCGACCTCAGTGGCCAGGCGGTGACCGGCGCTCTCCACGTCGTGGATCTCCCACCTGCCGGTGGTCGCGCTCGACGCGTCTCGGATGACGGCCCGGAAGTCGGCGAGGCCGCTCTGATCTGCGGCGTCGAGCATGCCGGCCTCGCCCAGCAGCAGCGTGGCGAAGAGCCGATCCTTCAGCGCTTGCTCCACGACCAGGCCAGCCAGCTGCCGCGGCGCGAGCCGCCGCACCGCGCGCAGATACTCGGCGCGCTCCGGCTCGTCCGAGGCGGCGCCGGGCGGGGTCGCGGCACCGGAGAAGGCGACACCCGCGTCGAACGCGGTCAACGCGACCGCGACCGCATGCGCGCACAGGTCCTCCTCGGCCGCCCCGCAGTCACAGTCCCCGGTGAAGATTCCGTCGACGATGCCCACCCACGGCTGGACGGCGGCCTCGCCGTCGCGCACCACCGCCTGGACACCACCGCCGACCGGCTCCAGCTCACCGACACCGTCGCCGCTCAGCAGCCGCGCCGCAGCCTCAGCCACAGGCGCGGGGATCCCGCCGCGAAACGCCTCAACGTCGATGCGAACCGCCACGGGCCTACACCCTACCGGCTGGCGACAGGCGGGCGACATCGCGCTTCGCCAAGGTCGGCCGGCGCGAATGTACACCAACGCGGTCGTCATCCGGTCTACCGCCTTCCGCAGCACCGGTACCGCGACCCCGCCTCCGTGCGCAGCGCGACTACCCGCCGACCACGCCCCAGCCCTGTCGCAGCTGTTCTCGCACCAGGGCACGACTATGCCGGGCACGTGCTTGTGCCTGCAAGGCCGCCCGTTCGCTCACCGGGCGACGAAGGTACGGCCGAGCCAGGCCAGGTCGGTCTGGTCGCGCTGCCGTGCCTCCCGCTCGCGTGCGAAGAGCGCATCGGTCTTGCTCAGTACCAGGGTGTAGGGTCGCCCGCTGCGCCGGGTTTGATGGTGCACCGGCAGTTCGGCCTGGTCGATTCTGCTGTGGACGTGGCGGCGCCGCTGTTCTGCCAGCGGCCACTCGAACGCGCGCTGCGCCGGGTCGCCCAGGAAGGCGCCCAGGGTCTGGCACAGCTCGCAGCGGCATCCCCCCGGTAGCTCGATCGACCAGTCGTCGGCGGCCCGGGCCGGCCGGGCCAGCCGAGCCTCAAGCCGGGCGGCGCAGTGGCGGGCGATGACGTCGAGTCCTGACTCGCGGTGGGTCTGCCGCTTGCTCTTGTGGGCTGCTCGCAGCGCGGACATCGCGCACACGACCAGATCGTCGTTGTCCTGGCGCAGGAAGGCGACCATCTCCTCACGCAGATCCGCCGCCGCGACGATCGCCGTGCTCACCAGCAAGCCGGCGACGGCCGGCCCGAGTTCGCCCAGCGCCTTGTCCCGGTAGCTCGGCGTGGGGAATCGCAGCATCTCGCCCGCCGATTCCCGGAGCGGGGTCCAGGCGGCGGCCGACAGCAGCCGGCCCACCGGCACGCCTGCTTCGGGTGCCGCGCGCAACGCCTCGCACACGGCCGGCAGCGACTCCAGCCAGACCGCGCGCTGCGGCTGCCACGACATGTACGCCGGCCGATCCCGGCCGAACCAGACCCCGATCAGGTCGCGGGTCCAGGACTCGCCGTAGTGCGCCGCGAGTTGGGCCAGCGATGCCGCATGGGTGCGGGCCAGCATCTCGATCTGGAACGGCACGAGCAGCATGGCGGCGGTGCCCGGCTCGTCCAGGCCCTGGGCGACCGTGAGCGCCTTGCCCAACAGGTGCTCGGCGTTCGCCTTCGCCGCGACGCTCCAGAAGGAGGCCAGCGTGGCGGCAGCATCCCGGGCCCCGGCCACGTCCCCCGCCCGGACCAGGTCGGCGAGCCGGTCGAGGGCCCACCCGGGCGAGGACTCCGCGCGGACCGCGAAGTCCCACCGGCGCGGCCACACGACTATCGCGGCCCTGCGGTACCAGCGGTCCAGGGTGTTGCCGTAGTTGCCCATGTAGCCCTCGTACGACGAATCGTGTGGCGACAGGTTCGCCGTGGGCGTCGTCGCGCACACCTCGTCGTCGGAGACGGTCAGCGACGTGGGCGTGGCCTCGTCCGACTCGTCCAGCCAGCAGTCGAGGCTGGTCGTCGATTCGATGAGTTCCTGCAGCTCGTAATCGTCTTCGCCGGACCCGTCCTCGTCTTCTTCTTCCTCCTCGTCGTCGTCCCAGTACCGACCGTGCCGCCCCCAAGGTCCCCCGGGCTCGGCGTCCTCGGTGCTCCACGTCTCGTGTACCTCCGCCAGCGCCAGGGCGACCTCGCAGTCGGCGGCGTGTGCCGCCGCCCGCACCATCGCGGCCCGGCTGGCGTCGTCTCCCTTGAGCCGGGCCCAGCCCAGCGCGCGCTGGGTGTACTCGTGGTCGAGCAGGTACACCAGGCGGGTGGGCTTGTCAGAATCGCCAAAGTGTTCGTTGAGACAGCTGGCCAGTTCGGCGGTCAGGCCCGGATCAGCCCGACCGGCAGCCGCGGCGACCGTGTCACCTTTGAGGAGCAGGTTGTAGGTCAGCACGACCCGGTAGCCCGACGTGACCGGCCGGACATGATGCCGGCAGTCCGCATAGAAGGCCACGAACGACAGCGACTCCTTCGACGACCGGTAGGTCGCGGTCTGGCCGGCATGCTCGACCACGAGTACACCGCCCGAGGACGCCGAGGGCAGCGTTACGACCAGGGTCCCGATCATGGCGTCGGCCTTCTCGGAGTCCTGGTGCGGGGCGAAGAACTGGCCCGGTGCGTAGACCAGCATCGAGTGGAACTCGGCTGCCAGCTGGCATCCCTCCGGCAGACCGAGATCGGCGCGCAGGCGATCGAGGATGGGTCGCAGGGTAGCGTTCCACTGCCGCTTGTCGATCTTTATGCGGCTCTTCGGGACCTCCCACGTGTCGCGGACCTTCGCGTCCAGCAGCGTCTGCTCGCCCTTGCCGAACCGGGCCGGTCGACCTATCAGGCACAGCTGCTTCGCCTGCCCGACCGAGACGGGCAGGGCGATCGGGCCGACGCCGTCGACCTCCATCCGCAGGTCAACGGGGCGGGCGGTGCGTCGCGCGCTGAACGAGCCTGCAGTCGCGGCCCCACCCAGAAGACTCGCAAACCGGTCACGCGGAAAGGTTGCGATCGAAGGCATGGCAAGACTGTAGTCGCGCTCGGTGCGCCGAGTGGGAGCCACGTCCGGCCGGGCGGGCTCCCGCCGGCCGCGTCGTCGTGGGTCACGTTGCGCATCGTTGATGCCAGGCACCCGCATCTGCGGGTAATCGCAGCGAACTGGTGGCGGATCGCCGGGCATAAGGTCTGGGATCCGGCCACCGCCAACCGGGCCATCGAGGCGATCGACCACCTGGCCGAGGCTGGTCCTGGCCTTGGGCGGCCGATGGTCCACAGGATCCACGGCAGCCGGCTGCACAACCTGAAGGAGCTGCGGCCTGGCTCCGCCAGCGATCGGAGAGCCGCCTCATGTTCGTCTTCGACGCGAACGGGAAGCGGTGATCCTGGTCGCTGGCGACAAGGTCGGGCCGATAGAGCCGCTGGTACCGGGATGAGCATTCCGGTCGCGGAGGACCTGAACGAGCGGTAGCTGCCGAGCGTAAGAACGAGGAGGGGTCATGACCGCCCGCCGGTGGAGTGACGCCAAGGCCGAGGTTCGTCATGGTGACCCGACGGCGGACAGCAGCAAAGATTCACGTCCTGCCACCCGACATCGCGCCGTCGAGCAACCAGGACGAGCAGCAGGCGGTCCAGGCGATCACGGGCCCAGCGGTGGCGGGAACACAGCCGCGAACACTGCGCTGCCGAAGACCATCACCCAGTCGCCGGGTCATGATCGAATCCGCCGACGTACGGCCGCTATGGTCACATCTGGTCCCTGAACTGGGAAAACGCGGCGTTCACGCGGTCTGCTCGTCGGCCGGACCGATCAACACGCTCTCAGCTGAACTACATCCAGGTGCGCCGGGGCGAACGGTCGGCGTTGATCGCACCGCTACCGGCGGCCGGGCCCCCGCCGCGATCCCCTGGTCCGCGGTGGCTGCTTCGGATGCTGGGCGGCTACCGCCGTCGAAGCGGCGGGCCGGCCCGCCGCGTCATAGGCTGGGTGGTATGGCGCGGCCGAACGAGGAGGTCGCGGCCCTGTTGCAGGAGTACGCGGACCTCATCTCCATCACCGGTGGCGAGCAGTTCAAGGCGCGGGTGTACGAGAAGGCCGCCCGCTCGCTCGGCGGCTACCCGCAGGACATCTCCACGCTCGACATCGCGGAGTTGCGGCGGATCCCCAACGTCGGCGCGTCGATCGCGGAGAAGATCGTCGAGTACCTCCGGCACGGTCGCATCGACGCACTCGAGGAGCTGCGCGGCCGGATCCCGGCCGGCGTCCGGCAGCTCATGCAGATCCCCACGCTGGGACCCAAACGGGCGATGATCCTCTACGAGGAGCTGCAGATCGCATCGGTTCCGGAACTGGCCGACGCGATCGCGGCCGGCAAGTTGCGCGAGCTCAAGGGGTTCGGTCCGAAGTCCGAGGACAACCTGCTGCACGGCATCGAGCTGATGCGCCACGCCGGGGACCGGCTGCTGATCAACGCCGCGCTGCAGGTGGCCGAGGAGATGGTGGCCGCGCTGTCCGCGGTCACCGGCTGCACCCGCTGCACGTACGCCGGTTCGCTGCGCCGGATGCGCGAGACGATCGGCGACGTCGACATCCTCGCGGCAGCCGAACGGCCCGGCCCGCTGATGGACGCGTTCGTCGGCCTGCCGCTGGTCGGCGAGGTGATCGCGCACGGTGAGGCGAAGACCTCCATCCGCACCAGCAGCGGGCTGCAGGTCGACCTGCGCGTGGTGCCGCCGGCCGCGTGGGGCGCGGCGTTGCAGTACTTCACCGGGTCGAAGGCGCACAACATCCGTACCCGCGAGATCGCCGTGCACCGCAAGCTCAAACTCTCCGAGTACGGGCTGTTCCACGCGGCCAGCGGCGAGCTGATCGTTTCGGAAACCGAGGAGGCGGTGTACGCCCGGCTCGGCCTGCCCTGGATCCCGCCGCCCCTGCGGGAGGACCGCGGAGAGATCGAGGCCGGTCAGCGTGGCGAGCTACCCGACCTGGTGTCCGAGGCGGACATCCGCGGCGACCTGCACACCCACACCGACCTCACCGACGGCGTCGCCACGCTGGAGGAGATGGTGCAGGCGGCGGCGGAGCGCGGGTACGGCTACTACGCGGTCACCGACCACGCCCCGAACCTGTTCATGCAGCGCATGTCCGACGACAAGATGCGCGCCCAGCGCGCCGAACTGCGCGCCCTCGCCGGCCGGTACCCGAAGATGCGGCTGCTGCACGGCACCGAACTGAACATCGACCCTGACGGCGGAGTCGACTGGCCACCGGACTTCCTGGACGGCTTCGATTTGTGCGTGGCATCGGTCCACTCGCACTTCACCCAGTCCCAGCGGGACATGACCCGCCGGCTCGTCCGGGCCTGCGAAAACCCGCACGTTAACATCATCGGCCACCCCACCGGCCGGCTGATCGGCCGGCGCCCCGCAGTCGACGTCGACCTCGACGCCGTGCTTAAAGCCGCTGCGCGCACCGGCACCGCGATCGAAGTCAACGCCTCCCCCGACCGGCTCGACCTCGCCGACGAACACATCCTGCTGGCCCGTCGGTACGGGGTGAGGTTCGCCATCGACAGCGACGCCCACGCCACCACCCACCTGGCCTTCATGCGCTACGGCGTCGGCACCGCGCAGCGGGGCTGGCTCACCACCGATGACGTGATCAACACGTGGCCACTGCGGCGGCTACGCACCTTCCTGCGCAAAGGACGCTGACGCCATGGCCGACCCGATCGTCACGACCCTGCTGAAGCGGTACGGGCACACCTACGCCGAAGACGCCGGTATCCGACTTGCCGACCGCCCCGCCCCGCTCTACCAACTGCTGATCCTCGCCACCCTGCTCAGCGCCCGAATCACCGCCAGCGTGGCCGTCGCCGCCGCCCAGGAGCTGTTCCGCGCCGGCTACCGCACCCCGGCCGCCATGCGGGAAGCGAGCCGGCAGGACCGGGTCGACGCGCTCGGACGCGGCCACTACCGTCGCTACGACGAACGCACCGCGACCATGCTCGGCGACGCCGCCGACCTGTGCCTGCGACGCTGGCACGGCGACCTGCGCCGCCTACACGCCGAGGCCGGCGACAAGGTCAGCGAGCTACGCGCGCTCCTTATGGAGTTCCCAGGGATCGGGCCCACCGGGGCGGACATCTTCCTGCGCGAGGTCCAGGACGTCTGGACCGACATCCGGCCATACCTGGACCGCAAGGTAACCGCCGGCGCGAAAAAGATCCACCTGCCCACGTCGCCCGACGCCCTCGCCCGCCTCGCCGCACCCGCCGACACCTCCCGGCTGGCCTCCGCACTGGTGCGCGTCTCCCTCGACCGGCACGCGGCCGCCGACCTGCGGGACACAACGACATGACGTCGCCCGGCCAGCGGCATTGGCACTGATGTGCCCGGTCCCGGTTGGGTAGGGGTTGAGTCAGTAGGAGCTGCCGCCGCTACCGCCTCCCGACAGGTGCAGACGATTCACATCGTGGTCCGCCGCGTCGTCATGGACACCATGACCAACACCTCCCCACCATCAACGGATACCCGCCCCCGGCGCCGATCATGTCCACCCTGCCCGATCCGATCCCGACAAACACCGCGCTCGACTGGGCCGGCAATCGCACAGGCCCGCGCCAGACACGAGGCCCAGCGAACAGGGCGTCCAATCCCGTGTCGGCTCCCGGATCGCGGGTACCACTCCAGGTTGACCGGAGGTTCCAGTCCATCCCGGCAACGAACTTGCCCGGGTCCGGGTGCCGACGTTGCTGATCGTCGGGGAGCGGGACCCGACTGTGGTGCGGCTCAACGAGCAGGCTGCGGCCGCGCTGCCGGACCGCTGTGAGCTGCGGGTGGTGCCGCATGCCACGCACCTGTTCGCCGAGCCCGGCGCGCTGGAGCAGGTCGCCGGCTGGGCCGCCGAGTGGTTCGAGCGCTACCTCGCCGGCGAGGATCTGACCCTGGACGGGTACCTGCCCGAGCCGGGAGAGCCCGATCGACCGTCCTGACCGGTTCGCTGACCGGGCCGAGGCCGGCCGGGCGCTCGGTGTCCAAGTTGCCGAGCACCTCCAGCGGACCGGGTACGGCGGGCGGCCGCTGATCGCGGCGCTGCCCCGCGGCGGGTACCGGTCGGCCTCGAAGTGGTCCGCGCCGTCAACGACGAGATCGACGTCGTCGTCGCCCGCAAGATCGGCCTGCCCTGGCAACCCGAATTGGGTGTCGGTGCCGTCGCCGCTGATGGCCCGCCGGTCCTGGACCAGCAGCTGCTGGCCCAGGTCGGACTCACGGAACGTCAGTTGGCGCCGGCGATCGAGCGGGAACGCGCGGAGGTCCACCGGCGGTTGCGCCGGTACCGAGGCGAGCGACCCCCGCCTGCGGTCGCCGGCCGCGTGGTTGTCGTGGTGGACGACGGGCTGGCCACCGGCGTCACCGCCCGGGTGGCGCTGGCCAACCTGCGCGCTCAAGGACCGGATCGGCTGCTCTTCGCCGCCCCGGTCTGCGCCCCGCAGTCCGCCGACCTGCTGCGGCGCGACGCGGACGCGGTGATCTGCGTACACATTCCGGCCCGGTTCCGCGCGGTCGGCGTGTGGTATGCCGACTTCACGCAACTCGCTGACGAGCAGGTCGTACAACTCCTGGTCCGGGCCTGGAGCTCCACGCCCACCCGTCGACCCTGACCCGCCTGGGCGATTCCGGTGCCGTCCGGGCGTCGCCAGATGCGGCCCGGAACCTAAGGGCGGTGCGGTCGGGTGCCCTGCTTGCAGCGCTCGCCCGCGATCGACACGTCGAATGCGGGGCTGCGTAGCAAGATGTTTGGCATACCGGCATCACCTCCCGTGTGTGAGCTACCCGGCCGCATGATCCCGCCCTGGGTGGGCCTTTGAGCGCCTCGAACACCACCGGTGCGGCGGAAGCGCGCCTCCGCCTCGCCGGTACCCGCCAGCCGGCCCGTCCGTTCGTCGGGTGGCTGTAGCCGCCGGGGCAGGTGGGGCGACGAACGTCGCTCGCCCAAGCGTTCGCCGCCGGTCTCGTCGTGGCGGCGCGGCCGGGCCGGCCCACCCGAACGCCACTTGGCCGTTCAGTACGCCGATGCCGTTGTCGGCTGGCGGATGGTGAGGATGTTGGAGACGTCGACGACCCCGCGGGTGTCCCAGGCGTCGTCGCCAGCGGCGCGTTTGGCCAGCCAGGAGGAGACCTCCCCGCCCAAGATGACCACCTTCTGCTTGACGTCGACCTTGATGTCGGCGTCCTTGGTGTGCGGGTCGCGGTGCAGCCGCTCGATCACCGCCTTCTTGATCTCGCCATCGGTGGGCTCGACCGGGACCGGCACGTCCAGCCAGCTGTAGTAGTACCGCTCGTCCGGATAGGTCCACGGTCCGAAGATCGTCATGACTTGCCCTCCTTCGTCGGCGCCGTGCACGGCCGAATCGGGCATCACAGAAACCGCTACCCGCCGGCGCGGTCCGCCAAACCGGCACCGGCACTGCGCGGCCGATCCGTGGTTACCGCCCGCGCAGTGCCAGCCGGTCGGCGGACGATCAAGGCATAACCGGCTGCGGTGCACGGGGCCGAGCCGCCGCCGGCCACCGCGGGACGAGCGGTAGTGTCCCGCTCGGTCGCACCGGTGAGTGGGACTCGCCCGGCCGCATCACCGCGGGTGGCGTGGGTATATAACCCGGAGGCCGATCGTGTCCGACATCACCCGGTCGTGGCTGCGGGTCAACGACCCGTCGGGAGGAGGGATCTGTGATGCGGTACGACGAGTTCCTGGCGAAGGTGCGCGAGCGGGGCGAGTACGCCGACCAGCAGGAGGCCGAGCGGGTCACCCGGGCGGTGCTCGGGGTGCTGGCGGGCCGGCTTAACCCCGGTGAGGCGAAAGACCTCGCCGCCCAACTGCCCCGCCAGGCCGCCGCGGCGCTCGCCGGCGCCGGGCCGGCCGAGGCGTTCGGGGTGCAGGAGTTCCTGCGGCGTGTCGCGGCGGCCACCGGGGCCAGTGAGAAGACCGCCGAATGGGACGCCAGCGCGGTGCTGTGCACCGTGGCTGACGGAATCTCCGGCGGTGAGCTCAACGACGTGCTCACCCAACTGCCGTCCGGGTACGCCGTGCTATTCGGCAAGCCGACGCTGAGCGGCTGACCGCCCTGAGGCAGGAGATGACCGCGCAGGCACAGCGGCGCATCGGCCCTGTCCCCATCGGCGGCTCCGGAATCGACGCCGGCCACGCAGGCAGCGGCCAGGGGTGTCGATCCCGTTGCCTGCGCAGGTAACCCGACGTGTCGGCCCGGATACGCTCGCCGTCGCCGTCCCGCCAATGCCGGTTACGGCCGATCCAGCGCCGCAGAGGCGGTCAACAGCCCGGCCTGCGCGTCCAGATAGTCGCCGCGCAGCACACCGACAACCTCCACGCCGGCGCGGTCCACGACCCGCCAGCGGCAGCGCCAACCGCCCGTCACCGACACCAGACAGATGTGTCCCCGGTCCTGTTCACCACGCCGAGGGTGCAGGGTGGAGATGTAAACCGCCTGGCCTTCCCACCGGGCGCCGGATGATCCGCTTCCCAGCCGGGACGCTGCGGGCCACCCCGTCATCGTGCCCACCGCGGCCGACCGGCAACCCGCCCGACCTTCCTCAACCGATCGATGGATCCAGCCGATCGCGGCGAACCGGCGCCGGCTCGGCGGGGTCGGTCGATCAACTCCGGCACGCGGCCGCGCGGCTCAGCGTTGCCGAACGGCCTCGCGAGGTACTCGCCGGCACCGGCCGCGCGCCCCGCCTGAATAGACCGGCCGCAACACGACATGCCGACCGCACCATCTCCGCCGAGCGAGCGAGCTGGCGAGCAGTTCAGAGAAAGCAGCCGAACCAGCTCGTCGCGACGGGCGTCTCGGTGGCGTCGAACGTCAGCCTGACCGGCTGAATTCCTAGGAATAGGCGCAGCCCCTGACACGTCAACCGAAGGACTGGATCGTCAAACGGTACTTCGGGCAGTTAAACCCGCCAGACGGGATAGGTGGGTATTCGGGAACCGCGACAACGGAACCTGGCTCACCAGATTCGCCTGGACAAAGATCGTCCGACATCAGATGGTGCCCGGCCGGGCGTCGCCCGACGACCCGACCCTGGCCCGCTACTGGGCCGACCGACGCCGCAAACAACCGCCCCCGCTGGGCCGCGCCACCCTGCGTCTACTTCGGACGCGACATGGCCGCTGCCACTCTGCGGGGACTACCTGCTGCACGTCGACCGAGAACCCGCCAGTCCTCACGAATGGGAACGGTGGCTCACCGGTATCCGTACAGCGATCACCAAAAACAATCTGGCCGCTGACGGATGTGACGGCGCCTCGGACGCGATCCGACTCGTACATGACTCCTGTCGACAACGAGCAATGCTCAGATCCTGTGGATCGGCTCGGGAGGGCGTACTTTCCCGAGTGATCGATCGACTGGTATCGAGTAGGCCCGCGTTGGCGCGCGGGTCGGGAAGGCAAGCCCGTACTCAGCCCAATTAGTGAACGCCGACGGCACCACCGCCAATGGTTCCTCCCTGGTCGATGAGATCGTCCGCGAGGGCGCGAGGCGGATGCGGGCCGCCGCGCTGGAGGCCGAAGTCAACGCCTATATAGCCGGGTTGACCGGCGAGCAGGACGAGAGGGGACACCGCCTGGTGGTGCGCAACGGCTATCACCAGCCGAGAAAGGTCACGACTGTGGCCGGGGCGGTCGAGGTGAAGGCGCCGCGCGTGAACGACAAGCGGGTCGAGGAGGCGACGGGCGAGCACAAGCGGTTCTCTTCGGCGATCCTGCCGCCGTGGTGCCGGAAGTCCCCGAAGATCAGCGAGGTGCTGCCGCTGCTCTACCTGCACGGCCTGTCGTCCGGCGACTTCGTGCCCGCGCTGCAGCAGTTCCTCGGTTCGGCGGCCGGCCTCTCCCCGGCGACGGTCACCCGGCTCACTCGGCAGTGGCAGGCCGACCACCAGGCGTTCAGCGAGCGCGACCTGTCCGCGGCCGACTACGTCTACGTATGGGCTGACGGCATCCACCTGCGCATACGTCTGCGGGAGGCGAAGTCATGCGTGCTCGTGCTGATGGGCGTACGCGTGGACGGCACCAAAGAGCTGATCGCCATGACCGACGGCTACCGCGAATCTGCCGACTCCTGGGGCGACTTGCTGCGCGACTGCCTGCGCCGTGGGATGCGTGCCGCAGTCCTTGCCGTCGGTGACGGGGCACTTGGCTTCTGGAAGGCTCTGGCCGAGGCCTTCCCCGAAACCCGCCATCAAAGGTGCTGGGTTCACAAGATCGCCAACACCCTCGACGCCCTCCCGCGCAGCCAGGGGCGAAGAAGGCCCTGCAAGAGATCTACAACGCCGAGGACCGCGACCACGCCCTCAAGGCCAGCGCGGCGTTCGAGAAGACCTACGGCACGAAGTGGCCCAAGGCCGTCGCGAAGATCACCGACGACGTGGACGAGATGCTGGCGTTCTACGACTTCCCCGCCGAGCACCGGGTGCACCTGCGCACCACGAACCCGAGTCGACCTTCGCCACCTTCCCGCATCGCACCAAGGTCACCAAGGGCGCTGGCAGCGCGGCCGCCGCCTTGGCGATGGTCTTCAAACTCGTCGAGTCCGCACAGGCCCGCTGGCGAGCTGTCGACGCGCCCCACCTCGGCGCCTTCGTCCGCGCCGGCGCCCGCTTCGAACGCGGCCAACTCGTCGAACGCGAGGCGGTCGCGGCGTGAATACCATCGCGGCCCAGGCCATCAGCGCCAGGCGCGCCAGAGGTAGGCCCCCACGCGGCGATTACTGGTGGTTGGCGAGGAAATCCACGATCGCCGCGACGAATTCCGGCGCGGCGGTTGCCGTCCGGTGATCTCCGGGCACCACGGCCCGAGTGCCATGCGGCAGCGCCGCGACCAGCTGGTCGGCCGAATCGGCGCGCTCGTCATCGCTGCCCACCGCCACGAGCGTCGCCACCTGGATGCGACCGAGCGGCTCCACAGGTGTGGCGACGACCGAATCCAACACATGGAGCAGCGCGACCGGGTCCTCGCCACTCGACCGGAGCCAATGCGCGGCCCGCTCCTCTGACGAGCCCGGCTCGAACGTTTCCGACCCAGCGAAGACCCGCCTCAGGAATGATCCCGCCCCGCCTCCGAAGCCGAGCACCTGACGCAGACCCTGACCCGCAACCACCGCCCGGCCCGGTGTCGCGCCGCGCACCAGCATCCTCACCACGATTCGTGCACCGAGCGAATATCCCCCGAGGTCGTAGTCGTCCAGTCCCAGGTGCTCAAGGAGAGCAAAGCCGTCGTCGGTCAGTACGTCGAGGGGGTAGGCAGAAGCATCATGGGGCTTCGCGCTCCTACCGTGCCCACGAAAATCCGGCATGATCACGCGGTAACCACGTGCTGCGATCGTCTCAGCCTGGCCGTGGCGCAGCCACAGCGTCGCGTCTCCAATAAGGCCGTGTAGCAGGACCAGCGGTCTGCCCTCGCCCACCTCCCGGTAGGCGAGGCGCACACCATCACGGCCGGAGAAGAAAGACACAGCAGGACTCAGCATGTGCCGGAGCGTATACCTGGCGGGTCACCGACAGCATCGACCGACGAACGGCACGAAGGCAAGATTCGATGGCGCCGGACCGCCCGGCAATAACTCATTGATCCACAGGTCTTGACGATTGCTCGTCGACAACGCAACACCGTCAGAACACGGGACCCAGCACAACTGACAACCTGAATCGCCCTCGACGGGCTTGCTTGAGCCGTATGTCGCGAGGAGTGACACGTACGGTTCTGAAGGGGCCCCGGAGCGCCGCTGCTGCGCCTGCCAGGCAGTGTGGCGGGCGGCTGCCGCGGTGTCGTCGGCCGCCCGGACGGCGACGTCGGCGCGGTCCCGTTCGCCGACGGCGGCGTGCAGGTCGCCGGCGGCGTCGGCGCGGTCCTGCTCAGCCCTGGGCAGGCGGCGCAGCGCGTCGTGGCCGGCGTGGCGGGCGTCGCGTAGCCGCTGCTGGTCGGCGAGCACGGCCCGGAACGCCGCAACCGCGGCGGCCCAGTCGGCGGTAGTCGCGGTCGCCTCGCGCTTCTTGAGCCAGTCGAGGAATCCCGGCCTTCTTCGCCGGGCTTTCTTGGTCTTGTCGGCCGACTGGCCATGCCAGAACCGGCTGACGAACTCGCCGCGGTTGGTCTTGTTACCGAGCGCGGCGGCGACCAGCCCCCAGGCCGGCGCGGCAAGGACCCGGCCGGCGCGCTCGGCGAGGTAGGCCGCTTGCCCGGCCCACGCGTCGTCGATCGCTTTGCGCTGTGGGATCTCCTGGGTGACGTTGGCGACCGCGGCGTTGTTGGCCGAGGCGACCACCATCTCGAAGCGGGTCAGGTCGGCACGCGGCGGTCGGGCCCGCCGCCGGTACTAGTCGGTGCGCCAGCCGACCACCTGGTCGGTGAACGCCTCGGCCGGGTTCTTCAGGTCGGCCAGGCGGCGGGCGCGGGCCACCACCACCGCGGCGACCAGGTCGCGCAGCATGGTCGTCTTACCGTGCCCGGCGGGCCGTTGACCGCGAACACCCCGGCCTGCCCGGCCAACCGGTCCATGATCGCGTTGATCGCCAACTGCTGGCTGGTCGCGAGGGAGTGCGCGGCGGCGGCCGGCCACCGTCCCGGCGGCACCCGCCCGGGCGCCAACTCCTCCTCGAAGTCGAACTCTTCCAGCGTGGTCTGCTGGTCGAAGCGGGCGCGGCGTAGCCGCCGTCGCATGCCCATGACCTCCCGGCGGGTGATCTCGTCGTGGCAGAGGACCTGCATGAACTCCAGGTCGCCCTGGAACGGCTGTCGTTGCTGCTGCTGGTGGGCGGGGCGATCTTCGAGTTCGTGACTTGGATCTTGAACATCCAGCTCTACTGCGTCTTCCCCGAGTCCTTCTACACCCTGCATTTCTACGGCGCGTGGGTGTTCATCGCCGTTCAGAACGGCCTGCCGCTACCGGGGGTCTTCTCCCGCCAATGCGCCAGCAGCAAGGCCGGAGCGCGATCGACCGGTCGCCGTCGCGGTGCATCTGCCGGCCGCTGTCGGCCACCTACCCGAAGTGCGGCAGGTTGGTCAACAACTCGTCGACGCCGTCCACCGCCGTCTCCGGCTCGATACGCGGCTTGCGACCGGCACGAGCTCGGCGTCGCAACGACACTAATCCCGATCATGCCCGACGGACACCGCCTGGTACCACGTCCGGCCGGGTCAACGAGGGTGACGGGATTTTGAAACCCACAGGTTGCACGGTGGCTGTTGCGGGTAGCCCTTGCCCGCTCATGACAGGGACGGTTGGCGGGTGGCGACCCGAGATGCCAGCGCGCCCACCCGCACTCACCGGGAGGGGCCGCCGATGCTGGTGAGGAGTGTTGCGTGGTGCGAGGTTCGCTGGCCGCGTCGGCGGCTGTTTCGGTAACTCTCCTGCTGGCCTCCATGTGCGCTGACCCCGGGCCGGATGCGTCGGACTGGACCACGTATCACCATGACAACCGGCGCCGCGGCGAGGCGGTGGGGCAGGCCGCGCCCGGTACCCTTTCGCGGGCCTGGGAGGCCAGGCTCGACGGCGCCGTCTACGGCCAGCCACTCGTGGTCGGCGGCCGGGTCTTCGCCGCCACGGAGAACGACACGGTGTACGCCCTCGACGCGGCCAGCGGCCGGGTCCTCTGGTCCAGGCGCGTCGGCACGCCTGTCCCGTTGTCAGAACTACCGTGCGGCAACATCGACCCTCTCGGCATCACCGGCACCATGGTCTACGACCCAGCGACGAACCTGCTGTTCGCCATCGCCGAGATCACCGGCGGCAGGCACATCCTGGTCAGCGTCGACGCCGCCAGCGGCAAACTGCGCGAGCGGCGCGCGGCTGATCCGCCCAGAGGCGACCGGCTCGCCCACCAGCAGCGGGCGGCGCTCAATCTGGTCGACGGCCGGGTCTACATCGCCTACGGAGGGCTATCGGGCGACTGCGGGCAGTATTTCGGTTCGGTGGTTGCCCTGCCGACCAGCGGCGGCGCCACCCCCATCAGCTACGTCATCCCCACCACCCGCGAGGGGGGCATCTGGGCTCCCGGCGGCGGGATCGTGGTGGGCCGCAGGCTGATGTACGGGGTGGGCAACGGCGAGTCGACCTCGGCTTATGACGGCAGCGACTCGGTGATCGCGCTGGACCGCGACCTGAAACTGGTCGACCGGTTCACCCCGTCGACCTGGGCCGAGGACAACTCTTCCGACGCCGACCTCGGCTCGATGACGCCGGTGGTCGTCGGGAAGTACGTCTACGCCAACGGCAAGCGCGGCGTCGGGTACACATTGAAGCCACACCGCCTGGGCGGCATCGGGGGGCAGGTCGCGCAGGCCTACGTCTGCCCGGCCTACGGCGGTGCGGCGGTCAGCGGAAACACGGTCTACGTGCCCTGTGTCGACGGACCGCGTGCGGTCACGGTCAATGCGTCGGGCGCGATCAGGGTTGGCTGGCAGGCGGTGTTACACGGCGGCGGTTCGCCCGTGGTTGGCGGCGGCGCGGTATGGGTGATCGACACCGCGGCCGGCGTCCTGTCCGCGCTGGACCCGGCCACCGGCGTGGTCCGCCAGCGCATCCCGGTCGGGGACGTGCCGCACTTCGCCTCGCCGACACTGGCCCGCCACCACGCGTACGTCGGGACCATGACCGGCGTGGTGGCCATCGCCGGCGCGTAACACCCGGACAGCACAACCTTCGACCATTGTCGCGTTGCCGCCAGTGCTGCGCGGCCGGCAGCCAGGCACGACCTCCGGATCAAGCAGGATAGGTCGAAGGAGCAACCGCGTGACGGTCGTACCGGACCGTTCGTCAACAGGCGCCCCAGTTGTCGATCAGTTCGGCGGCAAGCGTGTACAGCAGCGAGTGCTGCACGATGATCGGGATGCTGAGCCGGATCGCGCGGGCTCGCGTCACGCAACACGCCGAAGCAGCAACAGCGCCACGGCAAGGCCGCGCAGGGCGGCGGACGTGCGGACGAGTGCGTCGAGGCAGCCCTGGGCGGCGAACTTGTTGGGCGCGGTGACGAACGGCCGGTCGGTCAGCTCGGCGATCGTCTTGGCGGTGTCCTCGCCGAAGCTGGGTAGGGCGTTCAGGCCGGCGCCGACGGCGGTGCCGCCCATGGCGAGCCGGTACAGGCCGGCCATGGTGGCGGTGAGGTGTGCGATGGCGTCCTCGAGTTGGGTGGCGTAGCCGGACCATTCCTGGCCGACGGTCAACGGCGTGGCGTCTTCGAGGTGGGTATGCCCGATCTTGACGACGTCGGCCCATTGCCGGCGCTTTTCGCGGTCGCGTCGTGCGGCCGGATGATCGCCGGCAGCAGGTGCTCGTCGATGGCGGTGACGGCGGCGATGTGCATCGCGGTGGGGAAGGTGTCGTTGGAGGACTGGCCCGTGTTGACGTCGTCGTTGGGGTGTAATGGCGTCTTGGCGCCCAGTTGGCCGCCGACGAGTTGGATCGCCCGGTTGGAGATCACCTCGTTGACGTTCATGTTGGACTGGGTACCGGAACGCGTCTGCCAGACGTAGAGCGGGTGAAGGACAACAGCGTGCCAGGAAACCGGCGGTCGCTGTCCAGGTGTCAGGGAGGACGCGCCGGGCGGCCCGTGTGATACGGCGAAAGCTGCGTGGCCCGACCGAGACAGGCGCAGCGGCCGATCAGCGCCGGCGTCGCTCGGCTATCGCGTCGACGAGCAAGCCAAGGCCGATGCCCAACATCCACACGTCCTTGCCCCACTTCTCCAGGCCGGAGTGCAGGATGTAGGCGTCTGTGGCCAGCCGACCGGTAGCTGCCGGCTCTTCGTGGACAGGTTCATCGACAACTCCTCGGTCATGGCGCAGCAACGGCCGTCTGTATCGTCGGTGACGTCTCAAGTCTGGTCCCCGGGCTCGACCGTTCGTCATGCGGACGGTAACGCGCTGCCGGCACCGGGACTCGCCGGCGCCACCGGCACGGTCAGAGGCGGCGCGCACCGGCATGCCGGTCCGCATGACCGGCGCGCCGTCAGGTAGCCCGTCGCCGGGATGCATGCCCGCACGGTCGCTGGCAAGCATGGACAGTCGCCGCGAGAGCGGCGGTGAGCTGCGCAAACGGAATTTCTCGACGCGCCAGCGCGGAAGCGGGACTTTGATCAGGGGCCAGTAGCCTCGACTATCCAAGGACGAGTATCCAAGGACGATCAGAGCCACCCACATGCCGACCTCAGGCGGGACCGGCCGGTGATCGTGTCGCTGGCTTGGCTGCGAGCCGCAGGTGTGCTCGACGCCGCGACAAACGGCACGCTGTCGGCGACCCGCCATCACCCACCCACGCGTGCGAGTTCGACCTGCCCGTGTATCAGGCGGTCGCACACGCGGCGGACGACATGCTCGGGGTCGGACGGTTTCGGCACGCCGCGGGCGGGTAGCTGCGCCGGGTTGCCTGCGTAGCGGGGGTGGGCCATGTGCTGCAGTACTCCGACGCCCTGGACGTGATCGACACCAGGAGCATGCAGGTCGTCAACACCCTGCGCATCGGCCAGTCCCCGATGGCGTTGGTCTACGTCGCCCGCACCAGCGCCGCCACCACCGCGAACCTGGGCCGACAGGGCCTGGACATGCGTAACGAGGTCCTTCCCGTTGACGTGCAGGGTGTAGCGGGCGCGGGGACAGCCCAGGCCCGGGCGCTTCCGCCCGCCTACGTCCACTTCTTCGATAACCACTACGACAAAGTGCTCCTGCGCCCCTCCTCCGCGTAGGCGCGCAAATCACGGGTCGATGTCCTGGGTCGATGTCCTGGGTCGATGTCCTGGCTCCGTTTCGGTCCGTGCTCGACGGGTAGCTCGGGCGCGGGATGACTACGCGAGGCCGTGGGCGAACAAGCCCGCCATTCAGATCATTCGTATCGACCGACATGGAGGCTTTTTGGCACTGGGCGGCTTTTGTCTACTATGGGTAGCTCGCCCTCACCCCCAGGAGAGCTTGTGAAGCACAGCTCGCGGCGATCCGTCCGCACGCGCCTTACGGCCTATGTCGCCACGGCGCTGGCCGCGACGACGTTTGCCACGTTCGTACCCGCCACGACCAGGGCGTACGCCAATTCCGCCGGCATCGGCGATCAAGGACCGCGCGGCGAGGTGACCGCGAAGCCCTACAAACCAAGCACCGGCCCGCGCGTTCGGGTCAACCAGGTGGGGTACCTGCCGAAGGGCCCGAAGGACGCCACCGTCGTGACCGCGGCTGTCACGCCGCTGCACTGGCAGCTCCGGAACGCCGCTGGCGTGGTCGTCACCACCGGCGACAGCACGCCCCGGGGTCTCGACGCGTCATCAGGGCAGAACGTCCACTCGATCGACTTCAGCGGGTACAACACGCCGGGCGCCGGGTACACGCTGGCGGCCGACGGCGACACGAGCTATCCCTTCGACATCGGCGCCGCCCCGTACGACAGGCTTCGCCAGGACTCGCTCAAGTTCTTCTACCCCCAGCGCAGCGGCATCGCGATCGACGGGGCGCTGCGGCGCGGGTACGGCCGGCGCGCCGGCCACGTCTCGCGGAAGACCGGAGACGCCAGCGTGCCGTGCCGGCCGCGTGTCTGCACCTACCGGCTCAACGTCAGGGGTGGCTGGTACGACGCCGGTGACCAGGGCAAGTACGTGGTCAACGGCGGCGTCTCGGTATACCAGCTGATGAGCGAGTTCGAGCGCGCCAGGTACGCGCAGACCGCTCAGACTGGCAGCCTCGGCGACGGCACCCTGGCCATCCCGGAGAGCGGCAACCGGATACCGGACATTCTGGACGAAGCACGCTGGGAAATGGCGTTCCTGCTGAGCATGCAGGTACCGCAGGGCACGCGGCTCGCCGGCATGGCCCACCACAAGGTCCACGACCTGGGATGGACCGACCTGCCGACCATGCCGGACCAGGACGCGAAGAAGCGCCTACTGCACCCGCCGTCCACGGCCGCGACCCTCAACCTCGCCGCCACGGGGGCGCAGGCCGCCCGGGTGTTCGCGCCGTACGACCCGGCGTTCGCGGCGAAGAACCTGACCGCGGCCAAGGCGGCGTGGGCCGCGGCGGTGGCACATCCGGCGATGTACGCCAGCGACGCGGACGGCGTCGGTGGCGGCACGTACAGCGACCGTGACGTGTCTGACGAGTTCTACTGGGCGGCCGCGGAGCTATACATCACCACCGGCGAGCAGCGGTATGCCGACTTTGTCCTGGCCTCGCCGCACCACAAGGCGGACGTGTGGCGCGACCGTGGTTTCGACTGGGGACAGGTAGCCCAACTCGGCCGCCTGGACCTCGCCATGGTGCCGAACAAGCTGTCCGGTCACGACGAGGTGCGCCACTCGGTCCTGCAGGGCGCCGACAAGTACCTCGCCACGTCCCAGGCGCACCCGTACGGCGTGCCGTACGCGCCGGCCGGCAACAAGTACGACTGGGGCTCCAACAGCCAGGTGCTCAACAACACGGTGATCATCGCGACGGCGTACGACATCAGCGGCGACGCGAAGTACCGCGACGGCGTACTCCAGGGGATCGACTACATCCTCGGCCGCAACGCGCTCAACCGGTCCTTTGTAACCGGGTACGGCCGGGTTTACTCGCACAACCAGCACTCCCGGTGGTACGCCCATCAACTCAACTCGAAGCTGCCCAACCCACCACCGGGCACGCTCGCCGGCGGCCCCAACTCCGGTCTCCAGGACAACGTGTCGCGGGCGAAGCTCAAGGGCTGCGCGCCGCAGTTCTGCTACATCGACGACATCATGGCGTGGTCGACCAACGAGTTGGCGATCAACTGGAACTCGTCGCTGGCCTGGGTATCGTCGTTCGTCGCCGATCAGGGTGGCGACACCTGACTACGCCCGGTGCCGCGCCGACGAACGACTACGGGCTCGGTGCTGATGCATGGTCGCGAGCGGCGATCGGTGAGGTGGGATGGGGCCAGGCGGACAGGTCGCGTAGCCTCCACAACACCGCTGCGATCATGGTCAGGCCGCCGGCGGCGGTGGCGCCTCCATGGTCGACGCGGGCCGAAAGTCACGCATCGCGATGTCAGGGCGATGGCGCCGAGGAGTTGTGGCGCCCGGCCCGACTGGAAGACGCGCTCATTGCGGCATGACAGGACGTTTTTTCGTTCTAGGCCTGTCGGCGGAGCCGGTACCACTGCGGCGCTGTCTTCGTCAGCGGCCACCCCAGCCCCGTGGTGTCCGCGGGCTCGACCGAGAGCATCTCCCAGCCCGGGAATGCGGCCTCGACGTCCGCCCTCGACACGCCACCCACAACGGAACGCATACGGGTCGACTGGAAGGCGAGCATCAGCAGCGTCGCACCGGGGTAGGCAAGCGCAGAGACACCCCGACCCTCGGCGAGACGCTGCTCGGAGCTCAGGCCCTGGAAGCAGCCGACGTCGAAGAAGAAGTCGAACGTGCCCAGGTCGGCCGGCGCGAGGTCGGTCACGTCGCCCACCACGAAGGTGGCGCCGGAGACGCCCCTGCGGTTCGCCGCGTCGATCGCGCGCGGGATGTTGTCGATGCCCACGGCCTCCCAACCCCTCCTCGCGAGTTCGTGGGTTTTCTGGCCACGGCCGCAGCCGAGATCGAGGGCCCGACCGAGCGGGCGCGACCGTTCTGCCTCCTCCCGGTCCAGCAGGGCCCCGATACTCGCCGCCGCGACCCTTCCATAACGCTCCCACGGAGTGAGCCCGAAGCGGTATGCGAGGGCGTATCCAGTGCTCACCCCTCTCATCGGGCTGACCTCCCGGCACAAGTCGAGTACGTCTCGCGACGCGAGGCGTCGTTCCCGTCACAGCACTGAACGGAACCGCTGACTACCGCTCATCGGCAAATGAGAAACGAGTTGGGGCGCGATTGGGGTTGGGTGCAGATACGTTGCAGGCACTTCTTGATCAAGCTGTGGCTGCGCGGTCACACGGTCCGATTGTTTGGGGCGCTCGAGGTCATCGCGACTGCTTGCGTTCCAGTTGTCTCTGCTTGCGCTCAAGTCGGCGCCGGGCGCGTTTCAGCTTGGGGTTGGGCGTCTCCGCGAGGGCAGAACGTCGCTCGACATCGACACTCCCGCAGAACACGAAGCCAGTGATCGTGATCCTGGGTGCACCGGGCGTTCCCGGCCCTTCGTCGTGGTGGTCGAAGCCGCCGATGATCCCAGTGCCGCCGATATGAACCTCGGCGTCTCCGGGCACCACGACGGTGATGTTGCCGATGATCGCGGTGGCGTGGATAGTCGTCTCGCCGTCGATGAACCGGGCCTGACGGAGATCGATCTCGCCGTTGCCTATCACCGCCAGCCCCCGGAAGGTGCGCCCCACCATCCATCGACCCTTGCGCTCGAACCCGGCAATGATCCCAACGTCCCTTGTCGAGGTGGGTGCCGCGCCTGCCCAGTCGCCTGGCTGTGGTGTAGAAACCCTCAGGTCGTGCATGATCATTGCAAGTTCGGCGTCAGTCTCGGCGGCATAGGCCGCGGCCAGCCGCTCCTCCAGCTCCGGCATCGTCAGTCGGCCGTCCACGCACGCCGCTTGCAGCGCGACCGCGACGCGCTCGCGGTCGGCGTCGGACGCTCGGACAGCCGGTACGACTGGGCGATTCTCAGGCCCCACGGCCTCAGGCAAGTTCCCCACTCGGCGAGCCTACGATGCGAGCAGCCTCACAGTCACGACAGCGTCGCAGGGTCGCGCGGACGGTGGTCCGGACGGTCTTGTGATTCTTCTCTGGACTTGAAGATCGCAGTTCTGGTGATGGGCTAGTTCGTGATCTCGGGGCGCGTCCGGTCGGGGATTGGACGTACGGACTGGAAGTGTCGTAGCTGGGCGGCACGATGCATGATTCGTGACGATCATCAACCGTGCCGCCCTGTCCCATCCTGTCCTGACGGGGATTCCAGGGAACATCTGGGTGCCTTGATCGAGGAACTGGCTGATCCGTGGCTGGCGCGGCAGGAGTCGGCGCTGCGGGAACGACGTGGTGGCCAGGAACGGTTGCGTGCTGAGGGCGCTGAACCCAATCATCGGCTGCCGTTCGTGGACCGGGTCATCGCGACGCTGGTCATCATGCGGTTCCAGCTCCCGCACGCAGCCTTGGCCGTTGCGGCGGTTTTCGATCAACGTCCCAGCGGGCTGGGCGGTGTTGGTGGCGGCCGGCCGAGGGCGGCGGTGATGCGGGCCGCCTGCGGTGGCGGCGGTAGCAGGGTGACGCGGCGTCGAGGACGGCGCGCAGCGGGCCGATGCCGTCGGTGTTGACCTCAGCGAGTCTGCCGACGGGCCTCATCTGTTCCGCCCGAACAGGCCGACCAACCGCAGGTACCAGTTGAGCCGCACGTTGACGCGCGGCGCTGCCGCCTGCACCTGCTCGGCGCACCCGACGAACCTGCGCGTGGCCATGACCAGGACGGCCGGTCCGCCGCCGACCTCGAACACGACGACGCTGTGGCCGAGCTGCGAGGGCCGGATCTCGTGCAGGCGATCAAGCGGGATGCGTCCGGAGCGGAGCGGTGTCCACCAGCGCACCGCGTGCTCGTGGAGATCGACCCGGTAGGCGAGCCGCACCAGGAACCAGTACCCGTTGAGACCCAGCACCGCGAGCCACAAGGCGCCGAACGGCGCCGCGGCGGGTTCCCGCAGGGCCAGCGGAACGATTACGTACAAGCGAGCGCCGTCGTGAGCCCGTAACCGCCGATTGTCTGCTCGCGGTAGCCCGGACGTGTCTCATA
>Ga0137365_10000383_pt1 | contig 29476 bp, 29 predicted proteins | sample SagtaG_9_FD_104799 | JGI IMG/M metagenome (GOLD analysis project Ga0137365, IMG submission 104799) | Vadose zone soil microbial communities from Sagehorn Ranch, Mendocino, California, USA - Sage1_L_40_16 metaG | ecosystem: Environmental > Terrestrial > Soil > Vadose zone | place: USA...
CAGCCTGATTGCAATTGCACAAGGGGATGTCCCGCAAAATCACTGGCTTTATCTTGCCCGCCCTTTGACAGAGCTAGATGGGATGCGTTGCTTGCTTTCATGGAGTGGCACGATGTTCGAATACCTCATGCCTAATTTATTTGTGGAGAGTTATCCGAACACCCTCATGGATCAAAGCTGCCGTGCAGCAATTGAACAGCACATCCAATATGGCTCCGATAACAATATTCCATGGGGAACATCAGAGGCAAGTTACTATAACTTCGATGCAATGCAAGTCTATCAATATCAAGCATTTGGCGTCCCTAGTTTGGGATATAAACGTAGTCTAACGAATGATTTGGTGGTCGCGCCTTATGCCTCGATCCTGGCGCTGCCTTTCAGGCCCCAGGCAGTCATGCAAAACCTTTCACGACTTGAGAGTCTTAAGATGTGGGGACTCTATGGTTTTTATGAATCAATAGATTTCACTCCTGACCGCCTAAAGACCGGTGAGAGTTATGCCATCATTCGTACTTTCATGGCACATCATCAGGGAATGATTCTGCTTTCCTTATGTAATCATTTGTTCGATCAACGCATGATCCGGCGCTTTCATGCGGACCCGCGTATCGAAAGCGTGGAATTGCTTTTGCAGGAACAAACTCCCACAAACGCGCCGACCGAACATCCTCGCCATCAGCAAATGGATGGGATGCGCAACTCGTACGCAGCGATCCCACTTGACCCGTGGCGCGTCTCGCCTGATGCACCCTACACGCAGATTCATTGTCTATCGAATGGGAACTATAGTCTGCTGATCAGCGCAGCAGGCTCTGGCTTTAGTCGTTGGGAGGATATCGAACTAACGCGCTGGCGCGATGACCCCACATTGGATGATCGTGGCAGTTGGATCTATGTGGAAGATCGTCTGAACGGACAGTTATGGTCTGTCACACATCAACCAACGATGGCACCTCCCGATCGAAGCGAAGTGAACTTCTATCCTCACCGCGTCGAATTTGAGCGACAAGATGGAGATATTGTTCTCCGTACGATTGTAAATGTGGCTGCCAATGACGATGTGGAAATTAGACGGGTGAGCCTCACTAACCACGGCGATCACTCACGAGTTCTGGCACTCACCAGCTATGCTGAGATCATTCTGACTCAGCAATCGGTGGATCAACGCCACCCTGCCTATAATAAACTTTTTATTGAAAGTGAATTTCTCGAAAGAGAACAATTATTACTGTTCCATCGCCGTCCACGTTCTGCGGATGAAAAACCCATTTATCTAGCACATTTTTTTGTCAGCAATCATGAACGTGTTAGCCTCACAGGCTATGAAACGGACCGAGCCAAATTCTTAGGGCGCGGAGGTACCCCTCGCCGTCCCGGCGTGTTTTCAACCCCCAATCAAGCCTCCCTGCTTTCAAAGACAACGGGCGCCACGCTTGATCCGATTTGCGCCTTGCAAGCTGAGATCGTCATTGCGCCGTATCAAACAGTTCAAATTGCCTTTATCACGCTGGCAGCTCATTCCCGCAAAGAAGCTATTGACCTAGCTCGCCGCTATCATCGCTGGTCACAACTCGGCCGAGCAATCCAAGATATACGTCTTCAAGCCGAAAACGAACTTGCCCAGCTCGACCTCACTTCACGAAAAGTGGAGCAGATTCAAAAACTTCTTTCACCGCTGATTTACATCTCAAATGCACTGCGCGCTGAGCCGGCTTTACTGAATGCCAACACACTTGGGCAGCCTGGATTGTGGTCGTTTGGTATCTCGGGCGATTATCCAATTCTTCTAGTAAGCATGAAACGTGAAGAAGACATTGATTTGTTGGGTGAATTAATCTTGGCACATACCTATTGGCGCAAACGCGGCTTGATGATAGATATTGTCATCTTCAATCAGCGTGAAACAAGTTATGACCAAGGCTTCAAAGGCAGAATTTATCGCCTGCTGGAACGCACAGGCAGCGAGACATGGCTTAACAAACGCGGTGGCATTTTTATCCTTCAAGAAGATCAGATAAATGAAGCAGAACGGACACTTTTGATGACCGTCGCCCGCGTCATCTTGGATGGGGAAGCTGGCCCGCTTGAACGTCAATTATCCAAGCTGGATACTGATCCCGTCCGACTTCCGCGCTTTATTCCAATCGAACCATTGGTTCCATCTATGGATCCACTAACGGAAATCCAGCGGCCAGCAGATTTGCTCTTTGACAATGGTTTTGGGGGTTTCACACCTGACGGACGTGAATATGTCATTTATTTGAACCATGATCAATGGACGCCGGCTCCCTGGGTCAACGTGATTGCTACGGCTGAGTTTGGATGTCTTGTTTCAGAATCAGGCTTGGGAACAACATGGTCACAAAACAGCGGTGAGAATCGTCTGACCCCTTGGCGTAATGATCCCGTTAGTGATCCACCCGCTGAAGCGATTTATCTTCGTGATGAAGATACCGGTCAAATTTGGTCGCCTACGCCACTTCCCGCGCGGGCGGACGCGCCATACCTGATTCGCCATGGGGCAGGTTACTCAATTTTCGAGCATGCAAGTCACGGCTTAGAACAGAACGTTTCTATCTTTGTCGTACCAGATGAACCAGTCAAGATTGTTCAACTAAAACTTCGCAATATAACTAAACGCAGGCGACGTATTAATGTAACCTATTATGTTGAATGGGTGCTGGGTGTGACGCGCGAAAATACTGCCGCTCATATTGCTCCTGAATTTGCATCGAATTATTTTGCTTTGCTAGCGCGCAATCTGTATAACACAGACTTTGGACAACGCATCGCATTTTTAGCTTCTACACGAGAACCCTATGGTGTGACGACTGATCGCACAGAATTTCTTGGAAACCTTGGCAGTTATATTCGCCCAGCCGCTTTGGAACGTGTTGGCTTGACACCGCACGTAGAGGCTGGCGCAGATCCATGTGCTGTACTACAATCTTTGCTCTGGCTGCAACCGGGTGAAACAAAAGAGATCACCTTCCTACTTGGTCAAGGTGCAGACCGCGCCGATACAGAAAGACTGATCAGCCACTTCCAAAATATCCAAAATGTTGAAGCCGCACGGCAGGCGGTTGGAGAATTCTGGGATGATATTTTGGAGCAGACTCAGATTCAGACTCCGGATACCGGCATGGATATCTTGCTGAATCGCTGGCTGCTTTATCAGGCACTCTCCTGTCGCTTCTGGGGACGCACAGCTCTTTATCAATCTAGTGGAGCCTTTGGCTTTCGCGATCAATTGCAGGATGTGATGGGATTTGTCCACGTGCGTCCTGATCTGGTCCGCCAACATATCCTCGAAGCCGCTGCGCACCAGTTTGAGGAAGGTGATGTGCTTCACTGGTGGCATCCACCCGCAGGACGTGGACTTCGCACACGCTGTTCGGACAATTTGCTCTGGCTGCCGTATGTCACCGCTCATTATATGAGCGTAACCGGGGATCGATCGATTCTTGCAGAGAAGATTCCGTTCCTGAGTGCGGAGGCACTAAAAGCCGATGAAGATGAACGTTATGGGCAGTTCCCAGCCGGGGAGATCAATACGCTTTATGAACATTGTTGCCGCGCCCTCGCCAAAGGAATAACAGGTGGTCCGCATGGGCTACCTTTGATGGGAGCCCATGATTGGAATGATGGTATGAATCGTGTCGGTAGCCAGGGAAGAGGCGAAAGTATTTGGCTAGGCTGGTTCCTCTCCAAGACACTAAATGATTTTGCGGGAATTTGTGATTTGATGGATGATCAAAAACATGCAAAGGAATTTCGCGCGAAGATCATTGACATCCACAAAGCGCTTGAGAAGAATGGCTGGGATGGTGAATGGTATTTACGTGCTTACTATGACGATGGTTCACGGCTTGGATCATCTGCGAACAATGAATGCAGAATCGATTCCATCGCGCAATCTTGGGCAGTTATCTCTGGGAACGCAGATTCCGATCATGCGGTCCAGGCGATGGAATCAGTTTATAACAACCTGATCCGTTCTGAGGATGAGTTGATCTTGCTGTTCACCCCACCTTTTCAACGCACAGCCCGTGACCCTGGCTATATCAAAGGCTATCCGCGTGGCATCCGTGAAAATGGTGGCCAATATACTCATGCCGCGTTATGGGCAATCTGGGCCTTTGCTCAACTCGGTCAAAACGAGCGCGCGACAGAACTCTTCCATTTAATCAACCCTATCTATCACGCAGATACTCCTGAAAAAATCAATCGCTATCGAGTTGAGCCATATGTAATCGCTGCAGATGTGTACAGCGTCGCTCCATATATCGGCCGCGGCGGCTGGACCTGGTACAGTGGCTCGGCAAGTTGGATGTATCGCTTAGGCATTGAAATGCTGCTTGGCTTGCAACGCACAGGTGAACATCTGCAAATCAATCCTCATATTCCCAAAGACTGGCCCGAATATCAGATCAATTATCGTTTTGGGAAAACACTCTACCATATTCTAGTGAAGAATCAGACGGACGCTGACGCGAAACGTAGAACAGATCAAATCACTATGGATGGCAAAGTCTTAACCGATGGAATCATCCCTCTTTCAAATGATCGCAAGGCGCATGAAATCTTGGTAACAATATCTGCACGAAATTCTGAAGAGAGATAACATGCTCGCTTCATGCTTAGCATCAGTCGTGTCGTAATGCTCATATGCAAGCAAAAGGATACGCTCCGACACGTTTACGGTCGGAGCGTATCCTTTTCGACAATACATCCCTTTTACCCCATCAATACACTTTCCTCCTGATCGTCCCTCTCATTTATCAGGTATCCAGTAGGGTGAGTAACCGTAATACTCATAAATATCAAGCAACCAGCCTGCTTCGTATTGAGCGTTATCGGGCCAATGGTCTTTGTCAAAGCCCGGCGCACTCTTTAGCACCTCCTTATCCAGATCTAGGAGCACAGTATGATCTTCAGTATCGAACGTCAGCGCTTCTAAGGGGATAGCAAACAATTTATCTCCCAGCCCTAGAAAACCGCCAAAGGACAATACTACATAAACAATCTGGCCATCATCAAGATCGATCATCAACTCCTTGATGCTTCCGAGTTGTTCGCCTTCAGTATTGACAACCTTGCTACCGACAATTGTTGTAGCAGATAGAACACGAAGGTGTTCATTCATACTGATCTCCTTATCACATGAATATGCCAACTATATAAGTTAGACCGGTTTATATCAATGGGGAATATGCCTACTTATCTTAGGAGATTATCCCATTTACAAATAGGGTGCCATTCACATTACTCATTTAAGATATTTGACTAGATGTTTTCAATTTGCCACTTATTGCACAAATTACTAAACTAAAGATAATCATCAAATTTCTGATTTATTAGGTGACATTTCTTAAAAATAAAATCAGGGTTGTATACAATTTATATATACAATCCTGATTATTTAATTTGTTTAGAGTTTGCTACTTTTTGATAAACGCCAGGTAGGACGCCGCTTCGTCGCGATTACTTACATTCAATTTCTCAAGAATGCTATGGACATGATTTTTGACAGTTCCAACCTCAACGACCAGACGAGCAGCAATTTCCTGGTTGGTGAGTCCTTCACCGATAAACTGTAATACTTCAAGCTCTCGTGAAGTTAATCGGACATCTCCATCGATTTTACTTTCAACTGCGGAAAACATTCTAGCAAGATTGGAGAGACGTTCCATCATTGCCCACGTCATTTTGGTGGAAACTTGCGCCTCTTCCCTTTGAGCTAATCGTATCATTTCAATGAACTCCTTCAGCGAACTATCTCTGAGGATATATCCCGCTGCGCCCATTTCTATGTATCGGAGTGCGTTATTATCTTCTTCAGCTAATCCTAGCATCAATACTTTAGTAGAGGAGGCACAATCCACAATCTTCTCAGTAAGCACCAATGCACCCTGTTCGGGTAGCCCAACACTTACCAATACGACATGCACCTCTTGTGCCTGAATGAATTCGAGCGCGCCTTGAGGAGTTGTTACATAACCAACAACATTTATATCCGGTTCATCGTCGAGGACCGAGGCAAATATATTTCCAATGAGTGGAACCTCAATTACTAGGAGTACTTTAATCGGATTCATACTTGTCCTATCAGAAAAAGACAATACCCACGATTCGTGGCTTTTCAAAATCTCGATATCTTCTGTTTTAGCCCCATGAAAACAGGGTGGGTATCTCGATATTTAAACGTGCAGTTTCTAACCCAAAGAATATTTATTCTTCCCCAACTTATCTTTCCATTTCTCTGCTTCTAGTAGCAGAGGATTTTTTGCGGCGAGTAACAGATTCCTTTACATTTTCATTCATTTCTGCTGCCAATTCACGAGCTCTACTTTCAATATTACCTGCAGCGGTTTTGGTCTTTTCTTGCACTCCCTTTATTTCGCCTGAAATCCTGCGCCGTATCTCTTGCCCAGAGGTAGGCGCCATTAACAAACCAACGGTCGCGCCAACCACACTACCAAGGAGCGCGCCCGTAACGATCTTCCCTATACTTCTCTTATTGCGATTTTTGCGACCTAATCTTCTCATTGTTGCTCTCCTTTAGATAGACCCGGGCTGAATCCCGAGAATATAAAGCTCTTTTTCTTACTATAGACAAACCAATTTCCGAATATTCAAAACCTGCCAGTTTGCATTTCTTAATATAAGAGTAAAACAAAAATCTTTTTATGGGGAAAACTCCTAAAGTAATTAGGGGAATGCCCTATGCTATTGCTCTATATTTCTACCCTGTTTTAGGAACATCATGAATTGAAGACAAACTCTTAGAGAGATATAGTAATGTAAACCGAAAATGAAAGGAGCTTAATATGTTATCCTGGTCAATCTTCTTCTTGATCATTGCATTGGTCGCTGCACTTCTAGGCTTTTCTGCAGTTGCTGGAGCAGCGGCCGGGATTGCTAAAATCCTGTTTGGGGTATTCCTGGTCTTGTTCATCATCTCGCTATTCTTTGGTCGGCGAGTTGTGTAAGACCAGTTAATGTTCGAGTGGCGCCTTAGCGCCACTCGAACTTCATTAATTTAGTCCACTCACATAGATTGGAGCATTCCCAAGCTTTGGCGCAGACCTCTTCAAGGAGGATACGCGTTTTTAAACGGAAAAGCCTTCTCCTCAATAAGAAAAGGAAATAAGTCTTGATCGAATTAGGATATGCTTTATCCAGTGAAGAACATCAGCCGAATGAATTAATCGCTCATGCCCAGATGGCAGAACATTCTGGCTTTAAGTTTCTAATTATCTCCGATCATTTCCATCCTTGGGTCAGCCAGCGGAGTATATTAGGTGGCATCGCTCAGGCAACCCAGAGAGTGAGTATAGGGACAGGTGTTACTTGTCCAATTATGCGAATTCATCCTGCTTTGTTCGCCCAGCTGCGGCAACCATCGCGGATATGATGCCCAATCGCTTTTTTCTGGGATTAGGAACGGGCGAATATTTGAATGAACATATTTTAGGTGATCCGTGTCCCCGCATTGAGACTCGCCAAGAAATGTTATCCGAAGCCATCCACATCATCAGAGAACTTTGGAATGGCAAAGAATATTCTTATGACGGAACTTATTTTACAGTGCGGGATGCGCGGATTTATACACTTCCTGAAAAGCTTCATCCCATTTACATGGCTGCCTCCGGTGCCGACTCGGCTGAAACGGCTGCTGAAATTGCTGATGGATTAATTAGTATCTCCTCAGGAGATGAGATAGTGAAGGCTTTCAAGAAGAGGGGAGGATCAGAAAAACCCTGTTTTGGATCCGTCAAAGTTTGCTGGGCATATTCCATGGATAAAGCAAAACAGGTCGTGAAACAATGGTGGCCCATATCAGCGGTCTCTGGTCCACTACATGCAGATCTACCTACACCCAAGCATTTTGAGGATGTAGTAGAGGCAATGGGAGAACCAAAAATCCCGGAAGATTCGATCATTGGACCAAATCCTACGCCTTATCTCAAAGCCATTCAGTCATTGCAGGAAAATGGTTATGATCATATATATATCCATCAGATCGGGCCTAACCAGGAGGGGTTCCTCAAATTTTTTGAGAGTGAACTTTGCCTTTTTTAGAAAAGGAAAATTTGGTAAAGGATGCGGCTTAATCATGTTCAAGCTCCTCAGGACAACAGTTCGTGAATGGCAGGAGGATAACGCCCCAAGGCTAGCTGCCGCACTGGCTTACTATACAACTTTTTCACTTGCGCCCCTCTTGATATTAATCATTGCAATTGCCGGGCTGATTGGTGGTCGTGAAGCTGCTCAGAATCAAACTATGGCTCAAGTGCAAGATCTACTGGGCTCGCAAGGGCGAGCATTTGTACAAGGGATGATTGAAAGCGCCAGCCAACCGTCTACTGGTATAGCAGCAACTGTAATTGGTGCAGTAACACTCCTACTTGGCGCGTTGGGGGTATTTGGCGAACTACAAAATTCTCTTAATACTATCTGGGATGTGAAGCCTAAACCGGCACAGGGCTTTTTAGATGGCGTTAAACGTTTCATTCTTGGCCGGCTTTTATCATTCACGATGGTACTTGGCATAGGATTCCTACTATTGGCTTCACTGGTAATCAGCGCGGCTCTTAGTGCGTTGGGTCAATATATCAGTAATACATGGCCCTTTGTGGACCTCTGGCTTCAATTAATCAACTTTGTAATCTCCTTTGTAGTAATCATGATTCTTTTCGCCATGATTTTTAAATTCCTACCCGAAGCGTACATTGCATGGAAGGATGTCTGGCTGGGTGCAGCGGTCACCTCCGCTCTTTTTACTTTGGGTAAGTTTTTGATTGGACTTTATCTTGGGCGCAGTAGAGTGGGAAGTATATTTGGCGCGGCGGGCTCACTCGCCATTTTATTGATTTGGATTTATTACTCCGCTCAAATTCTCTTCTTCGGTGCTGAATTCACTCAGGTATACGCAAATCTGTTTGGTTCGAAAATTGTGCCTGACGCGGACATGGTCAAAATTACCGAACAAAATCGCGCTGAAAAAGGAATTCCTCAACGGAAAACTATAGAAAAAGTGAATAAGCGAGTAAATACAAATGAATGAATTATCAGAGATGAGACCCAATAGTGAAAATCAACTGAAGAGGTCAAGAAGGTGAGGTTGGGTCGCAAGGGCAACTTGGTATCATCAAAAATAAACTGAGCAAACAAGTCTAACAATAAGACCTTGCTCTGCTTCGCTAGGGAAAGCCCTACTACTTTTGCAGCACCATCCCCCATTGTTCATTTCTCTTGCAAATTTTAGAATGTTTTTAGACAAGTAAGTTAAATCAAATAAATACTAGATTAAGAATCCGGAGGTTTATCATGGCTACGAGAATGAATACTTTGGAAGATCTGTATATGGATATGTTGAAAGATCTCTATAGTGCCGAGAAACAACTCGTCAAGGCATTGCCTAAAATGGCAAAAGCTGCTCACTCAGGAGACCTACAGCGGGCTTTTAATGATCACCTTTCGCAAACGGAAGGGCATGTAGAACGGATCGAACGCATCTTTTCTGATCTAAACGGCTCTCCGCGTGGGAAGAAATGTGTTGGCATGGAGGGAATCGTTGAAGAAGGCAATGAGCTTATGAAGGAAAAAGTGGAACCTGATGTGCTGGATGCCGGTCTGATTGCAGGGGCCCAGAAGGCCGAGCATTATGAAATCGCCAGTTATGGCACCGCACGCACTTGGGCACAGCGATTAGGCTACAATGATGCAGCCCAACTTTTGCAACAGACTCTCGAAGAAGAGTCTATGGCAAATGAAAAGTTGACCAAGATTGCGGAAAGTCACATCAACATGGAGGCGATGAGTCCACGATAATACCATGCCTCCATTCAATGAAAAAGTTGCAATTGTGACAGGCGGTGGCTCAGGGATTGGGCAGGCCGCCTGTCACTTATATGCACGTGAAGGGCTAAAGTGATCGTCTCTGATATTGATGAAAAGGGCGGTGAGGCAAATCTCACTGCTGACTACAGTATGAGGATTGGCAAAAAGTGATCGGCATTAATCTATCTGGTGTGTTTTATTGCATGAAGTATGAAATTCCAACCATGTTGAAATCTGGACGAATCAGTATGCCATATAAAGATTGAGTGGTAATCATGAAAAATTTAGTTGGCGGTCTGTTCGATACTCAGGAAAACGCCAATCTGGCTCATGAGGCTTTACAGAAGGCTGGCTTTGCAAACGAACAAATCAACATATTCGTGCATAAGCCCCGGAAGCGTACTGCGCGTGCCACAGAGGTCAAAATTCAGGATATTGCGAAGAACGCTTTTTTCGGAGCACTGATCATTGGTGCCATTGGTGGTTTCCTAGGCTTTTTAGTAGGAAGTGGAAAGCTCTCCTTGCCAGGCTTGGAACCCGGCTCAGTAGAGTTGAATCCACTCTTCCTTACAATGTCTGTAGCATAGGGGCTTGTAACAGGTGGATTGACCGGTGCTATTCTCGGAGTTGCATCTAAATTGCTCAGGTCAAGAGAAAAGGCCGAGGTTATGACCAGGCAAATCAAAAAGCGCGGTGTGTTGGTCACTATCAGCGTAGATGATTCTCAAAGCGAAACAAGAGCCAGGCACGCTATGGAAGAGAACGAAGCGATAGAGGTGGGAAATCCCTCGGAGAAATGGAACCTGGACGCGTGGTCAAGTCCCAATGAGAAGACTCCCTCTTTAAGAAATTTAGTAAACACAAGATAGAACGATTGCTCGATTCTCCTACCCAATCAAAATCCTGATGAGTGGTTTACGGTGAAATTAGGCGAAAGACGATTTGAAAATCAATAGGGAAATCCCTATGTTACGTATAGAAACATCCCCAATTGATTGAAAAGAAGGGAATGATATATTTACCGTGCGGGCAACAAAAGTATGTTATGGGCAAGACAAAATAAACTGATCATCAGCTTTAGTTTTGTAGGAATAATGATTTCTAAGTAAATCTAAGACAGGAAAAAATGGGTTTTATAAAAAATAAAAAATTGTCCGGGGATGTTGTTGATGCACAGGAATTAACGAAAAAGTTTGGAGGAGAAATTGCTGTAAATTCTCTAACGATGCGGGTGCCGCGCGGCACTATTTTTGGTTTTATCGGCCCAAGCGGATGTGGAAAAACCACGACCATTCGTATGATGACTGGCATTTATAGACCCACATCTGGGCAATTAAGCGTGCTCGGTAAGAATCCGGTTAATTTCTCGAAATCAGATCAGGAAAAAATTGGCTATTTAATCCAGCAGTTTGTTTTGTATCCAGAACTAACTGTTTGGGAAAACTTAAACTTCGCCGCGTCTTTTTACGGCGTAAGCCTCTTTAGGTACGGGCGTTTGAACAGATTGCTTGAATTCGTTGAACTGAAGAATGATAAAGGAAAATTAGCAGGCGCCCTTTCTGGGGGGATGAAAAGACGCCTCAGCCTGGCTGCTACTTTGGTACATAATCCCGAATTACTTTTCCTCGATGAGCCAACGGCCGGAATTGATCCACTCCTACGACGAAAGTTTTGGGACTATTTCAAGGAACTTCAAGCACAGGGCCATACTTTGTTTGTCACCACGCAATATATTAGTGAAGCTGCGTACTGTGATCTGGTTGGGATCATGTATGAAGGAAAACTTTTGATGGTCGAAACTCCCGAAGAACTGCGAAGGAAGGCCTATGGAGGCGATATCATCGGAATAAAAACCACTGAATGGATAAGGCACGAGAACCGACAAAAACTGGAAAGTCTGCCCTTTGTGCGCGGCAAAATCAGAGTCATCAATGACCAGGAGATTGAGGTCGTTGTTGATGAAGCCAATACAGCAATCCCAGCATTGATAGAGGCTTGTAAAGCAGAAGGAGTAAAGATAGAAACAATTGAACAAATATCGCCTCCTTTTGATGATGTTTTTGTGAAACTGATAGAAAGGGAAAGCGTCAATGTTTAAATTCCTTATTCGAATTTCTTCATTCATGAACAAGGAACTAGCGGAAATCTTTCGCCAACCCAAGCTTATCTTGACATTGGTATTCGGTCCGTTTTTGATTATGTTTCTGTTTGGGTTGGGATATCCTGATCAAAATCGTACCCTAAGAACAACATTTGTATACGAAGACTCCGATACCCGTAAAGAGGCGAAATTATTTACCGACTCGGTCAGCCCTGCCATTGTTGGTAATACTATAGAAGATAATAAAGACGTGGCGCTGGCAAAACTGGCACGGAATCAAACTGATCTTGTCATTGTCATACCAAAGAACGCCATCGAGACGATTCGAAGCAATCAACAGGCAAAGTTTGTTATTTATCACAATGAAGTTGATCCATTCCAGATCGCGTATATTCAATCTGTGGCGAGAATATATGTAGATGATGTCAATCGTCGCATCCTGCAAAATGTGGCTGAGCAGGGTCAGGCGAATGCCGGAAACGTGCAAACCAATTTGGAAGATGCGATTGCAAAAACACAAGCACTTAAGCAAGTGATCCCACCCGGCGACACAAATACCGCGAATCAAGTGGATGATCTCGAGAAAGACCTCACCACCGTTCACGACCAACTGGGCACATTTCAATCTTTGGGATCATCCGTTTTGGTTAATCCTTTCAATGAAGATACAACGCCGTTATCCAATGTTCAATTTAGCCCAACTGAGTTCTTTGCTCCTGCCGTAATTGTGCTACTCTTGCAGCATTTATCCATTACTTTTGCATCCTTGTCTATTGTCCGTGAGCGTCGTTCTGGGATCATGGAGTTATTCAGAGTAGCTCCAATCACTGCTTTTGAAACGTTGATCGGGAAATTTCTTAGTTATCTATTGTTCGAGATTTTGCTGGCCGCCGCGATTACTGTTCTAGCTGTATGGGTATTAAAAGTCCCTATGTACGGTAATTGGATTAACTATGCAATTGTTGTAATTATCCTGCTTTTCACTTCTCTAGGCATAGGCTTCTTTATCTCACTGATCTCAGAAACGGATACACAAGCTGTGCAATATTCGATGTTATTCCTCCTGGCAAGCATCTTTTTCAGTGGTTTTCTCTTGGACTTGCGTTTAATGTGGGCGCCAATCAAAATCCTTGCATGGTCCCTACCTGCCACCTATGGTATCCGAATGTTGCAGGATGTCATGTTACGTGGAACTTCAATGCCCCCCATAATATTTGAAGGACTCGCCCTGATTGGGCTAGCCCTCTTTCTAATCAATTGGCTGCTCTTACGACGAAGGATTGAAGCTCAATACTCTTGAAGGTAATCAGTGATACGATTCATTAGGCCATGAAGTCTGCCTATTAAACGCATACTTTCTCGATTATGGGAATTTTGTATACGCCTCTTCAACATTAAGAGGCGTTTTTTTATATCGAGGGCTTGTTCCGATATTTCTGTGGAGAATGTTGGTGTGAAAGATGGAGATAGATGCTGGAACAGGATTTGAACCGCCACTGCAATAAGGGGCGCCAGTACAACCCCAATAAATCCAAACACCTCTGCCAGGGCAATCACGAATAAAACAATCAGCAGAGAACTATATTTATATCGGGGAAAAAATCGAGGTTCAATGATCACTATTAAAGTGAGCAAAATACCAACTGTGTAGACTGTCGCCAAAATACCTAATGTCGTAGAAATTCCTATTCCAATGAACAAAGCGGGGAGAACTGCAATCAACGAGCCAAACCAGGGGATAAGTCTGACAATCGCTCCCCACAACGCCAAAAGGATTGGATATCTTATTCCGAGGGTCGAGTAACCCAACCAGAGAAGTAAGCCTGCAAGAACACTTTGAATGATCTCGCTGCGAAGATAAGCTCCCACCTCGTTTTCAATAGATCGCCAAATATGGAGAGCCTTCGGATGATATTCTTTTGGAAGCAGCGAGAGGCCCAGGCGTTCGAAGCGAAATTGATCAGCACTCCAATACAGGCTTAGAACGATCACGACGGCGACCCTGCCAAGGATAGAGAAAAAATTTTGAGCGATTCCAAAAAAACCTGTGAGTGCGGGAATCCCATTTTCGTTTGTCAGGGCTTGATATAGCTGAGCGGAGGGAGGAAGTCCTTCTGCCAATGTGTGCTGAAATAAAGTGCCTTGCAGCGGCCATTCCGCTTTTGCACGGTCATAATTTGCTATAAAATCATTGGTTGCTTTTTGCAACTCATCAAACAGAGGCTGGCTGATTAACAACAAGGAACTCACAATTACAATGATCAACAAAAAATAAACAATCCCTAAAGCCAGCCATTTCGGAACTCTTCTTCCAAGGAGACTGTTAATCAGGGGGCGTAATGCCGCGGAAACCGCTAAAGACAAAAGAAACAATACGATCGCACTGCTGAACTGCCATAACAAAAGCAAAAGCATGAGGGTAGTAACAACTATAATGGTATACCTGATAATCCTGGTCATGGTGTTTCGCCATCTTTCTTGATTTGCCCTAAAAGTTGATCAAGCTCATCTGCAAGCGTATAGAGCTCGAGGCGGTCTGATTCCGGCAAGTTTCGAGTGGAGGGGTTGCTGGAAGTTTCATAGATCGCTTGCCTCAATGTTTGGCTCTCCTCTGCTAATGATTGAATCAGCCTCTCTTTATTTTGAGCTTGCCTGTTTGCTTCCGCGGCAGTTAAAACGACCCGGCTGATAAATAATTGGACGATGGCTGCTAGTGGCAGTGCGAGAAGCGCACCCATAAAACCAAAAACGGAAGTGAAAGCAATCAATGATAATAAAACAATGATTGGGTTCACTCCCAGGGAGTTCTTCATTACGCGCGGTACCAGAAATGTATTCTCCAACATTTGGATCACACTCGTCGCCACTATAACCCAGATGGCTTTTCCGGGCGCTATAGATAAAGCTACCAAAAAAGCAGGGACAGCCCCAAGTGCTGGTCCGAAAGTTGGCACCATTTCCATGATACCGGCAAAAATAGATAATACAAGCATGTAGGGGAGTCCAATCAATAAATAAGCGATAAATGCTGCAAAGCCAACAAGGAGGCAAAGAAGCCCCTCCCCGCGAATATATCCACCCAGTTTTGTTTCTGCCAACTGGAAAAATTCCTTGATTCCCTTTTTACGCTGTGGAGGGAAGAGACGAAGCAACGACCGAATGATTGAGCGACTTTCCTGATTCCAATAATACGCGAGTAGGAAGATCGCCAAAGTACCTAATATTCCTTTCAACACCAAATTGGTATAAAGAAAAGTTTGAGCTACTTGATCAATCACTTCTTCAGTATCTGGGGTTCTGGTTATGAACAGCGATAGCTGAGATGGAATGCGCGAGGCAATATTTTGTAATAAACGATTATGAGAATTAATCAATGAATTTCGCAGGTCTGTGTAATACTGAGGCAGATTTTGTGAAATTTGTGTCGCTTGATCAGCGACCAATGGAAAAATGATTGCCAGGAACCCAATCAAAACTCCAGCGATTAAAACATAAATGATAATTGTCCCTGCTGCGCGGGAAATCCCGCGTCTATGAAGCCATTCAACTGCTGGGCGTATTGCCGTCCCGACAACAATCGCCACAAAAAAGAAAAGCAGCACGGCGCGCAAACTGTATAATAGCCAGAATATTAAAAAGACGCAGACCACAAACAGTGTTGCAAGAACAACTTGACTTGTGGTCCACGTTGTTATTTCTTCAGATGAAGAGGCTCTCATAGCTCCCGACGAATAATTGTCCTAATCCATCTGTTCTATCTTTTTGATTTGGATACTCTCTATCGGCACTTCCATGGCCCGCACACTTGCCAATAACCAACTTTCAGGTATTTAGAACCACCTAAATAGCAAGCCAAGGATTACCAAGAGTAAAAGGAACCCAACGATCCCGCTGCCGCCGTAGCCCCAACTTCGGCTATACGGCCATACAGGAAGGGCACCTAATACTAACAGAATCAAGATGATAAGTAGAATGGTACTCATGAGCTTTCTCCTTTTCTAAGTTTTTAACATTGCTAGAGAAGAACTCTCCCCTCTAGCAATGTTTACCTAGTACGCACGTATATCTAATCTGATATACGTAACTGAAACTGAAGCTAATCACTCTTCCCAGTTCTCTAGGAAGTCATCGATTTGACGGTTGGCTTCCATTTGGGAATAACCATATTTTTCCTGAAGAACACCAGCTAGCTTTTCTCGTTTTCCGGCGATTTGATCCAATTCATTATCTGTGATTTCGCCCCATTTGTCGCGAATTGCGCCTCGCAATTGCATCCATTTTCCCTCTAATACATTTTCAGTTGATCCTTTCATTTTATCTCTCCTTATTTTCTTTCTATCTTCTAAATTTTGTTACCATCTATGAGAACTGAACCGGCAACTTTGGGTTTTTCAGATGGCAATTCTCTTCCTGTTTCCAAAGTTATCTATATCTAATCACGCGTTTCTCTATCATATGTAGTAACCTGGCTGGTGGGCGCTCGATAAAAAAGCACCCAAACGAGGCGAACAATAGCCCAGCCAATGAGAGCATAGACCAGTATCGCAATAAACGATGTAATTTCCAAAACGTGATTCTGAAAAGCAGGGTTGGCAACGATATTTTGAAATGGCCAGAGGAATACTTGACTCAACTGATAAACAAATGCAGTAAACCAGTTGGCAGGGTTTGCACCGATCAACATGAGAATTATTCTGATGCCAATCAAGGCTTCCAATCCACCAAAAAGCAACCAGACAAATTGAACAACCTTGTAAATTGCTTCTCTATACTCAAGGTTCACATTCTGGACAACATGCTCCTCATGTACGTGATCGCCATCCTCATGGACTACTACTCGTTTGCGACGGGCAATTTGATCTCTATCTAGGGTCATGTGGCACCTCCTGTCACATAGCTATCACACTACAGGGCGTCTATATGTAAATAGACCAAGGATCAAAGATAAAATAGCTGATCCGATGACGCCCCATACAATGGGGAAGGCTTGGCCTTCTATGTTTACAGTAAAAATCTCAGGCAATCCAAGCTGGCCAGCTAACCATACACCTACATACGCACCCACAAAGCCGACGATGATCGACATCAAACAGCCTCCAAACGAATAGCCTGAAATGGTTTGGCCCAAACCGCCGACAATACCGGCGATCAGCAGCAGTACTAAGAGTCCTGTAAGTGTCATTTCTACCTCCGTGAACTTATTCGCGTTCGCATGATATTTACATGCATTCTTTAAAGTAAGGCATTCATACTATAAAAGTTAGATATGCTTATATCAATGGGGGATGTACCTACTCGCTTAGGTAACTCCCTAGTTAGAAGGCTTACATAGTGCCGCACGCATGTCCGGCATGCGTATCTAAACTAAAATTTGAAACCTAGCCTACACTTCGCTTCAAAAAGTTTAGTAATTTATGAGACAAGCGGTAAAATAAGCAGGGTTATGACTTTTTTACTACTGTCATAACCCTGGTTTAGAACTCTATTTGTGCTTTAAGATTTTAAGAACCGCGTCGGGAAAGAATGCGACCTGCAATATGTTTAAGGGAAATAAGTGATTCGGTTTCGAATTTCCTCATAAGTAATTTTAAATATCTCCCCACCTGTTCCACATTCATGCTCAGAAAAGCAGCAATTTCATCCACCGATCGATCCAAGACCAATTGCTCAAGGATCTCAACCTCACGTTTGGTCAATGTCTGCTCTTCTATAGAAGGTATCCCACTGTTTTTGAGAGCCCGCGGGCTGAACCAATTCTTACCTTTATTAATGATGCTGCGGATTGCATCCAGCAGCATCATGGGGGCTTCATCTTTTGTAATGTATCCGGCCGCGCCATTCTCTAACATGCCAAGGATGTAATCTCTGTCACTGTACGAACTGACAGCCAGGACTTTCATATCAGGTTGTGTGGTGTGAATATGGCGCATGACTATATCCCCTCGCTGGTCTGGTAACTCGATATCAAGTAATAGGATATCGGGATTTTTGTCAGCAACTAGTTCGATTGCTTCTGCCCCATTCACTCCTTCTCCCACAACGACCATATCTTTCGCCGTCTGCAGCAGATTTTTTATACCTTTGCGCACCCCAGAGTGATCATCCACAATCAGCACTTTTATTTGCTTCTCTACCATCAAAGTTCTTCTGCCAGCTTCATCTGTGAGACTCGTTTCTGATGAATTGAAGAGATTCATACTGTTAACCTAAATTTTACAGGATTTGCAGAGAGAACATCAATGGGGAATTACCCTAGTTTTAATCGGGTCTTTCCTCTGCGCCTATATGAATGTCCCTTTTTACTATGCTTTCCTGCACTGCCATAATTGCCGCCTCAACACGAGAAACCACACCCATCTTTCGGAAAATCGCATGCAGATGTTTCTCAACGGTCTTTACACTAATTCCCAGAGCTATTCCTATTTGATTATTTGTTTTCCCATCCACCACAAGGTTCAATACATCCAGTTCCCTGGAAGTCAGATTAGTGCTCCCCTCCTGTTCCTTCAATAAGATCTGACTTAATAAAGCGGCTACCTTGCGGCTCACCCACCCCACTTCTCCATGCGCTACCCCGCGCACAGCTTGGATGATCTCTTCAGGTACCTCATCTTTCAGCAAATATCCCGAAGCACCATAGGTGAGTAATTGAGAGATAAATTCGCGATCGTTATATGAGCTAAGCCCAAGGATGCGCGCATTACTTCCCATTTTGTAGACCTTCTTGATGATCTCGACTCCACTCATATCGGGCAGTTTCATATCCAGGAGAACGACATCAGGCTTCAGGTCCTCGATCTTTTGCAGCGCCTCTTCACCAGTATGAGCCTCACCAGCCACAGCGATTCCTATGGCAGGGGCTAACAGGTCATGAATTCCCTTACAAATAATTGGATGATCATCCACGATCAAAACACGAATATCTGACATTTCTCCACTCTCTCATTCATTGATGACTATAAACTCTATGCACCGACGTCTTTCCACGGGATGGTGACTCGTATGACTGTTGAATTCCCGGGTTTGGATTGCACTTTAAAGACGCCTCCCAAAGTGCTGGCCCTTTCTGCTGCACCAGCTAACCCATAGTGCCCTTGCCTCACAAAATCTATCCAATTGGATGGTACGTTGAAACCTTTGCCATTATCCGTAATTTCAAGATGCGTTTCTTCAGCATCAAACGAAAAACGGACATGAACCTCTGTAGCTTTGGCATGCCGTATCACATTTCCCAATGACTGCTGGAAAATACGAAATAACGCCAAACGGACTTTCTCAGGCAGGATTTGGCGATCGTGCGCTAACGAAAGATGGATATTAAGATTCGGATGTTTTTCCAGGATGTCATTCGCATGAGAGCGAATGGCATTCTCAAGCCCAAAATTGAAAATGGTAGGTGGTCTGAGTTCTTTGGCAGTTGCACGCAGATCCTGCAATACATTTTGGATATGCTGCTTCACATCTCCTAATGCTTCTTTGAGTTCGGGATCAGCAGTGCCACGCAGTTCCTCGATCCGATAGATCGCACTATACAATGACTGCATGGGACTGTCATGAAGTTCCTGAGCCAGGCGAAGCCGTTCAAGTTCCATGCTGTTTTGCAGGCGGCTATTCAATTCTGCCATCTCTAGTTCAAGGCGTTTTTGCTCGGTGATATTCTCTACAATGCCAACAATGAAGGCCGGCTCATCATCGTTTCCACCTCTCGTGATTACCGTAAAGACGGTTTTTACCCAAACAATAGATTTGTCCTTGTGAATAGTACGATGCTCAAAACGAAAAGAGGAAGTGCCATTACTTTTCACGTTATCGAATAACTTCATAGCTGAGCGAACATCCTCAGGATGCAGGAATTTATGAAAATAATTACCCACCAGTTCATCCTCAGTGTAGCCTAGCATTGACTGGAACGCATCATTTGTCTGCAAAATTCTGCCTTCCAGATTCAACACTTTGATTCCAACCATGACAGATTCAAATATCGAGCGAAAACGCTCTTCGCTGATCGCGAGCGCTTGTTTTGCAGACAACCTTTCTGTAATTTCTGCATGGAGCGATTCAAATAAACGGCAATTTTCAATTGCGAGGGCAGCGCGATACGCAATATCAGTCAGGAAAGATTGCTCCTCCACATTGAAGGGCCTACTTCCGCGATGGCGGGATAAGCTAATCGTGCCGACAACTCCACTTCTACCAATCAGAGGAACGATCAAAACGCTCTCAATACCAATCCCATCAATGAATTCCCGTAAAGCAGGCAGTGTGACAACCTGCAGTTGCTCTGCGGGGATGGAAGGAATCAATAATGGCTCGCCAGACCGGATCACACTGCCTCCGAGTGTGTGCGAGTGATCGTATTCGAAATCGGGCATTAGAAACTTTCTCAAAAGGGTTTGTCCAGTTAGGTTGGTATCGTAAAAAGCACCGATTTTCAACTTATCCCCATTTGTATTCAATAACGCGATAAGACTTAAATCACCGATCACATCACCAGTGAATTTAACAACCAATTGCATGATCTCGTTTAGATCATTGCCCGCTTCAGCAATGGCATGGGAGAAGCTATAAAGCGCTTCTATCCGTTTGACGTGTTTTTCTCGTGAGAACTCAATTTGCTTACGATAATTAATATCCCGGATGAGAGCAATCGCTCCTTCGATGTTGTCATTTTCGTCCCTAAGAGTTTCTGCGGACATAGAGATCCAAATTCCCTTTTCATCCGCTTCTTTACGCAGAATGAGATCTTCAGCATTCTCAACAACCTCACCCCGTGAAGCACGAGCTAAAGGCAGCTTCTCTGCTGGGTATGGCATCACACCGTCGTCCAGATAAAAGCCAATTTTTTTAGACCATTCCTCGAGCTTAAGATCTTTCGCGGGTTTACCCAACAGGGATTTGGCGGCCCTGTTCATATACTGAATTTGACCTTTCCAGTCCACAGAAATGATCGCGAGTGGAATCGCATCGAAGACCTTCTCAGAAACGATCATCTGCTGATTAGCGCTTGCCAATAGAGGTTGGATTGTTTTCAGGTTTCTTTTTCTTTGATTCAATTTACCAGACTTCGTCATAATCGATTTCTCTTCCATCCGTACGTTCCTTCTCTTTGAACCAGTAGCAGACACTATCGTGAGTATGCCCGGTATCTTTCTGAAAATTGAACAATGGAGAAACTGATGATCGACGATGCTACGCCGGACTTCCCCTAAGATTTTATAATGATAACACTAAACTAGAATTAAGATAGCTTAAATTTATACCACCATTTAATCCAAAAACGCAATATGGATTCAGCAGTCACCAGATCGGACTGCATTCCTGATACCTTTCCCTCAGGGACTCACTTGCGCGTCCCAGATCCGGTGGTGCGCCAAGCTCGGACTCCGAGATCGCTAGACAGTACAGGAGGGTACAGAGCAGACAGGTGTACACCCGTTTTCCTTCTACGCATGCGTTCAGTACACACAAAAAATCTGCGCAGCAATGAGATATTCATGAACTCCCTAGATGGTGGGCACTTCCCCCATTGTAGAGTTTCAAACTCAGAATTAAATTGGTAATGGATGAGTTCAATCGTCTGATTGCTTCTAGCAATAGAAAGCAAACGAAAGGAGTTGAAGATGGACCTCTTACAGTGGGCACTAATTGCGTTTGTAGTGGCGATCATTGCAGGCTTGTTTGGGTTTACCGGAGTAGCGCAAGGTGCGGCTTCTACAGGAAGAGTGTTATTCGGTCTATTCCTGGTCGTCGCCGCGGTGTTTCTGGTGCTGGCACTCTTGGGTATAAGACTCCTGACCTAAGTCTGCATATTTAATAGTAGGGATGCAAAACGTTTATGACAAAGAATATCGAGGGTTCCGCTATCTCCTCTAGTGAAACCCTCGATTTCGATCTTAAGAAAACAAACTCAAATGAAACACCCGATTATTCTTCTGCTAATGGATTGAAGCCGCGTCCCAAAATTTCCTGCGCGGCAGATACCACGACAAAAGCGCTCGGATCTTCCTTATTCACTGCAAACTTCAAGTTATGAACTTCAGTTACAGTGAGTGCACAAATCAAGACCGAACGTTCCTCGCCCGTATACATTCCCTTGCCGCTCAGAGCTGTTACTCCTCTTCCCAGTTCAGTCAAGATCCGCTTCGATACAGCTTCGGCGTTTCGAGTAATAATCAGCGCCATCAATTGTTTTCTACGATGAGATGGCGCAAGAAAAGCATGTAATCCTTTCAGCTTGCCTTCAGGAGTAAAGATGGAAGTGAGAGTGTCCTCTCCAAAGCGGGGCAAGACTTCCCCCGTGGCGCGCGTCATACTGACCGTTGCAAGAGCGATCAAGAGGAGAAGAGAATAAAACCCAAAACCAAGCACAATCATGATCTGTCCAGAGATAGGACCCACTGCACTACGTTGAATGAACTCATTCAGGCTTATCGCAGGCTGCGGGAACAGCCAGATCTTCGCCACCCATGAGGCGTAAAGCATCAGGAAAATCCAAGCATAATTTCGCCGCAAACGCCGTCCAAATGCCTCCCAGATCGAGATAGGAAACTTAGGTGAGAGCAGGTTCTCGGCAAGGCTCTCTGCCCATTCCGGCGAAGGATGAAACGGGGGAACGAGCATCGCCGCATAGAAATCAGTTTCCATCAAGCGGACACGATAACTCCATAGTTCGTAGTAGCGATAACGTCGCGCTTCAATGAATAGAAACCACAGCACTAAAAGTGTATTGAGAATAATAATCCCGTGATGGATTTCTGGCTGACTGAACGCCACGGATAAAGTCGCACCTGTGGAAACAACGGCCCAGTTCGTAGTAGTATCCAGTCGCTGCCGCCACACGTTCGCGCGTTGAACTTCGGCACGAAAAAAATGAACCATCGCAGTCACGAATTCGCTGGTCTTCAAACGATAACCGCGATACGTCCATACAGGTTCTTCAGGGTCTTGCTCTCTCTCTGAAAATGTTTCTGGCATAATCTTTTCTTCTTTCTAAATTTGCATCACGATTCGAAAAAATGCCAAAAGAATAACCACAAGGAGGATGGTCAAGGGAACACCCACACGAGCATAATCGCGGAATGTGTAACCACCTGCTCCCATCACCATGATGTTCACTGGATGACCAAGGGGTGTTATGAACGCCATAGAAGAGGCGAGTGCCACCGCCAGTGCAAAGCTACGTGCATCCAGTCCTATTCTTTGAGCCGCTGCAATGGCAATCGGAGCAATGACCGCTACCGCTGTCGAACCATTAATAATTTGAGTAAGCAAAACTGCTAGCAAGACAAGGCCTGCGAGCAAGGCAGAAGACCCATGACCTCTCGTGACATGAATAAGACTTTCTGCCAATAAAGCGGCCCCGCCTGTTTTAGCTAGAGCAACCCCCACGGGAAGCATCCCTGCGACCAGGAAAAGACTACGCCATTCAATGGCGCGATATGCCTGATCCATATTGAGTGAGCCGATCAGGACCATGCATAATGCACCACTCAACATAATTTCCGCGATAAGGGTTGGAAATAGTACTGCCAGAACCAGCGTGGTAAACATGATGAATGCCGCCAGCCAGCCACGTAGATTCATCTCAATAGCGGGAGTTGACTCTGCCAGCAATACCAGCCCCGGTTCCGTACGAAGCAGGTTCAAACTTCTAACATTTCCTTGTAACAGCAAACCATCTCCAAATTCCAGTGGCAGGTTTGCTAGGCGAGTGCGAATAGGACGCCCGCGTTTCCATACAGCCAATACTTTTGCGTTAAATTTTTGTTCAAAACGAATGTCCAGCAAGGTTTGACCCGCAAGGGGAGATCGCGGTGCAATTGCTGCCTCAATCAGCATTAAGTCAGGAATCGAAAGATACTCCTCTTCCCACTCACCCGGTGGCAGGATTTCCAACAGTTCATGCAAATTTTCCGGCAGAGCATCTTCCGGGCGTGCAATGATGAGTAAGATATCGTTGCCCCTTAATCGAGTCCTTGGTTCAAGCGGCAGAGAGAGTTTCCCGCGATGGATTGCAATCACGTTCAAATGATGAATCCGGCGCAGACCGCTATCTTCCAACGTCTTGCCATCCAATTGCCCTTTTGGACGAACGCGTCCGCGCAACAAGCGGTCGCTCAGTTGATAAGTGTTTAGCAAAATCTCACCAGCCTGCACAACCTTATTAACTTGTTCGGCAGGAGATTGAGAAGGTAAAAATTTGCGTCCCAACAAAACCATAAAAAGTATTCCAGCAAATGTGAGCGGGATGCCAATGGGAGCAAATTCAAGTAAACCAAAGCCGCGTAAGCCCGCATCACGCAACAACCCGCTGGCGATAATATTCGTGGTCGTAAGCAAAGTTGCCATACCCCCCAGAATCGTGCCGAATGCTAATGGCATCAGCAAACGTGATGACGATACTTTCGAACGATGCGCGACACCCGACAATGAAGGAAAGAGCAAGGAAGCAGCAGCAATGTTGTTCATAAAAAGGGAAAGTGTCGCCGCCGCTATCATGACACCCAAAACAAGATGTCCTTCTTTGTGCCCAAACAATCGGACAATGAACCAACCCATGCGCTCTGTAATGCCTGAACGCCGCAATCCCTCCGCGAGGATGAACGCTGACAGCATGATAATCACAGCGGAACGGCTGAATCCAGAAAAGGCCTCCTGCGGAGTAAGGATTCCGCTTAAGCCTAATGCAAGCATCAGAATTAAAGCTACAAGGTCGGAGCGTAAAACATTTCCTATTAAAAGTACCGCGGCAATCCCAAGAAAAAGAAATACAATCAATGATTGTGGCATTTTTATGCTAGTCTTGCTGTATTGAGTTGGTGTTTCTGATTATACAGCCGCTGCCTCTCCTTCATGCGGCTTCCATTAAGATCACTTTCTTTATGGATTTTCCGAGCAGCCAGTCTTTCTCAACTCAGCCTTTTGAACTTTCCCCATGGCATTGCGCGGTAATTCATCCCTAAAAATAATCGCCTTTGGAGATTTATACGACGCGAGACGCTCCCGACAAAAAACGATCAAATCCTGACCTGAAACTAATTCGCCTTGATTGAGCACCACTACAGCTGTGACTCGTTCTCCCCACTCGCGATCAGGGCAACCGATCACTGCGCACGCCGCGACGGATGGATGCTCCGCTAACACGCGCTCCACTTCAGGTGGATAGATATTCAAGCCACCACTAATGATCAAATCTTTGGAACGACCACACAGAGTTAGGTAGCCATCGGGTTCGCGAAAACCCAAATCGCCTGTACGGAACCAGCCGTCGGCTGTGAAAGATTCGGTAGTCTTCTGCGGCTGTTTCCAATAGCCTTTGAAAATATTAGGGCCACGCAGTTGCACTTCGCCGATCTCACCATCAGGAAGTGATTGATCATTTTCTGGATTCACTACCCTCACTTCTACATCTGGCAAAGGAAGCCCCACTGACCCAATCCGCCGCTCGCCATTGAGTGGATTTGAGCAATTCATGCCCGTTTCGGTCATGCCATAGCGTTCGAGCAAGGTATAGCCAAAAGTTTGTTGAAAGCCTATGAACACTTCGTCAGGCAAGCGATCTGAACCAGAGGTGATCAGTCGTAGATGGGATAAATCAAATTGACTTGCATCGGGCACATCCAACAATCTCTGATGAATCGTGGGGACAGCCATAAAAACGGTACATTGCTTCTTAGCCAACGTTTGAAGCACCTTGCGCGCATCGAACTCGCGCATCAACAATGTTGTCGCACCCGCGTGCAACGCTCCATGCAACGCGACGAACAATCCATGCACATGGAAGATTGGCAAAACATGGAGGAGAATGTCATCTGGAGTCCAGCCCCAAGCGGTATGAAGAGACTGGAGATTAGAGATTAGGTTGCCGTGTGTGATCTCCGCGCCTTTGGGTCGGCCTGTCGTGCCGCTGGTGTAGATGATGACGGCAGTGTCTTCAGATGAGACACGGTGGTCGAGACGCTTTGCGTCGAGACCACTAGGCACTTGGTAATCAGTAATTGAGGAAGAGAGATTAGAGACTAAAGATTCTTTCGCGCTGAGTGGAGGGTCGAGTGTAAGTTGAGACCCAAAGTCGAAGCGTGGTAATGCTGGTAATTGGTAATTAGAAATTAGATAATGGAATTGGTCGGGTTCAGCCGGATTGAGAAAGATACATTCCTGCAACTCAGGCAATTCAGGAAGAATGATTTGGATTTTTTCTTTGGATGACTCGAGCGCGAAGAAGAACTTTGTCCCCGAATCTTCGAGAAAATATTTCAATTCATCGGGCGGATAAGCCAAATTAAGCGGCAGGGTAATGGCTCCGAGCCGTACTGTTGCTAAATGCAAAAGGATGAACTCCATGCATTTGGAAAGTTGTAATGCCACGCGGTCACCAGGTCGAACCCCTAGGCTTTGCAAATAGCCCGCAGTGCGATTGACTGATGCATTCAGTTCCGCATAAGTGACGCGCTGTAACGGCGAATCAATAAACTCCAGCGCGACCTTATCAGGATGTTTGCGAACATTTTCGGTGAAAGTGTTTAAGAAAGACATAGGTTATCTACAACTTGCCACCAATTTTAGCAGGATAACCGTCACTGTCCAATAAAGGTTTGTGTTCTTCAAATAGAGCAATATCCTGCAAGACAACAAAAGTCAGGTTATGGTACAAAGTAGACATTATGCAGACCAAGGAATGGACGAAAATCTGGCATAACACCCAACTCGATGTTGGACTTTTGCACGCTTATTATGTTCAACATGCTTATCCGCGTCACAGTCACGACTATTATGTGATTACCCTCATTGAGCGAGGTCATCAGTCTTTTACCCACAAGGGCACAAAGCATGCGACGCCAGCAGGAGGAGTCATCTTGATCAATCCCGGGGAAGTTCATACTGGAGAAGCAGCTGATGAGCAAGGTTTTGAGATGCGTTCTCTCTATCCCACTACAGCAGTGATGGAAACAGCCGCATTTGAGTTGACTGGTCGTCATCAGGCATTACCGTTTTTCAAGGATGTTCGAGTTGACCACCACTGGGCAACGAATAGCATTTTGTCTCTACATAGAACCATTATGCAGGGAACAAGTACCCTCGAATATGAATCACAGTTTCTATGGACATTGACTCAACTTATCAAGCGATACGCCAATGTCTCTTCTACGGAGAAACCACTAGGTAAAGAGAAAAAAGCGATCCAGCAGGTACGCCATTATATTGAAGAATATTTTGCTGAAGGGATCACTCTGAATCAATTAGCTCAGCAAGTGGCTCTCAGTCCATATTATCTCTTGCGTGCTTTCAGTGCTGAAGTGGGTATGCCTCCTTACGAGTATTTGGAAAGTGTGCGCATTCGTCATGCCCAGCGGCTTATTGAAACTGGCAAGCCGCTAGCGGAGGTAGCAGCAGAGGTTGGTTTTAGTAGTCAAAGCCATATGACACGTCAATTCAAGAAAATCATCGGCGCAACGCCTGGTCAATACGCTCAACAAATTAGATATTGATCTCTGTATCATGATGAACTTAATCCCGGTAATATCATACGTTCTCATATCAACCTTTACACCTGGTCCCAGTAACATTTCGAGTGCTTCACTGGCTGTCCTGCATGGCTATAAAAACACGTTGAAATATCAGCTAGGTCTGGCTGCAGGCGTTTTCCTACTGATGTTATTAAGCGGATGGCTCTCTTCTACGATCTTAAGGTTCTTCCCAGCTTTTGAACCGATCATGCGCTACATTGGTGCAGCGTATATTCTTTATCTCGCATTTGGGCTTCTAAAGTCAAGCTACACTTTTATGGAAGCTGACGCGAAACCATTAGGATTTGTGCACGGCTTTATTTTGCAGGTATTAAACCCCAAACTAACTGTTTATGCATTTACCTTGTTTTCTGCATTCCTGGCTTCAATTACCAGAAACATAGCATTCCTGATCTTCACAGTAGTGCTTTTAGCAGCGGTCTCATTTTGTGCCACTTCTACTTGGGCTTTATTTGGAACAGCCATTAAAACCCAGCTTCGCAATCCTCGTGTGAATAGGATCATAAATATTGTCTTGTCACTTTTATTAGTTTATACAGCTATTTCTCTTACTGGTATCATCTGATTTGCGATAATGCTCCGAGCGCCGTCGCCACCCTTGGCGGCGCTCGATTATCTATATATTCGCCGCCGGTACCGCTGCGCGGCATCTTCGAGACGGCGGCTTGAGCAGCTTATGATCGCCAGCGAGGAATACGTAGTGGAATCTTCTCATCCCCCAACTCATGACAGAATTCTTTCAATCGTTCATAAGCTCCCTGCCATTTCAAGTCAGCGAGCTTTTCCTGGAGTGGAACATCTCCGCGAATAGTGGCTAACTCCTTGAAGAGCAAAGCCTCCTCTCGGCGCTGTGCCAGGCTTTCTGCCAGGCTTGCTGCACGCCCAGGGCTTATAGCGTTCACCTGCCATTTCGTCGGGTTGTCTGGGATTGACTCCAAATGCTTATAATATGCAAGCACAACCGAAGCGGACTTGGCGCCCCAACCGGGGATGCCGGGATAGCCATCCGCAGAATCGCCCACCAACGCGAGCCAATCCGGAATAGACTTTGGAAGTACACCGAACTTTTCCACCACGCCTGCTTCATCAATGATGATGTCTCGTCGGCGATCCCAACAGACGATTCGGTTGTCAGATACTAACTGCGCGAGGTCCTTATCTGGTGAACATATGAGGATCTGTTCCACTGATTTGCTTTTGCTGAAACGTTTTGCAGCAGCGCCTAACGCATCGTCGGCTTCAAACTCCACCATCGGCCAGACGACAACTCCCAGCGCTGAAACGGCCTCTTCAGCCAAAGGGAATTGGGCTAGAAGATTCGGGTCGACGCCCTCGCCGGTTTTGTATCCGGCGAAAAGATCGTTGCGAAAAGACTCAATGATGTGGTCAAAGGCAACCGCGACATGCGTCACCCCCGGACTCGTCAACAGCATCAGCAGACTTCGTAAGAGTCCAAGAGTTGCACCAACTTCGCGGCCATCCGGAGCCTTCTTCGGAGGAGCACCGAAGTGATTGCGGAACAATTCATATGTACCATCGACCAGGTGAATATTCATTTCTTAACTACCATCCAGATCACAAAAGTAAACATCTTTCCAATATTAATTGATATTGCTATTTTAGCAAGTGTTATTATTTGATGTGTTGAATACTTACCCTCAGAGGGTGATCAGCATAATCGCCAGGATGGCCCCAATCATGCCGATGATCTGGAGACGAGCCATTTGCTCCTTGACGATCAACCGAGCAAGAATGGCTGTCACCGCCGGATAGAGAGATCCTAATACCGCAGCAATATCCAGCCGTCCGCCTTGAACTGCCAACAGAAAGAACAAATTACCACTTACATCAAGGAACCCGGCGAGAATTAGTAGACCTAACGAGGAGAGCCGAGGGATGACTGGTCGGCGCGTGGAAAGGGCAAAGACAACCATCAGTATGCAGCTGGACAGACGGCCGGCGACTAGTGGCCAGAAAACCGTACTCTCTCCTATTTGAC
>Ga0137365_10000396_pt1 | contig 29083 bp, 21 predicted proteins | sample SagtaG_9_FD_104799 | JGI IMG/M metagenome (GOLD analysis project Ga0137365, IMG submission 104799) | Vadose zone soil microbial communities from Sagehorn Ranch, Mendocino, California, USA - Sage1_L_40_16 metaG | ecosystem: Environmental > Terrestrial > Soil > Vadose zone | place: USA...
CTGCTAGACACGGTGGTCTCCTTGACAAGATCCGGCGGCGGCCGGCCGCGGCCGGAAACGGTTGAGAAACGGCAAACGCCGATGCCCGCCTCTTGGCGGGCATCGGCGTAAGAACGGATTCCATTTGCGTCGGGCAACCGTTCGCGGATGTCCCGGCGATGATCTAACGGCGGCACCATAACCGCCGGTACAAACATCTATGATTGAAAGCGAAACCGGATAGACGATCGGCGCGGTTGTTGGTCGGTATGCGTTTTGGCGTTATCGTGACTGTCGAAATCGAATTCGGGAGGAATGCCGGCCGTGGCTAAGCGCACCGTTCACATGCTCATCGACGACATCGACGGCGGCGACGCCGACGAGACCATCCCGTTCGCCCTCGACGGGGTCCAGTACGAAATCGATCTGTCCAAGAAGAACGCCGCCAAGATGCGCGACCGGCTCGTGCGGTATATCGAAGCCGGCACCCGCATCGGTCGCGGTGGCACCACCGCGCGGGCAACCGCACGTCGAGGACGTGGACCGGCCAAAGTGGACCGTGACCAGAACCGGGCCATCCGCGAATGGGCCCAGTCCAAGGGTCTCGACGTCTCCGACCGCGGCCGAATCAAGCAGGAAATTGTCGACCGCTACAACGCCGAAGCCGGCCGATAGCCGACACGACACGGCCGTCGTGCGACCACCGCTTGACGGCCACCCCTTGCGCTATCTAGACGCCATCGAGCGGCCCTGTCCCTATATTCGTGTCGCACAGGCCAGGCGCTACGAATGCGCGGAAAAACCGGACGCAACCTCGGCGCGGTCAATCCAAGTCCTCCCGCAGTTTATTGACGCTGAAGGAGCTGCCGCGGAGCAACCTGGCGACGCACGGTTTAGGAAACCGTTGCTCTATCCCCTGAGCTACGAGGGCGCGGGTACCTAGGCTACCTGCCAGCGGGTACGGATTGGTGCGAGGGTGTGCGGGCCGGTACGGGCCTGTTGGCCGCCGACCAGGGAGCACACGGGGAGCACACGTGCTCGGTCGGCGCGGCGCGCCGGTTCCGGGTGCGGTCCTGTACGGACGGGTGCGATCCTGCTTGATCGCGTGCGATGACACGGCGAGCACGCGATCATCACGTTCATCGATGCTCGGGCACACGGGTGAAGTCCGTGGCGTGGTCTGGTCCCCTGCGAGGCCGCGCCGCTGTGTCTGGACCGGCACGCCCGCGCCTTGGTCGGCCTCGTCTACGTCGAAGCCGTCGTGTCGGCGATGAGCTCGTCTTCGTCATCGCCGGCACCGGCACTCACCGACTCGATCCGCTCCGCGGGCAGGGAGGACTCGTACGTGGCCCGGTGTGGGCATGGCGCCGGCTGCCGAGCAAGGGTGCCATTGGCTGCCCAGTATTATCCGGAGTGTGAATCTTGTGGAGCGTGTGCAGCACGCCATGAGCACCCGGGACGTCGTCCCGGCGACGTTCGAGCGTTGCGCGTGCGCGTTCCTGCGCGCCCTCTACCAGCGCCTCTCGCCCGTCGAGGGGGGCCACGATCACGGTCGGGATGCCGACATCTATCCGGAGGACCCCGCTTCCACGAAGATCGGCAGAGTCCTCGTGACGACGGGTGACCCGGTCGCGAACCTGCGCAACGGGCTGAAGCGGATGGCGGAGGAGGGCCTGTCGATCGGGTACGTCGTGATCGCGTGCATACGTCCGCTGTCGGCGACGAAGCGGGCGACGTTGGAGGAGATCTGCTCGGACAACGGCTTGCCGTTGCCGCACATCTATGCCCAGGACTGGTTCCTGGAGCGCCTGGTCGCCGACCCTGCGTGGCGCGAGGAGCTTCTGGGCATCCGCGGGCAGCTCAGCGCGCTGCTCGACCGGCCGCTTGAGATGCTGGAGAGTGCGGTCGCGCCGCCGACGCTGGTCGGTCGGGAGACCGAGCTCGCGACGGTGTTCGGCGCTGTTGACGCCGGCGAGGACGTTGTGCTGGCGGGGGTCCCGGGCGTCGGCAAGACCCGGCTCCTGGTGGACCTGGACAAGGACGTCGTGTTCCTGGAGCGGGCCGCCGGCGGCGTGCTCGTCGATCAGCTTGTCGGCCGCAATCCGGCGGTCGTCGCGGTCGACGACGCGCAATTTCGGGTTGACGACCTGCGCGCGCTGCGAGTGGCGCGGGAGCAGGAGGGGCTGGACTTCTCGATCGTCGCCACGACGTGGCCGGACGCCTACGACGAGGTGGCGCGCGAGTTGCCCGCAGCGCGGCTCGTACCGGTCGAGCGCCTGGAGCGGGAGACGCTGAACGCGCTCGTCGAGTCCGTCGGCGTCACCGGACACTGGGCGCGGGCGGCCGTGCTGCGTCAGGCCGACGGCCGGCCGGGATGGGCGCTCACCTTGTGCGAGCTGTTGACCAAGGGTGCGGGGTCGGAGGTCGTGACCGGCACGGCGCAACTTGACACCGTTGAACGGCTGCTGCGTCGGGGCACCGAGTCGGAGACGGCGCTGGACGTCGTCGCCTGCCTCGCGGCGCTCGGGCACGCAGACCACGAGACGCTTCACGCCCTCGCGCCGATCATCGGCATACCCGGCGTGAAGGTGGTCGCGCATGTCGAACAGGCGGCCCGGGGTGGTCTGGTCGACAAGGACGCCAAGGGCTTCCAGCTGCTGCCCGCGCTGCGGGGACCGCTGGTCGCCCGCTGGTTCTTCTCCGACCGGTTGTACCGGCCCTGGCTCACGCTGACCACGGCGTTCCCCGACCGGGCCACCGCGTTCGCCCGGTCCGCCATCGAGGCGGCTCGCACCGGCGCCGTATCGGCACGGAGCGTCATCGAGGAGTGGGCGCAGTCGCTGCCAGAGCCGACCGCCTGGACCGCCGAGACGATCGAGGCGGTGTCGGAGTATTCGACCATCGACTCGGCGGCCGCACGCGTGGTGGTCGCCCATGCCCGGACCATGCTGGCAGAGCCGCGGGAGGTCGAACGGTTCGGCGGCGTGCGGATCGACTGGCGGGGTGACGCCGCCGCCCGCCTGCTCGCGCGCGCCGCGCAGATGTGGTTGATCCCCGAGGCGATCGAGGCACTGCTCGAGCTCGCGACCGACGACGTCTTCCCGCGGTCCGATCGCGCCGACGACCCGGTTCGTGTTCTCGTCGATCTGGCTCGGCGCCTCGACCCGGACCAGGGCGTCGAGATCGAGACACGCACGCGGGTGCTCGACGTGCTGCTCCGGTGGTTGCGGACGGCCCCCAACCCGGCCCGCTGGGTGGTCGCGGCCGAGGTGATCCGCGCGGTGTTCAGCGTCGAGGTGTCGGCGAGCTGGTCCGAGCCCGGTGCTCCCAACACGATCACACTCGCGCAGGGGCTCGTTCCAGCATCCGTCGTCGAACTGCTGATATCGCGCTGGGACGCGGTGGTCACCGCCCTGCAGCCCGACAGCGAGGTCCATATCCTGGGTTGTCCGGCGGTGGCGCTCGCTCACCTGGTCGATCTGGCCGGCGACTGGGTACGCGTCGCTGCCGGCTTCTTTCCGCCCGGATGCGACGCGCCCGCCGGCTACACCGTACTCGTCGCCAGCGGTGCGGCGTCGATCGTCGAGTCGCTGCGCGCGCACGTGCAGCCGGTGCCGGGCCTGGCGTTCCGCCTGCAGAGCAAGATCGATCTTGCCTACTTCGACCGGGACCGCCCGGCCGAGATGGCCACCGGCTTCGACCTCGACGCCGACCTTCGAGATCTTCTCGATGATGTCGATCTCGATCTTCGCGACGATACCGAGGCCGTACTCGCAGACCGGGCAGCGAGCCTTGAGGCTCTCGCGGTCCGGCTTGTCGGTCTCGGTGCCGAGGCCGGTACCGCGCGGCTCCGTGAACTGCTCGGTCACGCGGAGCTGCTGAGCAGCCCACCGACGGCGGTTGGCTCGCCGACCGCATGGGCGCGCACATGACCGATCCGGCCGCGTGGTACGACGCCGCTGCCAGGCTCGGCGTCCCGGCGCTGCTGCAGGCGGCCCTGGTCGCCAGCCTCGCGGCAGCGGACGCGCAGGTGCCCGACGCCGCGGTGACCGCGGCCCTCGACGACCCCAGGACCCGGAACGCGGTGCTCGCCGCGGTCCTGCGCCGGTCCACCGTGGACGACGTGACCGAGCTCGTCATCGGCCGTCTCACCACGGGCGACGCACCGTTCCTGACACGGGCGCTCCTTCGCGACAGCGTGGACGACATCCTCCACCGCCTGCTCGCACATCAGATCCCGTCCGTCGCCGGTGCCGCCGCGCTCACGTTCGCCGTCGGGCGGACCCTCGGGCCGGCGTTGCCAGCCGAGTGGCGGTCCGCGTGGACGGACGCCGTGCTCGGCATCAAGGCCGACGAACTCGGCCGCCGCTCTTGGAGCCGGTTGGCCGAGGTACTCGAGCACCTCGCAGCGCATGACCCCGACATCTTCGAGCAGTGGTTCATCCGGCGGACCGACGAGATGGCCGCCAAGGGCTTCGTCACCGCGCCCCGCCCGTACGGGTGTGAGAAGCAGCTCGCCGAGCTGCCGCCGACCAACCGCGAGCGCCTCGCCCGCCGGCACGCCGGGCAGGCGCGGGTCGGGCACAGTCTGCTGCGGAACCTGCTCGGGCACGATCGCGACCTTGCCCAGCGGCTCCTTGACGAGGGGACCGTCACAACGACGGACCTGCTCGACGTCGTCGAAGACCAGCGCGGCGACGTGCTCGAGCAGATCGGGTCGCTGCTGCTCGACCGTGGCGTCCAGCCCGATCTGATCGCCCGCACCGCCGCCCGCCGCCACCAGTGGATCGGTCCCGAATCCTCGGCGCACCAGCGACTCATCGACTACTTCGAGGAGCTCGGCGTCCGGGTGCCGGCCTTGAAGTCCGTGGCGGACGCCGGGCGTCTCGCGGAGACCGCCGCTCGTGACGACGCCCTGGCCCGGGAACATCAGGACCGAGTACGCGGCCGCTGAGGGCTTCGCCCTGGGAGCGGACGTAGGCTCCCGCCGGGTCGTCGACGCTAGGCGCGCCCTTCACAGAATCGACCGTCCTCCACTACGTTCGGTACAAACGACGGGTACGGGTGGGGGTGGGCAGGTTGGCCGTGCTGAACTTCCACGAGCGGATGTTCGTAAAGGCGATGTACCGCGAGCAGATGGCGAACCTGCATGGCGACGCCTTCGAGGACTTCTTTCATCGACTCATGTCAGCCCGATATTCCGACTTCGTGCAGGTCCGCACTCACGGCAACATCGGGGATCTTGGTGCCGACGGACTACGCCTCCACAATGGGCGCCTTTACGCCTGCTACGCCCCGGAGGTGTTCGACGCGACTAAGGCCGGCGGGAAGTTCGCCAACGACCTGGCCAAAGCGATCCGTAAGCGATCCGGAGAGTTTGGGACCTTCGTGTTCGTCTATAACGATGCCCGGGGGTTGCATCCTGAGGTGAGCCGCCTCCTCGCGCAGGCACGCGTCGAGCATTCCAGGCTGGAGTTCGAGCCGATGGGACCTCAGCACCTGCTGCGGAAGCTCTTTGAACTCGTCCGACACGAGATCGAGGACCTGCTGCGGGCGCCGATCTTGGTTGAGGAGGTCGTATACGGTGTCGGTCTGGAGGATCTGACGCCGCTGTTGCAGCACCTGATGGAACACCGGCGGCGAGCCGACGGGCAAGCGGCGCCACGTGAAGTGTCGGCGCTGAAGATGGACTACAACCGGCTCGGCGAGGACGACCGAACGATGCTACGTATCGGTATGCGCCACACCCACCTCATCGAGCAGTACTACCAAGGCATCGCCGACGTCACCGAACGCGACGAGGTCGCCGCCGACTTCAACGCGTACTACGGACAGATCGCGGACGAGTACGACGAGTCCGAGCAGGTCCTGGCGGAGCTGCGAAAGTACGTCGCAGGCAATCAGCGCGGCACTTCCGCCACGGAGATCGCTTGGTGGGTCGTCGTCGCCTACTTCTTCGAAACCTGCGACATCTTCCGCGAGCCCCCCGCACGGATGGGAGCTGATCAACACAGAACGTGTTTCCGCATGATCGTCCCCACCAAGGGAATCGCCCCGCAACGGTCGCTCTTGGCCGTCGGGGCTCAGATTCTTCAGACGCTTGATCGACCTATGACCGTGAGCCAGGCATGGACGACACTCCGGCAGTGGCGGCGTGACCACGGCCACCACGCACCTGTACCTTTCTGGTGGTTTGTCCTGGCGCTCGACTCGCTGCACGCGATCGGCGTGGTCGAGCTACGGGAGGAGCTACTGGTGACGAGGAGGGTCGATGCTGCGGCAGCTCAGCGCGTCTGATCCCCGCTTCAAAACCATCGACTTCCGTCCCGGACTCAACGTCCTCGTCGCCGACACGACCACCGCATCCAGCGACACCGACAGCCGCAACAGCGCAGGCAAGTCCAGCATGATCGAGTTGCTGCACTTCCTGCTCGGCAGCAGCGGTGACGCGAACTCCCTACCCGCCCACCGTGCATTGCGCAACATCGACTTTCGGCTGCGTCTGGACTGGCCCGGCGTTCCCGACGGGATCACGGTCGAGCGGACCGGTGCGCGAAGCGGCACCCTGCGGCTTCAACCCCTTCCACCCGACGCCGCCCCCGACCAACTCGACTTCGGGTCTGGCAATGTGCGACTCGACGACTGGCAGCGCCTCATCGAACGTGACCTGTTCGCGCTCCCCGCTGAACATCCCGGCGTCACGGGCCGTGGTCTGCTGTCCTTCCTCATGCGCCGGGTCACATCCCATGCCTTCAACAGTCCGACTCGCAGCCACTCCCGACACTCGGATGCCGAGGGAGCGACCAACCTGGCCTACCTTCTCGGCCTGGACTGGCAGCTCGCGGACCGCTACCGCACCTTGAAGGTACGCGAGACCACGAGCACCCAACTCCGCAAGGCCGCCAGCGACCCGATCCTCGGACGGATCGTCGGCAACGTAGCCGAACTGCGTGGCCAGATCGCTGTCGCCGAGCACCGCGTCAGGGAACTACAGCGCCAGGTCGCCGGCTTCCGTGTCGTCCCCGAATACGAACACCTCCGCGTGCGCGCCGACGAGATGAATCAGCGCATCCGGGCCCTGCGCAACGACGACGTGCTCGACCGACGCAACCTCGCCGACCTAGAGAGGGCGGTTGAGGAGGCGATCGATCCCGACGTCACCTACCTTGAGGCCGTCTACGCCGAACTCGGCGTTGTTCTGGGCGACCAGGTCCGGCGCAGCTTTGCCGACGTTGAGGCGTTCCACACCTCCGTCGTTCGCAACCGGCGCCGATACCTCGGCGAGGAAGCGACCGCCATCCGGAGCAGGCTGACCGAACGTGAAGCCGAGCGTGAACGACTGGGCGTCGAACTCGCGGGAATCCTGAACACCCTCAACGAAGGGGGCGCCCTCGACGCGCTCACCACGTTGCAGCAAGTCCTCGCACAAGAACAAGCCGTGCTTGGCGCTCTGCGTCACCGCTTCGAAGCGGCGCAGGCGCTAGAAATCAGCCGCCGCAGCATCGACCAAGACCGCATCGCCCTGCAACAAGAGATGGACTCGGACATCGACGAACGCCGCCGCATCGTCGACGAGGCCGTTGTGCTCTTCGCTGAGTACGCCCAGACCCTCTATGGCGAAGGACGCGAGGCGTACCTCCGCTTCGGACCAGGCAGGAGCAGCCTACGCATCGAGCCGCACATCGCAAGCGACAACAGCGGCGGCATCAGCAACATGGTCATCTTCTGCTTCGACCTCACCGTGGCCGTGCTCGCCCACCGCGGTGGGCGAGCGCCCGACTTCCTCGTCCATGACAGCCACCTCTTCGACGGCGTAGACGAACGCCAGGTCGCCCGCGCCCTCACCCTCGCCGCCGCGGTAGCCGAGCGCGAGGGCTTGCAGTACATCGTCACGCTCAACTCCGACGAACTCGACAAGGCAGTCAGGCGGGACTTCGACCCGACCGACCATCTTCTTGAGCAGCGCCTCACCGACGCCTTCGAGGAAGGCGGGCTGTTCGGCTTCCGGTTCTGAGGGTCACGAGCCAGGGTCCGGCGGCACGTGGCGACCGTCGTGTCACTCCGGGCACGCTGGCGCGGCCACGAACGCTGCTGACCGCTGTCCACAGGGCCGTCCACAGCGGCGAGTGAGGCCTTTCACCGCGGCGTCCAGGACTGGCAGGGTGAGCCGCATTGCTGCTCGAGACCGATGGACACACCGGCCTGTGGCAGATCCGCGACCGGGAGACTTGGCGCGTTAGCGTGCTATTCACCGCGTCGGCGGATTCCCTGGCCACATGGCACACGGTCGCGGCCAGCCAGGTCAGCCGTTGCCCGAGGTCGCGGTGGGCCGGCCGACCGCGTCAAAGACCGCGAGCGGTCGAGGTAGTTGCGCCAGTGAGCGACCTTGCGGTCGACGATGGATAGCACCGAGATGAAGCGGTTGTTGTAGGCAGCTCTGGTCGGGACGACCCGGCCCTGTGAGGCGTACTCGAGAAGGACAACTCCGGTGAGCTGCTGGTCGTGATGAACGGCCACGTCGTAGCAACGATCGAGGACGATCGTGGCGCCATGGGGGCGATACAGCTCGGCCACGGCGTGGCGGCCTTCGACCCGTCGGGGGTAGCCCGGCACGGCAATGACGTAGTCGACGATGACGTCCTCGGCCAGCAGGTCGAAGAACTGCTCGCCGTCTACCAGTCCGGCTACACCTCGTTCGATGATCCAGAAGAACGGGCCAGGGCCTGGAAGTCGTCGAGGTTGCTGACCGCTGTCATCGGGATTCGTCCACGGCCCAGCTGGTGGCTGTGCGGCGGGCGAAGTCGGCGAAGCTGGTCGGCGCCACGCCTGTGGCCTTCTCCACGTCGTCGTTGGGCCGTGAGCCGTGGCCAGTGTCGATGGTTTCGGTCAGCATACGGAGAACCGCCCCGTATTCGGCCCCCCGGCGAGCCAGGCGTCGCGGTCAAGGTCAAGGTGCGTGATCGTCTGGCCAGTGACCTGGCTGATAGTCGTGGCCGCGTCGGCGAGGGTGAGTGCCTCGGGACCGGTGAGCGCGTCCTGGGCACGAGCATGGGCATACGGATCGGGCAGGCGGAGCCCCGTTCGTTCTATGCGTGCGTGGGCGTACCCGGCGCGTTGTTCGGCTGTCCCAGATCTGCGCGCGTCCGTTCCAACGCGGTTCTCGCTGGTCCGCCTGAACTCGACGACTGTCTGATCCGGTAGTTCTCTGTCCAGCGGTTCACGCTGGCGCCAAGGCGGCCGAGGCGTTCACCGTAGCGGTGGGGCAATGCGCCGACCGTGGCTGCGACCAGCTCGCCGCGTTTGCGCTCCGGGATGTTGACTTTCTCTAGTGGATCGCCGTCGGGATGTCCTCGTCAGTGTGGGGCGAGGTCCAGTACGGCGAGGCGCAGTGGGCCCTCATGGTTGGTGAACGGGTTGTGTACGACGGTGTCGGGTGATGCGGATGCCAGGATGCCGGCGGCCGCTGCCGCGTCTTGCTGAGGGAGGGCGCCTGCTTGGCGTAGGGCGACGGCGAAGAGGTATTTGCGTTGGAGCGGCTGCAGGTCGTTGCATGCGTCGGCGATGGGGTCCCAGGGATTCGCGAAGATGGGGCTGTCCTCACGGATGTTCATCGGTTCGCTGAGCGCGGCCTTGAACGCCTCGGCGGCGTCGGCGTCGACTCGTAGCCGCCGCATGAGCGGCTTGGTGAATGCGGGCAGGTACAGGTCGGACATGCCCATGCGTATTCGGGTGTGGGCGCGGGCCGCGATGGCTGGCAGGTCTTGCGGGTCAGCTGAGCCGAACGCGATGGCCAGCGTGTCGTCCCAGCCGCGGTGCCCGCGGGTCGCGCGGTCTGTTCGGAACCACGTTTCGAGGTCTCGGAGGGCAGCGATGGACAAGTTGTCCGCTGGAAACAGCTGGGTGTACGCGGCTAGCTTTTCGCTGGCGTAGATACGGCCGGGCCGGGCGTCGATCGCGTCTTCCGTAAGGATGGCCTTGAACGCCTGGTCGGACAGGCTCCAGGTGTCTCGGTCCAGCACCGAGTCGAGCACGGGGTCGTGCCGACGGTGCACCGTTCCGCCGAGTTTCGCCACGAGCGCACGGAGAACTCCTTCGTCGCCCCTGTTCTCTTCCTTGGCCCACAGGAGGAAGTGCCGATCTTGCCGTAGCGTGGCATCGGTGTCGGCCTCTTGGCGGAGCATCTCGGCGATGGCGGGGTACCGGGACGCGACTGTTGCAAGCGCTGACATGACGTAGCGGCGTTGCTCGCTGGCGGTTCGACGCTGCCGGTCGGACGTGCCGTTGAGGCGCTCGAAGATGTCGTCGCGGCCGAAGTGGGCGCACAACCGTTCCCAGTGCTCGGCGACGAGGTCTACCAGGATCTGGTCCACGTCACCGTCGTAGAGGACGTCGAGCTCGACGCCGGGCACCTGCCCTGAGTGACCGATGGTTTCCTCGATGCCGTCAATAAGCGTGAGGTCCCCGAGCATGAGCATGCCGATCCACGCCAGTTGCCGACGCTCTTCGAGTTCGGGGCCGTAGGCGCACAGGTCGTCCTTGATCTGCTCGCGTAGCCATTCCATTTCGGAGGTTGGTGTGTCGGCGCCTGCTACGTCGTCGTGGGCCTGCTGGTGACGCTTGATCGCCTGGATGAGCCCGATGAAGGCGTTGCGGCGAACCTCGGTGTCGGGTTCGTTTGTCCATTCCGCCATGATGTCGATGAGGTCGGCTGCGGCGAGCGAACTGCGTGCGAGTTCGAACGCCAGCACTTCGCGCAGCTCTGGTTCGATGTGCTTGAGCAGGTTGAGGGTCTTGTCGACGATCCGGCGGGAGGGTTCGTCGGTCCTGCCGCTGTACGCCCTGAGAATCGCGACCGGAATGGTGTCCGGAATGCCCGGTGTAATGGGCCTTGGGTCATGGATGAGCTTGTCGGCGAACTCCTGGACCGCTGGTTGCCCAGGCCAGGCGGTGATGACGGCCGAGACGTGCCACATCAGGGGGTGGGGGTCCACCGCCGTGCACAGCGCCGCCAACTCGGCTGGGTCGTAGCTGGCAAGCACTTCCCGCGCGGCCTCAGCCTCGGTACCTGGTTCCCGGGCGGCTTCTTCGAACCGTTTCCAGGCATCGGCTACCGCCTCGGCAACGACAACGCGTTCCTCGCTGCGACCGCGTTCGTCGGGCTGGCGTAGCAGGGACACCAGGACGGCGAAGCCCTGTTGCGGGCCGAGCACGTCGATGGCGACGCCGGCCATGGGCGCGGCGTGCGCGTAGTCGCCGCGAAGTCGGCTGGTGAGGACTGTGCGGACGTGCACGTCGTCTGCGTACTGCTCGGCCAGCGTGCGGGCCGCGGCGTAGGGCCGCCAGGTGTCCAGACCGCGCAGCAGCAACGTCCGGGCATCGTCGGGTGGCAGCGCGGTGGCGAGAGCGGCGACGCCGTGTGCCGGCGGCTCCCTCAGCTTGGCGTCGACGTAGGTACGGAGAGCCTGGGCGAATGCCGGATCATCGCGCCACTGCTGCGGGATCATGCCGACGTCGTACAGGATCAAGCCGCGCGTGTCAGGCTCGGCAAGCTCCGCGGCGACCCAGGCTTTGAAGCGGCTGTCGCTGGCGAAGGCGTTGCAGGCCAGCGTCCACGCAAGGCTCCGGTCGCCGCCGTTGCGCCCGTTGGTCGTCAAGGTCTCGAGCGCGAAGTCGGCTGCCTGCGCGTCGCCGGCGGCGGCGATGTTGACGAGGTCCGCTGCCAGCCACGGCCCTCGGAGGTGGTCCTCGTGGTGGAGCAGTGACAGCAGCCAGGCCCGCTCTTCCGGCCGGAACAGTGTCGCGTCGCCGGGCGGTCTACCGCGCTGTAGCAGGTGCAAGCCGACCAGCCGCAGCGGTATGGACGGCTGACGGCGCGCCCAGTCGATCAAGCGGAAGGTGTCGGGTGCCTCGGCCCAGCCGCTGCCGAGAGCGAGGATCGCGGCGGCCTGCGTCGCCGAGGACGGCCCGGTCTCGGTGAACGCCACCAGCCGGTCCACCAGGTATGGCCGGCCTGCGAACCGGCGGGCGATGGCCAGCGCCGCGTTGACCTTCACGTTGTCCTCGGGGTGCCGCAGGCCCCAGAGAAGGTACTCAGCCGCGACGTCGTCGATGATGTCGAGATCACGCAGCGCCCACATCGTCGGTGACGGGTCGGGGCGGGGCGCGGTGAGCCACCGATTCATGATCGGAAGCAGGTGGCTGCGGGCGGCGTGGCTGGCGAGCGTGCCGACGAGCGCGGTGATGAGGTTCGCCCGATGGCGCAGCGATGGGTGGGTCTCGACACGTTCGACGAGCCGGTTGGTGAACCCGGTCTGGGACCTCGGGGTGAGCTTGACGCCAGCGGCGAGCGCCTCGGCGAGCAGCTCGTATCCGTCGACGTCTGCCCATGACTGGTTACCGGTGCCAAGCGCCGCGGTGAGCAGTGATTCGGTTGCGCGGGGGCTGACCTGCGCGGTCAGCAGTGCGAGGAGGACGTCGCGCCAGGCCGGATCATGGACGAACCGCTGCACGGCCTCGGCCTGTGCGTCGGCGGGCAGCGTCGCGAGGTACTGGCCGGCCAGGTGGTCGAGCACGACCCGATGCAGAAAGCCGAAGGAACCGGCGCCGTGCGACACGATGAGGCCGAACTCGTCTTCCGCCATGGCGAGGACCGCATCGGCGATCTTGCGGGCGTCGGGTTGCTCATAGCCGAGGACTTCATCGTCGGTCATCGACTCGACGATCAGCTTGCGCATCTCCGGCTTGGTGACGGCGCCGGCAGCGTCCTTGACGCGAAGGCGGTAGGCCACGGCGGCGAACAGCGTGGTCACCTCGGTGGCTGTCAGCAGCCCTCCTCGCGCGTGTGAGGCGCGCTGCCGCATCTGGGGATGCTTCTCGATGAGCAGCTCGACGAGCCGCGCATAGATCTTGAAGCGTTGCCGCGGCAGCGGCTCGCCCTGCCATGTCGCGGCCAGCAGCGTCAGGAACAGGGGGGACCGGGAGAGCTCGGCGAGTTCCGGGGTGGCCGCGAGCTGGTCGAGGAATGGTTCGACGCCGGCGTTCCACGTCGACCGGCTGGCCGGCGCCTCGTCCGGCTGTGTGGCTGGCAGGAGGATCCCGGCCGCGATGGTCCGCCGCTGCCACCTCGCGGAGCTTCTTGGCATCAGTCCCGACGATTGGCCGGCCGGCCGCGCCACCTACGACCTACGCCGGCTGCGGCTGCACGGCCTGATCGAACGCATCCCCAAAACCCACCGCTACCAGGTCACCGACACTGGCCTGCACCACGCCATGTTCCTCACCCGAGTCCACAACAGACTCATCCGAACCGGAACCGCCCACCTCACCGATCCAGACCCACCAACACCCACACCGCTACGCGCCGCCACCCGCGCCTACGACACCGCACTCGACGAACTCACCCACCAAGCTGGCCTCGCCGCCTGAAACTTGACCGGATCAAGACGACTTCGTCGTCCAGAGCCCTCTAGAGCAGTGGCGGCGTCCAGTCGACGGCGGACGGAATGCCCTTCGCCACCGAAGAGCAACTACATGATGTGGCGCAGGGCGATCCTGTTCGGTGACAGCAGGCAGACGACCGGTCGAATATCGAGTGCGGGCGACACCGTGCGCCCGGGCGCGCTACGAGCTGCACTACCGGTGTTATCGCGAGCTGTACCCCGACGTCGACGCCGTCGAACCGACATCGACCGACGGCGCGCACCCTGCGGCCACGCGGGCTCGTAGGCGCCGGACTGGCGGTTTGCTCGCCGAACTGGCCTCGCTGGAGAGCGCGGGCGCTGACACCTGCGCAGCGTCCTCGCCGAGCCGTACACCAACGTCGAGCAGCCAATCCGGAGTACATCGCCACGCCACCACCCGGAACGGCGTGTTGCCCTGGCAGGTCAAGAACCTCACCGGCAGCACGGCCATCGTCGATCGGCTCACCACGCGGCCGGACGGTGCGCTCGTCGAGGTCGTCGAGATCCCGAACCGGCGCTGGCACCACTGCGGCAACGAACCCGACCATTGGCCGCTCGTCTGCCCCGGCGGTGATCGGCATGGTGTTCGCGTGCCCACGACCCGGACTGCGACGACCTTGAAGACATATCGTCAGCGTAGTAGGGGAACCTTGGGGCAGCGGTCAGGTGACGTGGAAGGTGTCGGTCATCTCGCCTGTCGAGTCGCCACCGATCCAGATGTCGAAGACGGAGCGGTCGAGGACCCGGTCTCGCACGGTTGTGCTCCAGTAGCGTCTCTCGTCGGGGCCGATCGTGAACTGCACCTGACGCGATGTCTGTGCCGGGAGCACCACCCGCTGGAAGCCTTTGAGTTCCCGTACCGGCCGGGATGCCGATCCGTTGCGTTGGTGCAAATAGAGCTGCACGACCTCCGCGGCTTCCCGGTCGCCGGTGTTCGTGACTTGCACCGAGGCGGTGACGGTTCCATGACGTGGAATCGACGGAGGATCGACGGTGAGATCGGCATAGGCGAATCGGCCGTAGCTCAGTCCATGCCCGAAGGGGAACAGCGGGGTACTGGTCTCGTCCCAGTAGCGACGTGGCTGGTTATCCGGCTCGTGTGAGCGGGTGTGGGAGTAGATCATCGGGACCTGCCCGACGGTACGCGGCCAGCTGAACGGCAGCTTGCCACTCGGTGAGACCGTCCCGAACAGCAGATCGGCGACGGCGGCACCACCCTGGGTGCCGGGATACCAGATGTCGAGGATCGCTGGCACGTTCTCGGCAGCCCATCGCAGGTCGAGCGGCCGCCCGTTCATCACCAGCAGCACGGTCGGAGTGCCGGTAGCGACGACCGCCTGCAGCAGCTCCAGCTGCCGTCCAGGCAGCTCGAGTGAGGACCGCGACGCCGCCTCACCGATCATGTTCTGCCACTCACCGACGACGACCACCGCGACATCAGCCGCGTCGGCGACCTCCGCTACACGAGCGAACTCGGCCTCTTCATCGAAGCCTTCCGGGTCGGCTGGCCGGTTGCGGCCGAACATGTCGAACATCGAGGGAAACACCCGCTGCACGACTGGAATGCCGCGGGCGTAATCGACCCGCACCCGTTCTCCGACCGTGCGCCGGATGCCATCAAGCACCGTCACCGTCTCGTCCAGGTCGAAGTCGAACACCCAGGGACCTAGCGTGTCGCGCTTGGAGTCGGCGAGCGGCCCGATCACGGCGATCGCGCCGAGCTGTTCGACGTCGAGAGGCAGCAGAGTTCCCTCATTGCGAAGCAGGACGGGCGACCGCTCCGCGGCGATGCGGGCCACCTCCCGGTGGTCGGGATCGGCGAGGACCTCGCGGGCGTGGTCCTCGTCGACGTACGGGTCGTCGAACAGGCCCAGTCGCAGTTTCGCCTCCAGGATCCTGCGTACCCGTGAATCGATCACGTCCTCGCTCACGGCACCGGACTGGAGCGCGTCGGGCAGGTGCGCGTAGGCCGGATCGGAGACCGCCATCTCCATGTCGACGCCGGCGGTGACGGCACGGGTCCCGGCGTCGGTCAGGTCGGCGGCGAACCCGTGTATCACCAGATTCCGCACGGCGTTGGCGTCGCTGACCACGAAACCGGCGAAGCCCCACGTGTCGCGCAGCACGTCGGTGAACAGCCAGCGGCTGCCGGAGGCCGGGACGCCGTTGAGGTCCATGTAGGCGGTCATCACGTTGCCGGCCCCGGCCTCGACGGCCGCCTGGAAGGGCGGGAAGTAGGTGTTCCAGAGTTCGTACTCGGACAGGTTCACCTCGTCGTAGTCTCGGCCGCCCAGGGCCGCCCCGTACCCCGCGAGGTGCTTGGGGCCGGCGATGACGCGATCGGGATGCCGAAGGTCGGCGCCTTGGAAGCCGCGTACCTGCGCCGCGGCCACCGCCGCCCCCAGGAACGGGTCCTCGCCCGCGCCCTCGACGATCCGGCCCCAGCGCGGATCCCGGGCAATGTCCACCATTGGGGCGAAGGTCCAGTGGATGCCGACCGCGCGGGCCTCCCGGGCGGCGACCGCCTGCCCCCGCTCGATCGTCTCGAGATCCCACGACGCGGCCATCGCGATCGGCACCGGGAAGATCGTGCGCAGCCCGTGGATGACGTCGAAGCCGAACAGCAGTGGAATGCCGAGACGGTTGCCCTCGACAGCGAGCCGCTGGAGCCGATTGATCTCGGCGGGATCGGTCATGAACAGCAGCGACCCGGCCTCGCCCCGCCCGAGCGCCGCCTCCACCATCAGTGGCTGCGCCTGTACGTCCAGACCGAGGGCCGGTTCCCCCTCCGTTTCCGCCGGCAGCTGGAAGTAGAAGTACTGCGTCAACTGCCCGGCCTTCTCCGCCGGCGTCATTGTGCTCAGGAGCTCGTCGACTCGCGCCTCGATCCGATCCGTGGCGTCCGCACGGGGGGCCCTTGGCTCGGTCTGCGGGGTGGGTTGGCGGCTGTCGACGGATTCGCTGGTCATGTCGGTTCTCCAAATGGTCGGCGGTGGGAGATCGGCGACGTCGGCCGCTACCGAGCCCCTTGCTTGCCGGTGCATACCCATAACGGATGCCTTGCGGCGGTGGGTCACCGCTTATCGCAGGGCGGTGTAGAGCAGGCCGAGTGCGGCGGAGGCGGTCACGATGAGGGTGAGGAGCAAGGGTAGGCCGCCACCGGGCAGCGGGCCGGACGAGCTGAGCAGCGCGCGCTGTACGCGACGTGCGCGGCGGCCGGCGAGGATCCAGGTCGCGGCGGACAGCAGCAGCCCGGCGACGCCGACTCCGATCGACCAGAGGCCGAGGACCGGCGGCAGCAGCCGGAACGACACGACCGCGCCGACGGCAAGGGAGAGCGCGGTGCGCCGCCAGGCGAGCGCAGTGCGTTCGGGCTGCAGCCCGGGATCGAAGAGTGCTCTGTTACTCATCGGGTCAGGACTCCGAGGACGAGCAGGGCAGCCGCGGTGGAGACGCCGATGACGACGGGTAGGGCGACCTTGGATCCGGGAAGCGGCGCGCCTTGACGCAGGGCGCGTTCGACAGCGGCCCAGGTGAGCCAGGCGAGTGCCGGCACGACGAGACCGAGGATGAGCAGGATGATCGCGGCGATCCGCCGCAGGTCGGGTCGGATAGGCAGGGCGAGGGCCTCCAGGGCGATGCCGGCGGCGATCAGCGCCAGCGCGGTGCGGATCCAGGCGAGAAACGTCCGCTCGTTGGCCAGGGTGAACCGGGGGTCCGGTTCGGTGCCCACCTCGTACACCTGGCGGGGAAAGCGGGGCGCGGTCATCGGCTCACGGTCCGGAAGCCGGCGTTGCCCATGGAGGAGTCGGGGGTGTTCGACGACCGGGCCGAGTTGCGGTAGCGGTTGCAGTAGGAGTCGTGACACAGGTACGAGCCGCCGCGCAGCACCCGGGCGGTGCCGTCGGCGGGCCCGCGCGGGTTCCGGACGGGGGTGTCGGTGCGGTGGGCGGCGTAGGTGTTCGGGTCGAACACGTCGGCGCACCATTCCCATACGTTGCCGACGGTCTGCCACAGCCCGAACGCGTTGGGGGCGAACGACCGCACCGGCGCGGTGGTCACCCAGCCGTCCTCAGCGGTGTTGACGGTGGGGAACGAGCCCTGCCAGATGTTGCAGCGCCAGGACCCGTCCGGCGCTATGAGCTCGTTCCCCCACGGGTAACGCGCGCGTTCGATGCCGCCGCGGGACGCGCGCTCCCATTCCGCCTCGGTCGGCAGCCGCCGCCCGGCCCAGGCGCAGTACGCCTGGGCGTCGTTCCAGCTGACGTGCACCACCGGGTGGTCCTCCCGCCCCGAGATGTCCGACCGCCGACCCTCCGGGTGGCGCCAGTCCGCGCCGCGCACCCCCACCCACCACGGGGTGCCGGGTGGCCGGCCCAGCACGCCGGTGTCGTCCGCCACAACAACCAGGTGGAAAACCGCGGAGTAGCCGAAGGTCTCGGCCTCGGTCCGGTAGCCGGTTGCCTCGACGAACCGGGCGAAGTCGGCGACGGTCACGGTGATGGCGTCGATGTCGAACGCCGACACGTACACGAGGTGGACCGGGTCCTCCCCGTCGGGCCGGTTCCCATCGCCGTGCCCGTCACCCATCGCGAAGATCCCGGCCGGGATGCCCGCCTGTGCGATCGTGTGAACGCCGGCGCCCCCGACTCCGGTCGTGGCCAGCACGTCGCCGGCTTGCAACGCCGGGGCCTCTCGTACCTGCGCGGCCAGCCCTCGGTCACCGCCGCGCGCGCCTGCGGCATCGGTTGTCCCGATCGATGGGGAGCAGCAGCGCGAGGTCATTCCGGAAGCATCCCCACGAGCCCGACCGGCTCCCATGCCTCGGTCGCCCGAGGTGCCGCGGGAGCGGGCGCGACGTCACTGACGCCGGTCGGTTGCGGCTGCGACGGGTGCGGGGCGTCGCCGAGGCGGGCCTGCTCCCGCCACATCGCCGCCTTCAATTGCTCGCGGATCTCGGCGTACGCCGGGTCGTCGTATACGTTGTTCAGCTCCTCGGGGTCGTTTTCCAGGTCATACAGCTCCCACTCCGGTGGGTAGGTGTAGTAGCCGCTACCTTTCAGCCCCATGCCGTCGTTGTAGAAATAAATGATCTTGTAGCGCTCGGTGCGGTAGCCGTAGTGGGCGGGCGCCTTGTGGAACAGGTCGTCGTGCTCCCAGTAGCGGTAGTACATACCCTCCGCCGGCGGGGTGGCCGGCGCGTCGAGCAGGTCGGGCCAGAAGCTGCGGCCCTGCATACGAGGGTGATGCGCGACGCCGGCGGCGTCCAGAATGGTCTGCGCCCAGTCGACGTTGGTGACGATGTCCGTGAACACCCGGTCCGCCGGCAGCCGGCGCGGGTAGCTGAGCACCAGCGGCATCCGCAGGGACTCCTCGTACATGAGGCGCTTGTCGAACCAGCCGTGGTCGCCGAGGAAGAAGCCCTGGTCGGAGGCGTACATCAGCAGCGTGTCGTCGAAATCGCCGCGGGCGCGCAGCCAGTCGATGACCCGGCCGACGTTCTCGTCCACCGACTCCACGCAGGCCAGGTAGTCCTGCATGAACCGCTGGTACTTCCACACCGCCAGCTCGTCGTAGCTGAGGCCCTCGGGCGGGTCCTGCTTGAGGTCCATGGCGCTGAGCTGTTCGGCGATCCGCATGGCCACCCGGCGGGCCGAGCTGGTGCGGGTGGCGTAGTCATCCCAGAACGTCCTGGGCAACGGGACCGGATCGGCGTACATCGCCTTGTGCTCGTCCTTCGGCTCCCACGAGCGGTGCGGGGCCTTGTGGTAGATCAGCACGCACCACGGGTCGTCCCCGTCCAGCGAGTCGACCCAACCGGTGGCCAGGTCGGTGATGATGTCGGTGGCGTATCCCCGCACGGTGCGAAGGCCGTCCTCGGACAGGAAGCGCGGGTTCCAGTACTCGCCCTGCCCGATGACGACGTCCCAGTAGTCGAAGTTCTGCGGGTTGTGACCGTCGCCGTCACCCATGTGCCACTTGCCGACCATCGCCGTCCTGTACCCGGCGGCTCGCAGCTGGGAAATGAACGTCGGTTGGCTCGCGTCGATCGCCGTCCATAGGGTCGAGACCCCGTTGATGTGGCTGTAGGTGCCGGTCAGGATCGACGCCCGGCTGGGTGAGCACAACGAGTTCGTCACGAAGCAGCTGTCGAACCGCCAGCCGAGCTGAGCGATCTCGTCGATGCGCGGCGTGCGGTTGACCACCGAGCCGTAAGCGCTGATCGAGTGCGCGGCGTGGTCGTCGGTCAGGATCATGACGATGTTGGGTCGGTGTTCGCTGTCGTGGCTCATCCTTCTTCTCATCTCGTTGCGGCTGTCGGTCAGGCTTGGTCGCGGACGCACCGAAAGCCGAGGTTTCCGCCGGAACCTTCGAGCGTGTTGCTGGAGCGCGCGGCCACGCGGTATCGGTTGCAGTAGGAGGCGTGGCAGAGATAGGAACCTCCGCGCATCACCTTGCCAGGGCCTGACCGAGGACCGACGGGATCCCGGATGTCGCCTCTCGGGTGCGTCGTGCCCCACCAGTCCGCGCACCATTCCCAGACGTTCCCGGCCATGTTGTGGAGGCCGTCGTCGTTCGGCGGGAACGCGTCGACCGGTGCGGTTGCCCGGTAGCCGTCCTCAGCGGTGTTCTTGACGGGAAAGCGTCCCTGCCAGATGTTGGCCATGTGCCGTCCGCCTGGGGTGAGGTCGTCTCCCCAGGGATAGCGCCACTGGTCGTGCCCGCCCCGGGCGGCGTACTCCCACTCCGCTTCCGTTGGGAGCCGCTTGCCGGCCCAGGTGGCATAGGTGACGGCGTCCTGCCAGGAGACGTGGACGACCGGGTGGTTCCCACGACCGCACACGTCGCTGCCGGGTCTTTCGGGATGGCGCCACTCGGCGCCGCGCACCGCGGCCCACCATGGGGTGACCTGCGGCCGGGGAGAGATCCGGCGTAAGCCGGCGGGAAGGAACCCGGCGAAGACGTACGACCAGCCGAAGCGCTCCGCCTCGGTGACATAGTCGGTCGCGGCCACGAACCGGGCGAAGTCGTCGTTGCTCACTGCACAGCGATCGATCAGAAAAGACGTCACCTCGACCGTGCGGACCGGACCTTCGCCGTCTGAGGGAAAGCCTTCCGCGTCGTCGGTACCCATCCTGAAGCGGCCCCCCGGAAGCCGCACCATGCCCGGGTCAGCCGTGGGACCTGATGCGGCAGCCGGCGGCCGAACCGCCGGGGACCGCTGTGCCGGGTCGGGACGCGTAGGCGCGCAGCAGGCCGCGCCGGCGGGCCTCCCGCTCACCATCGCTGTTCTTCCCGGCGCCATGGCGCCACCGGCCGCCTCCTGCTTGGGGTCGTCGACCTGCATGGCTACACGACCGCTCCGACCCGGGCCAGCTCGCCGGCGAAGTGGCAGGCGGCCACCTGCCCCGTGGACGTCGGGGCCAGCGGCGGAGGCTGCTCGATGCAGATCGTCCGCTCGGGGTGTGCCAGCGGGCCGATCGGGCATCGGGTCCGGAACCGGCATCCCGAGGGAGGATTCTTGGGGCTGGGCAGGTCCCCGCCGAGGACGATCCGCTCCCGCGTCCGTTCGGCGGTGTCGGGAATCGGAGACGACGCGAGCAGCGCAGCCGTGTATGGGTGCTGGGGTGAGTTGTAGACCGCCTCCGCATCCCCGTATTCGACGAACGCCCCGAGATACATCACGGCCACCCGGTCGCTGAGATGGCGGACAACCGAGAGGTCGTGGGCGATGAACAGGTACCCCAGATTGAACTCGTCGCGCAGCGACTCGAGCAGATTGATGATCTGCGCCTGGATGGAGACATCGAGCGCCGAGACAGGCTCGTCGCAGACAAGCAGCTTCGGTCTCGCCGCCAGCGCTCGGGCGATACCCACCCGCTGGCGCTGCCCGCCGGAGAAGGCGTACGGGTAGCGGTCGAGGTGCCGCTCGTGCAGCCCTACCCGCTCCAGCAGGGCGACCGCCTCGGTGGCGCGTTCCGCCGCCGGGACTCCCCGGACGGCGAGCGCTTCCTCCAGCGACTGGCGGATCGTCCGTCGCGGGTTGAGCGACGCGTACGGGTCCTGGAACACGTACTGCACGGTCTCCCGCAGCGCCTTGGCGCCCGCCTGCTCCTTCGAACCCACGAGGTGGTCGCCGACCCGGATCGTCCCGGAGGCGGGGTGGTTGATGCCCACGATCGCCCGGGCCAGGGTCGATTTGCCGCACCCCGATTCGCCGACCAGACCGAGGGTCTCCCCGCTGGAGACGGTGAGGCTGACCCGGTCCACCGCGTAGATCGGCTCCGGACGGCGCAGCAGACCGCGCCTGTCCGCCGCGACGTCCACGCGGAGATCGGTGATCTCCAGCAGGGGAGCCGAGTCCCGGCCGCGACGGGCGCCGGCCGACGCGGCGGCCGGGACCAGCGGAGGGATCTCTACACCGCGCTGCGTGACGTGGCAGGCCGCCAGATGCCGGGGGTCGGACCTCGGCAGCAGGGCGGGAACCTCCTGCTCGCAGATGCTCTCGCTCAGCCGGCACCGCGGGTGGAACGGACACCCGGTCGGCAGGTGGGCGGGGTCGGGCGGGGCGCCCGGAATGGACGGCAGCCGGCGTCCGGCGGAGTGCTCGTCGATGCGCGGCATGGCGGCGAGCAGATCCGCGGTGTAGGGCAGTTCGGGATGCTCGAAGATGACCTCGACGGGTCCGTGTTCCATGACCCGCCCGCCGTACATCACGACAACCTCGTCGCACATCTCGGCGACCACGCCCATATCGTGAGTGATCATGATGACGGCGATGCCGAGCTCGTCCCTGAGCTTGCCGAGCAGGCCCAGGATCTGCGCCTGAATCGTGACGTCCAGCGCTGTCGTCGGCTCGTCGGCGATCAGCAGCGACGGGGAGCTGGCAAGCGCCACGGCGATGACGACGCGCTGCCGCATCCCACCCGAGAACTGGTGCGGATAGTCGTCCAGCCGGCGGTCGACGTCGGGGATGCCAACCTGGCCCAGCAGCTCCCGCGCCCGTTCCCGGGCCTTGTTCTTGTTGACGCCGTGCACGATCAGGGCCTCGGCGATCTGGTCGCCGACCGTCATCACCGGGTTCAGTGCCGACTGCGGGTCCTGGAAGACCATCGCGATCTCGCGGCCCCGCAGCTCGCGCATCTCCTTCTCGGAGAGCGCCAGCAGGTCCTGGCCCCGGTAGACGACCTCGCCCGCCGTGGTTCTCCCCGGTGGGCGGACCATCCGCAGGATCGACCGGGCCGTGACCGACTTGCCGGATCCGGACTCACCCACGATCCCGAGGATCTGTCCCGGCCGGACCGCGAATGTCACGTCGTTCACGGCGCGAACGACACCGTCCGCGGTGTCGAACTGGGTGCGAAGTCCCCGGACGTCGAGAAGCACTGAGGAGTCTTCGGAATCGGGCACGGGCTGGTAGGCCTCTTGGCTGTGGATCGTCATCGCCGGGTCGCCGCCTGGTTCAGAGCATCGGACAGAAGGGTGAACGCCAACGCGAGCAGGAGCAGTACGGCACCGGGTCCAAGGACGTAGGACGGCAGGGTCTCCACGTACCGGGCGCCGACGTTGAGCATCGCGCCGAGCGAGGGCTTCGGTGGGTTGATGCCAAGGCCGACGATGCTGAGGCCGGCCTCGATGAAGATTGCGACCACCATGTAGATCGACGCCTGGACGAGAAGGGGATCGACGACGTTGGGAAGGATGTGCCGGACCATTACCGTCGACTTGTTGACGCCGAGCGTGCGCGCCGCCAGGACGTACTCACGCTGCTGTTCCGACAGCAGCCCGCCGCGCGCCAGTCGCCCGAATCCCGGCAGGCCGGCGATCACGATTGCGAAGAACAGCGCCGTCCACCCGGGTCCGATGACGAGCACGATGATGATGCCAAGGATCAGACCCGGGAACCCGAGGATGATATCCAGTACGCGCTGCATCAGCGACCCGAACCAGGAGGAGAGGTAGCCGGACAGGCCGAGCAATGTCCCGATCACCAGGCTCACGGGAACCGCCGTGAGGATGAGACTCAGGTCGGTCCGCAGGCCGTAGATGGTGCGGGTAAGGATGTCGCGACCGAACTCGTCCGTGCCCAGCCAATGTTCGGCCGACGGCGGGGCCAGCGCGTCCCGGGTCTGCTCGTCGTAGCCGCCGGGCCACAGGACTGGCGCAAGGAGTGCGAGTGCGACGAGGACCAGCAGCAGGACCGTGGCGGTGATGCCCCTGGGTGTGCGCAGAGCCCGTGCATAACGGGCCCACGCACCGCCCCGTGGCCTTCGACGAGGTGCTCGTGGCGGAGCCGGAACGGGCTTTGTCATGGTCACTACCCCAATCGGACGCGAGGGTCGAGGGCAGACAGGGTGATCTCGGTGAGCAGTTGAGCGACCACGGCGATAAACACCGCGCCGACGACGAGAACCTGCATGACCGGGTAGTCGTTGCTCTGCGCACCGGACACCGCGAGCTGCCCCAGTCCGTTGCGGGCGAAGATCGCTTCGATGACGACGGCCCCGGCGAGCAGGTCACCGAAGCGGATGCCGATCGCGACCACGGCCGGACCAAGGCTGTTGCGCAGGATGTGCCGGATGTTGATCCGCCAGGGTGGCACTCCCTTGGCCACTGCAAGATCGACGAAGTCCTCTTGGCGTATCGCCTGCATCGAGGTCTGGACGAGCCGGGCCACGCCGGCGGACATCGGCAATGCCAGCGCCAGCGCCGGCAGCAGCAGGTACTGGAAGCCGAAGTTTGGGTTGTCCAGCACCGAGACCTCACCGCTCGTGGGGAGGATCCGGATCGCGACGCCGAACAACAGGATCAGCAGCAGCCCCACCAGGAAGGGCGGCGCGGCCAGGAAACCGGTGTTCGTGCCCTCGACCAGAGTCCTGGCCCAGCGGGACCGTGCCGAGCCCGCGAGGATGCCCAGCCCGATCCCGAAGATCACCAGGAAGATCGCGGCCAGCAGAGCCAGTTGTACGGTACTGCCGAGCCGGTCGCCGATGAGCTCCGAGACAGGACGTTGGAACTGCAACGACTGACCCAGATCGCCGGTGAAGACACCGCCGATCCAGTGGAAGTACTGATTGATCAGCGGCTTGTCCAGCCCCAGCTGAGTGCGGATCGCGGCGATGGTCTGGGGAGATGCGTCCGGGCCGGCGACCGCCGCCGCGGGGTCGCCGGGCACGAGGCGCGGCAGGAGGAAGGCGATCACGCTGGTCGCCACCAGCACGAGCACGATCGACGGGAGGCGACGGATCAGGTAGCGGATCATCGTGAAAGGCAACTCTCGTTCGGCCGTAGGCCGCCCAGGGCTATCGGCACGTTCTGTAGGGAGGTGCTCCTGACCGCCACACCGGGCGCGGTCACCAGCACCTGCATGAACGCCTCATCGAGCATGTACTCGGTGAGGTTCTTCACCGCGCCGGCCTCCTGCGCACCCCCACCGGCCTGGATGACCTGGTTGACGAGGTTGGTGTACTGCGGCGTGGTGAACTGCCGGTGGGCGCCCTGCAGCCTCAGGTCGGCGTTGGTCTGCACCATGAACGGGGCAGTGCCGTTCTGGCCGCGGAAGGAGAGGTAGTTGCCCCCGGTCCCGCTGGCCAGTCGCTGCTGGTAATCCGGCGCCGCGAGGGCAATGAGCGCAGGCTTGAGGCCGACGGCGGTGAGACTATTGGCGATGATCTCGTACTCGGCGTGGAGCACCGGGTTGTTGATGATAGTGATCGGCACCGCGGCGCCCGTCGCGCCGGCATCTTTGATCATCTGCCGGGCCTTGCCCGGGTCGTACCGGTAGCGGTTCTCGAGGCCCTTGGGGTAGTCCTCGGTCCCCTCAGCCCAGTAGAGACCGGTGGTCGTCCCGAGATTACCCAGGACCTGTGTGTTGATGCGTTTCCGGTCGATGGCGTAGCCGATGGCCTGGCGCACGGTCTTGTTCGTGAAGACCCCGCTCCTCGTCTCCAACACAAGCGGGTACACCGTCTGTCCCGTCTTCAGGACCTCGAACTGCCCATTTCGCTGAGCGATGGTCAGCGCGTCCTGAGTGGTCAGACCGAACGACAACTGGGCCCGCCCGGACCGGAGGGCCGACAGCTGGGCGGTCGAGTCCGGAATCGCGACGTTCTCGATCCGGTCCAGGGTCGGCTGGCCCTTCTGCCAGTAGTTCTCGTTACGGGCGAGCACCATCTGTGCCCCGGGCTGGTAGCTCGCCACTTTGTACGGCCCGGTACCGATGAGTGAGGAGCCGTTCGCGACGCCGGCGTACGTCTGAGAGTCCACAATGGGTGTCAGCTCCAGCGTGCTTCCCAGTACGGGCGACAGCGGAGTTTGGGACCGGATCGTGACTTCGTGCTCCCCGGTGGCCTCGACCTGCCACCCGGCGAGGATCGACTTGACGTCCGACGGGCTCGTCGGCGTGAGCGCTTGCTTGATCGTGAAGAGCACATCCGCCGACGTGAACGGCCGGCCGGAGTGGAACGTGACGTTGTCCCGGAGCTGAAGGGTCACGCTCCGGTCGTCGGGGGCGATCTTGTAGCTGCTTGCCAGCAATGGCTTCACATTGGTCACGTCGTTGCCGTCCACCGTCAGCAGCGGTTCGAAAACGGCGCGGACCCAGAAGTAGTTCGCCGCACCCTGGGCTAGTACACGGGCGGGGATGGGTGGTTGCGCCGCGGCGGCGACCAGTGTTCCGCCGGGCTGACAGCTCGCCTTGGAGCCGCCTCCTTGTTGGTTGACCGCCAACTCACAACCGGTGGTCAGCACGGACGCCATCGCCAGAGCCATGACGCCGTGAACAGCCGTACGGCCGCGTCGGCCACGTCCAATCTGCTTACCCATCGAAGCTCCTCGCCGACCACCTAACGTCGCCGTTCTCCGCCAACAAGAACGTGTAATCGACCAGCTCACCAAGACGCGCGGTGACCGCGTTGAACCGCTCCTCGCTGACACCCGCCCGGAGGACAGGCGGAGTGGGACTCGTCATAGGTCAGTTCCCTCCCTGACGCACGACCCTGCGGTCGGACGACGCTCCAACCCGAGCGTTTCCGAACACTAAGCCGTACGGTGGGGAACGGTTGTACTGTCCGTGCACACTGCTTTACCCGCGACGAACTATTCATTGCGCCGGTCCGTCGTGCGAGGCATCGTGGCATCATGCCTCCCAACATCCTGCTGATCACCGCGGACGACATGGGCGGCGGCACCCCCGGCTGCTTCGGCGGGCCGGCGGAGGTGACGCCGGCCCTTGACCGGCTCGCCGAAGAGGGAATGGTCTTCGGTCGCGCTCACGTGCCGGCCGCCGTCTGCCAACCGAGCCGGTCCGCGATCGTGACCGGTCGGTGGCCCCACCGACCGGTGGGGCGCCGAGGGGTTCGAACCGATCAACGACAACGTGCCCGTGATCAGCCGGATGCTGCGCGACGCCGGCTACCTCGTCGGCATCCTCGGGAAGGTCGAGCACCTGCAGCCCGAGGAGAAGTTCGGCTGGGACTTCGTCAGAGGGATGCGCGATCTCGGCATGGGCCGGAGCCCACAGGCGTACGGCGAAGCGTCGGCGCAGTTCATGGAGAGGGCAGCCAACGAGGCGCGCCCGTGGTTCCTCATGGCCAACGCGCATGACCCGCACCGCCCGTTCTCCGGAAGCCAGGAGGAGCAGGACCAGTTTTCCGCCGAGGCCCGCGCGAGCTACCCAGCTCCGTCGAAGGTGTTCGGGCCGGAGGACGGCGTCGACGTGCCGGGCTTCCTGCCACCGCTTCCGGACGTAGCGTGGGAGTACCGTGAGTACCTGAGCTCCTCGCGACGCTGCGACGACGTGATCGCCGCGGTGCTCCAGTCGCTGCAGACGGCCGGTATGGCTGAGGAGACACTCGTCATGTTCCTCTCCGACAACGGGATCGCGCTGCCCTTCGCCAAGGCCAACTGCTATCTGCAGAGCACGCAGACGCCCTTCATCGTCCGATGGCTCGGCGTTACCTCCCCCGGGTCACGACAACGGGAGGCGTTCGTCTCGATGCTCGATCTCTTCCCCACCTTCTGCGAGGCCGCCGGTCTGCCGGAGCCGCACGGGGTGGACGGGCGGACGCTGGTGCCCTTGCTCCGCGGACAGACCGCGGACGACCGGGACGCCGTGTTCACGGTCTTCCACGAGACGGCCGCCAAGAAGCGGTATGAAATGCGCTGCTGGCAGACCGGCGAGGTCGGCTACATCTGGAACGAATGGTCGGACGGAAGCCGGAAGTACGTCGCGGAGAACATGTGGGGACGCAGCTGGCCAGCCATGGTGGCCGCGGCCACCGAGGACGAGCAGCTCGCCCGGCGCACTGACTTCTACGTGCACCGCGCACCGGAGGAGCTCTACGACCTCGCGCGTGACCCCCATTCGCTGACCAACCTCGCCACCGATCCCACCTCCCGCGAAAGGCCGGATCTGGCGCGGCAGCAACTGTTGGAGTGGATGGTCGGCACCGGTGATCCGCTGCTCGGCACGTACCGGAAGTTGCTCGCGGATTCCGCTCCGGCGGAGGCAGGCTAACCACACGGTCGTTGCGCGATCGGCATGCCGACGTGTCGAGGCTCGTCGCGGAACACGGGACGTGCCGGCGGTCGCATCGCCATTGCTCCGCGACGGGCACCGGCAAGGAGGAAGTAGCCCAGTCTCGTCAGGTCCGCCCGACAAGGGGAGCCTCATGTCCAACTCACGGCCGAACATCGTCGTCTTTGTGCCGGACCAGCTGCGGGCCGACTGCGTCAGCGCCTTCCGGGAATCCAGTCGTCCGGACGCCCAATATCGACGCGCTCGCCGCACGCGGTGCCCGGTTCGAGAACGCCTACGTCCAACACCCGGTCTGCTCGCCGTTTCTGACCGGCTGGTACCCGCATGTCGCAGGTCACCGTACGCTGACCCACCTCCTGCGGCCGGACGAGCCGAACTTCCTGAAGACCTTCAAACGAAACGGCTATCGCGTTGTCTGGGCCGGGGCTCGCGGTGACACCTTCGCCCCTGGCGCGACGGAGGTGAGCGTCGACGAATACGGCTTCAGCCAACCACCGGCGCAGGCAGGTATCGCCAGGGCGGAACCGTTCCCCGACGACCTGTCCGCCAGGCTCTTCTACCGGGGCCGGATCGAGGGCGATGCGGACCGGCTCGACTTCGACGAAGCTGCCATCCGTACCGCGGAACGCTAGCTGGCCGATCCCCCCACCGATCCATGGCTGCTGTTCGTGCCGCTCCTGGCACCCCACTGCCCCTTCGAGGCCACCGAGCCATGGTTCTCCATGTACGACCGGTCGGAAGTGCCCGATCCGGCGCCGCGGCCCGGTCTCGACGGAGGCCCAGAGCCATGGTTTCATCAGGCGATCCGCGACGCCTACGGTCTCGACCGAGCGACGCCGGAGATGTGGCGGGAGGTGATCGCCACCTACTACGGGATGATCTCGCGAATGGACGCGCACTTCGGTCGTGTCATGACTGCGGTCGAGCGCGGCGGGGCTGGGCCGCACACGATCACCGCGTTTTTCTCTGATCATGGCGAGTATCTGGGCGATTACGGACTCATCGAGAAGTGGCCGTCGGCGATGAGCGCGAACATCACCCGGGACCCGCTCGTTCTCGCCGGCCCCGGCATCCCTGCCGGCCGTGTTGTGCACGACATGGTCGA
>Ga0137365_10000413_pt1 | contig 28571 bp, 31 predicted proteins | sample SagtaG_9_FD_104799 | JGI IMG/M metagenome (GOLD analysis project Ga0137365, IMG submission 104799) | Vadose zone soil microbial communities from Sagehorn Ranch, Mendocino, California, USA - Sage1_L_40_16 metaG | ecosystem: Environmental > Terrestrial > Soil > Vadose zone | place: USA...
ATGCAATTGCACAGAGCTGACATCCAGTGCATTTATCATGAAATAGTATATGTCGTCCTCTAGAGCCTGCAATTCCAACACCCCTTTTTGGATCGAATTGATATCCATCGCCAACAAACTTTAATTTTTTTTCTGGATATCTCAATGTGAATCTCTTGAGAAGAAGATGCTTTGATCCAGATTCAATAGCTTTTATAAATCCGCCTGCGGAGGTCATACTATATTGATTACCTCAGCCATATTTTAAGTTAAAAAATGCAGCAAGCTAAGATTAACACCTACCTACCAATACCATAAGTATTTTGCAATCAAGTAGTCTAGGCAGGAGCTATCCTGTATATGATTCCATTAATTCCTAGAATGTAAAGATATCCATCCGGCCCTACTTTTATGTCTGTTATTACTCCAAAGCCTTGTCCAAAGACAATGTTTTGAACTTCATCAGGCGTATCAGCAACTCGATCACCTAACGGTGGGTCCAAAAGCAACTGTTTTCTGTCTGAATCAAGTTTGAAATTATACAAGTTACCAGTTTTAACATCACCGACAAATATTGTGTTTTCATATTGCGTGCCAAGTTTAGTTGAATTCAAGAATTTCAGAGCAGTTGGTGCTACGGTTTCTTTCCATACGAATTCAGGATCACTGTATTTTCCTTTTCCACCAAATGAAAATAAATCCACTTTAGGATCAAATCTAGACAGAGCCATACCCATTGCCTTTCTCCAACCACTATTGAACCCTGGATAAACATAATTAATTTCATCTTTGTCAATTCCACCATTTTCACTATCCCATAGGTTACCAGTAACAGGATCAAAATCAAATCCAAAACTATTGCGTATCCCATATGCATAATACAGTATATTTGGAACTGAACTACCGAATGGACCATTTTCCACAGATTTACCGTCCTGAGTTACTCTTAGTATCCCGCTAGTACCATCTGGAGAATTACCTCTCATAATATTTTGAACATTCCCAATTCTACCGCCTACATCACCAACAATGACGTAAACGTTCCGGTCAGGTCCTATCACCACTTTCCCTCCATTATGATTATTTTCATGTCCTAGTATGGGAGAGGTGGCGGGTAAGTTGAGAAGCAAGAGTGGATTAACAAGTCTGTCGTCCACAAGTTCATACCTATAGAGCCGGTTACCCATTACAATTCCTGAACTGTTAGCCTCTGTATAATCAAGAAAGACGTAGGTCTTTCCTTCTTGACTCTTTGAAATTGCTATTCCCAACATTCCCAATTCTATTTGCTTTCCAACATTCACTTGGAGCAACGGGTTTTCCTGAAGTTTGCCATCCATGATTCGCTGCACCTTCCCCGTGTTTTTCTCTAGAACAAGAATATCATTTGGTCCAAGAAATGCCATACTGGTTGTTGGAGCACTCAGACCTGTCTTAAAAATCATTTCAACTTTCAAAGAAGGGTCGATTAATACCTGCCCGCTGCTTTCTGGTCTGGCCCTTACATACGCTGCATGAGAAATATTATTCTCGTTAAAGTTTGTAATAAGAGCAAAAGCAGGTAAGAAAAACAAAATTATAGAACTAACAATAATGATATTTTTTTTCCTCATCAGTAGGAAAAATTATACTCAAACTTTTATCTGTTTTGACTAACGCAGTCTTTGGTTTAGATTACTATTTATTAGTTGTTGACACATCCTCTGAAATTTATCCAAATGAAGCTAATTACAGTTTTATTAGTTAGTATATGGGGATGACAACAAGAGTCAATCCCTCTTTTTCAAGATTTACAATATATCAAAACACATTAGAAAATTAAAAAAATGGAAAGAAATAGAAAGGTAGATAATATGTGTAGGCTATTTTATCCCTAATTTATGACAAGTAATCTTATTTCACTATCATCACTAAATGACAAATATATAAAAGAAAAAAGTACTATTAATTCCGAACCTGAATGGTTGATGGAAATAAGGAATAATGCATTTTCAAATTATTCTTCTTTACCTCACGAAGTTTCGCCACTGTACAAAAAATATTCTGACGCCAATCTTCTGTATCCAGACCGGATTTATCTTTCACAAGGAACTAAAACATACTCACCAGAAGAATATCTTAACCAGAGAATTAAAGAGCTAGGTAAGGAAACAAGCATTTTAAAAATTGGCTCCTCAATAGTTCATTCCAATATTTCAGATAACCTTTCAAAGCAAGGAGTAATTATATCCGATCTCAAAAATGGGATTAAGGAGTACGGAAGTATCATTAAAGATAGAGTCCATTCAAATCAACTTAATTATTCTGAAGACAAGTTTCTTGCCTTAGAATTATCCTGTTTTGACTCGGGTATTTTTGTATATATACCAAGAAATGTTACCATTGATGAATCAATAAGAATTATTGATATACTTGCTCCAGATGGAACATCTTCTATAACAAGAAATATTGTAATCGCAGAATCAAATTCAAAAGCAAGCATAGTTCAAGAAATTTATACTAATCAGCAAGAAGATAATAAATTTCAGCAATCATTGTTTGAGCTTTTGGAATGCTATGTGGGATCAAACGCCGAATTGGAAGCTGTAACTCTACAGGCAATGAATGAAAAAAATTCAGTTAATTTTTCAAATAGAAAAGCATTCATCGAAAAGGACGGAAAAATGTCATGGTATATGGGACTTTTTGGAGCGCAACTTTCAAGATATAAGATTGATAGTATTATGAAAGGAGAAGGTTCAACCGCTGAAGATGTAGAAATAATATTTGGGAATAATGACCAATCATTTGATGTAACATCAAATTTGATTCACTCCGGACCCAATACAAGGGGAAGAGTGTTATCAAAATCGGTAATGAAAGACAGTTCAAAATCTCTTTTTAAGGGCATGATAAAAATTGATAAAAATGCGAAATCTGCAGAATCATATCTGGCTGGACACGCAATATTGTTGGATAAAGGTGCAAAATCAGATACAATACCTGGACTTGAAATTGAAACGAATGAAGTCAGGGCTACTCATGCTGCATCAGTTGCACAAATAGATGAAAATCAAATTTTCTATCTTATGTGCAGAGGACTCAGCAATGAAGAAGCAAAAAGAGAAATCGTAAGCGGCTTTTTGGAACCATTATCTCGCAAAATGGGACCAACAATTAGGGCCTGGGTAAATTATCTAATGGAAAATAAATGGCTTGGAAAACCATTAATGCTCAAAACAGATGAGGCAATGGAAAGTATTCTTGAAGTTGAAAAATCTAGATACAGAGAAACCGAAGATATATTCGAAAAGCATTATAAGTATAGATAGGTCGATTCAAATAGCGTGATTTATTATGGGATCATGGATCAAAGTATGTGAAACGAAAACTCTCAATAATGGTGATATGATAGACTTTGATCATGATGAGAAAAAAATTTTGATATCAAAAGTAAAGAATAAAATCTATGCTACTGATCGAATCTGCACTCACGCATATGCTGATCTTTCAACGGGATTTGTAAATGAAGATGAAAGGACTGTTACCTGTCCATTACACATGTCTAGATTCAATTTAGAAAATGGTCTACCGGAAAATTTACCAGCTGAAGAATCACTTAAAACATACAATACTGAATTAAGAGACGGATGGGTTTATGTTTTTATATAAAAAATATTATTAATCACACGGTCTCATTCTTGCGTTCTACTTTTTTTGGTCTAATCGAATAAATTAATAGTCCAATTATTATAGCCATGATGATATAGTTTATGGGAGGAGTTATTATCATTGAAATTGTTCCTATTTTTGGAATCACATATACTACTTTCCCCACATAGTTTTCCATAAATATCGGAAAGTCAATACCAGGTATCGAATATGGATTTGCGTCTCCTTTTGTCTTGACAATTTTCTTTTCAAAAAAAGTACCAATATCAGCTATCCTATGTACGATTACCTTTGGTTTTCCATCCTCTGTTTTAGCATCAGGTGCCCTAAAGACAATAATGTCTCCTTTCTTAAGATTGTCAAATGAAGTATCAAACGAATTATTCTTAATTATAACTATATCACCTATGTTTATTTTGGGAATCATGCTGCCACTAACGACTACATAAAAAGGATTAATAGACCCAAAAAAGGTGTTTATGGAAAATAGCCCTCCTCCAATAATTATTGCAACCGCTATCAGGCTGAATATTGTGTTTTTATTCATTTTAGTTATATTCTTGTAATCTATTAGAATGACCATTAAAACTTATTGTTCCGTTTAACAACATTAAAAAATATATCTAGTAAAATTGGTTTAATTAATTATGGAAAAAAAGGAACACAATCAACCTGGAAGAGAAGAGGCTATTAAGAATAAAGAAAAATGTCACAATTTACTCTTATTATCACAAAAAATACGTTATGTTGGTATAATCAATAGATTTGGTAGGACAGTTGCAGGACAGTTACGCGTAGGGCTCATACCCTTGCTTAATGTTGAACAAGCAATAAATGAACATTTTGTTGAGGCTACTCGCAATCAACTGAGGAAAGCATTTGATGAGGCCTTGGGTATCACATTATACACTCTTACTGTGAATAAAAGGGTAATAACTTTGACTTTTCCGTTTCAATCTGGAGGATTTTACTACATAACAATAGATAATGACATAGGGATGGAAGAACTAGTTAAATTAACAAATTTATTAATTGAAAAAATCAATCTTAATTCAAACTGACAGTTAGTTTCTTACTTAGCGAAAGCCTTTAACCTTTTTTTGAATTCAATGTTTTTTGATATTGATGGATGTGCAGGATCTGCCAATATAATTTCATACCAAATATTTTTGCCATCTTTGTACAGAAAATAAGAACCCATAACTTCTAGATTCGGATACTTTTCATTTACTCTTCTTTCCGCAACCTTTCTCATACTTTCTGTTTGTTTGATTCTTACTACACCCAAGTGCTTTGGCCTCCTTCCAGACGTGGGACGTTGCTTTCTCATTCCGCCTCTTCCAACTTTGGTACGAATTACAATTATGCCTTGTTTTGCCTTGTATCCAAGTCTATGAGCCTTATCCAGTCTACTGGGCTTTTCGATTCTAAGTACGGTTGGTTCTTTTCTCCAGCTAATGGCTTTTTCCTTTAGTTCTTCTGAGTTTGTTTTCCACATTTTTGTCCAAATTTCAGCCATATACTGATGCATATTATAATTAACTCCAAATAACACCCTTAATATCTGTATTTTCAATGGTTTAAAGCATCTAATTAAATGCAAAAATCATTTTGTATTCATTAGAATTTGCAAGCAATGATTAATTTCGAAAAATTAACGTCTAGCTAGCATTAGTAAGCTGTTGCTTAAATCTGTATTCAACGGTCTCTTCTTGCATATATTCATACGCCCAAAAGATGGACAAATTGGGCTATTTCGTCCTTATTTGACTTCTACTAATTCAATTCCTTCTTGGCTGCCCTTGACAGTTTTTTCCTTCATGTCTCCTACATTAGCTGCATAGTATTTTTGTTCAACGACATCAGGCTCAAGTGCTGAAAACTCCTTAGTTTTGATGACATTCGAATAAGAACCGTAAGGAACAGTGGCATTATTGTCCAAACTCAGAACAGTTGCCTTGTCTTCAGCGACACCTTTGGCGAACTCTTGATCATACGTAATTCCTACCTTAGGTTCTGCTAGCATTATTAATCCAGCCTTGGCTCCTTTCACTCCGGATTCCCAAGAACCTTCATGTGGGTTCTTTTCGGTAAAGTCAGTCGTATCCTCTCCCATATACCATACATTTCCTTTGTCATCTTGGGCATACCAATCATTTGTAGTCTCTACTAATTTTCCTTTCACAAAGACGGTATCATTAACCACGCGTGTAGGTATCCCCTGAACCTCTTTTGAATCGTTGGTGACGGTGACAATGTCCCGCACGGGCTTTCCTTCCTCATCGGTGCCATTGTAACTCATTACGGTGCCCGGCTTCAAAGTGTAATACTTATTGTCTATTTTAAGCGGGTCATGAAAATTCGATTTGTCAAATGCAGGAGTTTGTGCTTGCACTCGAAATTCAATAAGACTTGCTGACATCATTACTAGGAATGTTACAGGTATCACAACAAGAAGTGCGTTCTTGAATACCGTTTTCATATTTACTATACTTAAAAATTTAAAAATTCAATTTAACTCTCACTTAACCAAGTTAACTAAGTAAATTGACATCATGATGTTCTCTTCTAGGATTATTATTATACATTTTATTTTATAATACAAGTTTACTAATTGGAGAATTGATATATTTTTTGCAACTTATCGAGACTGCTATTTATCTTGGGAATATTTTCATTAATCTTTCGAAATTCTTCTTTTCCAATTACTTGGGATAACTTGTGATGAATAAAACTTATTCTAGTTTTGTTTACATTAGTCATATCAGATTTAAGACCTTCATCTATTATTCCATAATTATGTAAGTCTTTGATGACGGCGTCCAATTGTAATCCATTAATTTTTTTATCGTTGATAGGTATCTTGTTTTTCTTGATATGATTGATCAGTATTCTCTTTCCAAAATATTCATACGTAGTGCTAGATAATGCAAATGCTTTAAAATAATCATGATCTGATATCGCATCAAGAATTTCTTGTTTTGGATTAGTCCACAAAATAAAATATCCAATTTCCTTAATCTTATCAATTTCCTTAATCTTTTCTGATAAATTTTTTTTATCATTCAAATATATGGAAATATTATTTGTTCCACTAGTATGGGTAATAGTTCGTAAACCCTCGAATTGCAATTTTTCCATAACTTTCTTTGCAACATTATTTAGATCTTTAATTGACTGTTTTTGACGCAAGAAAATATCAATTACTATTTCGGTCCTACTCACCAATAATCGAGTTTTAGACTGCACATTTATTTAATTATGTTATTTTCAATTGATAATTATTTTTTAAATAGAAAATCGCATAGACTTTTTCCAGCCACGCTTACACATTCATCATAGGTATCTTTTGGATAATTATTATTGTCATTTGTTGTGGTTTTATAACCGGATGAATTACTTCCTACGGCAGATACAAGATAATGATCAAAATCTTCATTATCCACTGTTGGTGCAAACGCTTTGTAAAGAATCTTGTCTCCCGGCACTAATGTTTGTTCTTCCTGCAAACCAGTGAAATCAATTAATTTATTATTTTTATCATACATTTGAATTGAAAGTCCAGTAAGATACATAGTATCGTTACTAATATTCTCTATAGAGTCTAGAAATTTATATTTTGGATCGTCATAAGTATTATTTGAAGTAACCTTAACAGACATGTCTACTATTTTATAAATCCTTTTCCGTCATATGTCCCTGTTATATTGCTATTTGATTCTGCATATACATAATTTATTAGAAACAGGGGTATTAACCACAGAATATTTGTCTCTAGTTTCATCGTCTCCCCTCTCACGCTTTAAATCCGTCTGTTGTAAAGTTGCTTATAAACTTCTGTTAAAGGAAGGGGAAGCGATTTGAATTATCCAGATAGTAATTGAAATTTTTTCATTTATTGGTGAAAAGGGTCTGTATCACTTTTTCTGCTATCACAGTTGAAGCAAGTTCCTGTGCTTCTTTTGTTTGAGCTGCTATATGAGGACTGCAAATGATATTTGGGAGTTGCAACAAATTGGTATTTGTCGGAGGTTCCACTTCGAAAACATCTAACGCTGCTCCAGCGATTCTTTGGTCACTCAATGCCCTAAATAATGACTCTTCGTCTATTATTTCCCCTCTGGAGGTGTTGATTAGAAAGGCAGTTGGTTTCATATACGATAATGTCTCAGAATTCATGAGATGGCTGGTTTTTTCGGTCAATGGCACATGGCATGTGACAAAGTCTGAATTTTCTAATAGGGTTTTTAAATCCGTTTTTATCATTCCTACTTCTCTAACATAATCTTGATTTATTGGATAGAGATCGTACCCTAGCAAATTCATACGAAGACATTTTGCAATTCTACCCACATTTCTGCCAATATTACCTACGCCTACTATTCCTAGATATTTTCCCCTGAGCTCACTTCCAATAAGTTCCTTTTTCAACCATTTTCCATTCTTGATCCCCTCGTTGGCTCTCGGAATATTTCTAGCTAAAGCTATCATATGGCCTATTACCAGTTCAGATACTGCATTCATTGCTGCTTCAGAAGCATTCAATACTTTGATTCCTTTAGATTCAGCATAAACAATATCTATATTATCCAATCCAACCCCAACTCTTGCTATAATTTTTAGATTGGGAGCAAAATCTATTACCTTTTTAGTTATTCTTGTTCTGCTCCTAACTATGATTACATCAATGTCCTTGACAGAGCTTTGTAATTCATCAGATTCGATATCGGGTTTATAATTAACTGTCAGCCCTGCTTTTTTTAATGAAGCTAACCCTGCCGCATCTATCATATCGCAGATAATAACTTTGCCCTCAACTTGCATGAAATATGCAAATTATAGGTCTTATAATTTGGTTGCTAAATGGATTTGCTTTTAACTAGAATTAGAAATTATTTCCCCGTTTATTGCATCAACATAATATTTTTTCTTATTTTGCATATTTTTAATCTCCCATGCAAAATGACTTGCTCCAGTATTAGTCGGGTCTGTTTTGCCAATATTTTTTCCTATGTCATTGGATTCTGGATTTGATTCATAAACGCTACCATCAGGTTTTACATAAACATAAAGGGGAGTTTTTTCTATCTGGTTTTCTGACATATTGAATGCACTTGCCAGTCTTGAAATCGCTACATTTGGAGAGATTGGAATCCTAGACAATGATGGATGATTTAGAGAATCCTGTATGCCTAAATAAACAAGAATTGTAACTAGTATTCCAAAAGAAACAGTGAGTATGATTCTTTTATTTATCAACTCGACCCTCTGCTATTTCTCTATTCCATAAATACATGCATGCACATGAAGACAGGTCAGAAATACCTTTAATCCATTTATTAATCCATATACTTTAAAATTATTTTGAACCAAGTATGTTCTTCTTTGATAATGCACTATCTAGTTCTTTCTCCGTCATGAGTCCCTTTTCCAGAATCAATTTTCTGATACTCTTGTGAGATTTTATGGATTCTTTGTAAATCTCTGATGCCTTAAGATACCCAATATGGGGATTTAGTAGAGTAACTAATGTCGGACTTTTTTCAACAAAAGATGCAAGTTTCTGTTCGTTTGCTTTTAATCCATCTATCATATTCTTTGCATAAATTGGTAGGAAATTTTTTAACATATCAGTTGAATCTAACATATTTTTTATCATTCCTGGTAACATTACATTTAATTCAAATTGACCCGCTTGAGCGGCGAGAGCCACCGATATGTCATTTCCCACTATGATATAGCATATCATGTTAAGACATTCTGCTAGTGATGGATTTACTTTACCAGGCATTATAGACGATCCGGCATGGACCGCCGGAATTGTAATTTCCCCTAATCCTGCTATTGGACCTGAAGCCATCAGTCTGATATCATTTGACATTTTTATTAATTCTATCGCAATATTTCTCAGGATAGAAGAACACATTGCTATCTCAAATTTACTTTGTAAGGAAAAGAAATAATTCTGTGAGGACTTTAGACTTAATCCAGATATCTGAGACAGGTATTTAATAACTAGTTTTTTGTATCCAGGAGGCGAGTTAGCTCCTGTACCCGCCGCTGTTCCTCCAAGCGCCACAAATTCTAAATCCGAACAGACATCTTCAATTTTATTTAAACCTCTTTTAAGAGAAAATGCATATTCATTAAATTCTTCCCCAAGGGTCACTGGTATTGCATCCATTAAATGTGTTCGACCTATTTTTATAACTTTTTTAAATTTCAGAGCTTTATTTTCAAGCGAAGTTATAAGTAAGTTAAGTGAATCTACTACTTCTCTCATATTCATTAATATTGCAATATGCATTGCTGTTGGAAAAGTATCGTTACTGGATTGTGACATATTTACATGATCATTGGGATTTATAAAGGAGTAGTCCGCAATTTTATGACCCATAATTTCCAACGCTTTATTTGCAATTACTTCATTTGTATTCATGTTAAAGGCGGTACCTGCACCTGAATTAATTGAATCAACAATGAATTGATCCAATAACTTTCCAGACAGCACTATATCACAAGCCTTTACTATTGCATCAGCTTTATCAGCAGATATGACTTTCAAATCTTTATTTGCAAGGGCTGCCGAACGTTTCACCATTGCAAATGCCCTTATCATATTTATGTGAGGTTTCTGTCCTGTTACTTTGTATTGGTTCGAAGCTCTTACCGTAAATGGCCCATAGTAAGCACCAGAAGGGACTTTAACCTCTCCAAGAGAATCTTTATCAACGCGAAATGACCCCATAAATACAAAATCCTGCAATGATCTAATAAATCCATCGACTATATTTTAAAAGATGACATATTTGCAATGACAAATTAATTATCTTAATTTCCATTTTCTTATTAGATTGGTGGTTTACTCACCTATGATCTTTACTAGGACCTTTTTGTTCCGACAACCATCAAACTCTCCATAAAAAATTTGTTCCCAGGGCCCAAAATCAAGTTTTCCATCTGTGATCGCAACAATTGTCTCTCGTCCCATTATCTGACGTTTTAGATGTGCATCAGCGTTATCTTCTCCAGTATCATTATGCATGTACTGCTCAGTTGGTAAATGTGGAGCTAACCTTTGAAGCCATTTTTCAAAATCTGAATGCAAACCTCGTTCATCATCATTTATGAAAATACTTGATGTAATATGCATGGAATTAATTAGGCAAATACCTTCCTTAATATTAGATTCTTGCACAATTTTTTCTATCTGTTGTGTAATATTTAGTAATTTGAATCTCCTATCAGTATGAAAAGTTAGATATCTCGTAATTGATTTCATATGACTAAAAATTATTTTTAATATTTAAATTATTTATCGTTAAGGAAATAAATAAATTCTTATTAGATCTATTAATATGTCTCGTCGCCAAAAGCATGTTGATGAATGAAGTGAATCTTAGACTCGAGTTACTTTGTTTGATACTTACTATTACATTAGGATTTTTTATTGTTGATTTTCAATTAAGTGATAAAAATTCTTTCGCCGTATCTGATCAATTTTCTCAGCTTGAGAATAATTCAAAAACTCAGGCAATTTTGCAATTCCAAAGGCAATTTTGCGGACTTAATTCTTCTCCCCATGCAAACTTTTTCATTACCGAATATTTGCTTGAGCAGAAATGTGAAATGCCGTTAGGTATTGTAGCGGGTAATGAATCTGTATGGTATGTATCCACAAAATTAGGTATTCTAGGTAAATTCAACATACATGATAATAGTAGCCAGGAATTTTCGATTCCAATGTGGGATAGTCGTTCAAAACCTACCGATGTCTCGCAAACATGGGACATCAAAACGGATTCAAAAGGCAATATCTGGTTTACTGATGAAAAACAAAATGGAATTTGGAAATTCGAACCAGATAATAATAAATTTAGCTTCTTTCCTGTTCCCGAACGTCCTTCAGCCTTTGGCACTACCTATCCTGTCTCTATGGTATTTGACAATGATCATATCTATTTTGCAGGGATTCGATCAAAATCGCTTTGGTTTGGAAATATATCAGATTTGAAAAATAACTCAACTGAAGGTATCTCAAATATCTCTCTTCCAGTATCATCATTCAAGGGAATAGACCCGGATTTAGTTAGCACTGGATCTATTGACATTGATAAGGATCGAAATATCCTATGGATCTCAATGCTAGCATTTGGAGTTAAAGGCCAATTATTCAAGTTTGATATACCTACAAAAAAATTTACTGCTTTTGATCTTCCAAGAGAACTAAATTCACCGGTAGGAATTGCAATCGACAAAAAGGGAAATCCATGGATTACGGATCATGGAACCAGCATATTCTTTATGATTAATGCAACTAGTGGCGCTATCACAGAATTTAGCACTTCACCACTTTCTAGAATCTCAGCAAATATTCAAAAGGAGTACGGTTATACTTTGCCCTATTGGATCAAAATAGATACGGATGGGATTCTCTGGTTTAATGAGCACATTGGTAACAAGATTGCAAGATTTAATTCCACGGATGGAACATTAGTTGAATATTGGATTCCAACACAAAATAACTTGTGGGCCCCCTGTGCACCAAACGATAGCGCCTGTGGAATTTCTAATACCCTTCAATTTTCGATAGGAAAAAATAAGCAGATCTGGTTCTCAGAATGGACAGAAAATAAAATAGGCATGTTGAATGGCTCTAAACCTCTATCATTTGCTGTGGACACAACGTCTAAAGAATTGAATATGAAAAAGGGTGAGACAAGTGAGGTACCACTGATCATATCTGCAAACGACAATGTTAAACTCAAAATGATTGCGTCTTCTACATTCACAAGTACGGGCAATTTTGGAAATTCTTCAATTTCATTCAGTCAAGATTCATTTTCCATGAATCCGGGGGAAACCAAAAAAATTACATTTCTGGTTACTCCGGCAGAAGATCTTGTTAGCGGTGAATATACTCTTATGCTTGGAGCAGAAAATGATGATATATCATATCTCAATTCAATAAGCATCCATCTTTCATAACTTAATTGACTTGTTCAAGAGCTTCAATTCCTGGCATCTTATCTCCAGCCAGAAATCTGAGTGTAGCTCCCCCTCCAGTTGATAAGTGTGTTACTTCACTTTCTGAGACTCCTGATTTTTTGAGGGCCGCAATAGTATCACCTCCGCCAACAAGAGTCATGGCTCCTCTCCAGAAAGCAAGCGCCATGCTCTTTGCAACATTCATGGTCCCGCCTGCAAATTGTCCTACTTCAAACATTCCCATCGGTCCATTCCAAAAAATGGTACCGAAACCATTTCCACCGATTTCTGAAGAAAAGATCCTGGATGTTTCATTTCCAATGTCAAATCCACACATTCCATCTGGTATATCGCCAGTAACAGTTGTAAAGGAGTTTTCATCAGATGATACTATATGATCCTCCGGAAGTAATATCTTTTCACCAAATGAGGAAAGAGCTTTTGTCACCCAATCAAAATGTTCTTCATCAAATAACGAATCGCCAATTTTAAATCCTTTTGCCTTTAGAAAGGTATATGCAGCGGCACCACCAATTAATAATTTATCTGCTTTTGGCAGCAAATTTTCCAACGCTCCGATTTTGTCCTTAATTTTTGAACCTCCAACTACTAGTGTGAAGGGCTTTCTTGGGTTGTATCTTATCATTGAGAGATATTCTATTTCCTTTTTTAAACTAAAACCTGACAATCGTATATCAAAATTTTTTACAGCTCCGTATGTCGAAGCATGTTTTCTATGAGACGTACTAAAAGCATCGCTTACATATATATCTGCCAAGGATGCAATCGCCTGACAAAATTCAGGATCATCGTTCTGCTCTTCTGGATGATATCTTAAATTTTCTAAAAGCAAGATATTTCCGAAATTAAGTTTCTCTATCTTTCTATATACTTCTTCGCCGATGCAATCGTCAATAAAGTCGACATTTCGGTTAAGAATTTCTTTCAATCTTACGGCCACAGGGGCAAGTGAATTATTTTGATCGCGAAATTTAGGCCTGCCCAAGTGCGAAGCCAATATGACCTTGGCTCCCCTTTTTACAAGATATTCTATTGTAGGAATTACACTTCTAATTCGATAGTCTTCAGTAACTACACCATTGCTAATATTTACGTTAAAATCTACCCTGACTAAAACCTTCTTGCCATAATATTGAATGTCGTCAAGGTCAGATATTGATCTAAGCAATTATTTTTTCAAATATGCATTTTATGTGCTGGTAGGATAAACCTTTCTCCTATTCCAGCTTGAAAATAGAAATAATAGGGTTATAGTAAATTGTATCTCTCAATCAAATTATGTATACAAGTTGTTATCAGATTTTCTAATTTCTATTGTAACTTTATCTCCAACTCTAATTCCAATGTCTTCGTACTCCCTTACACTAATCTTGAATGTTGGAGAGTCACCTGCACCTCCACCTGTCATCATTCTTGAAATATTTCCCATAGCCTTTGGAAGATTCTTCATCATGTCTTCTGGAGATGAAAATGCCATAACATTTGATCCAAAAGGATTTACTGGTTTATCAGTCTTATAATCATTAGGATCACTAAAACCAACGTAAACGTAGGGACCTCCATCCTGTGCAGCTTCTATGCGTGCAACAATAAAGTCTTTTTTCATACTTACCATACTATTGCTTACGATAAAAGGATATAATTTCCTTTCCATTAAATTCTGGGTAATCTCTGCAAATCGTAAATTGGATATCTACAGTACATTGTAGGAATGGATGATTGTCAAGCTATTTTGAGGAATGGATGTATTTGACTATTGATGGAGTATGAGCCGTATTGTAATGTAATGTAATGTAGGATGCTTAAAGAGGAACATTTTTTTTCACTATTCATCTGTTATACCTGCCATAATTTTTTAGTCAGCTTGCAGATACTTACAAAATTTGGTACTCTTAATTAAATTCTAATTATCTTCCGTATTTTTATTTTTTAGTAAGGTTATTCTAACGCTTGTAGGACAACCTAATTTGCTTGAGGCTACCTTAAAACCACGCTTTGCCAGTTCTAAGTTTGTTTTTGTAACATATGCTTCAAATATCGATTGGTCTGGCTTGACCCTAGCAGCAAGTCCTATAGCTTTGCCAAATGCTCTTCTCATACCTTCTTGTAACCTATCTGCTCCTGCAGTTGCTATCATTTTATTTTCACGTAGCACCAAATGAGGAAAGACAGTAAGTCTAGAAAAAAAACTCATGTCTCCTGCTTGAGACATTGTCTTGTTTGCTGCCAATCTTGCCGCTTCTAAGGCATTGTGTCTTATCTGCAATTTTTCACTAACAATTAACTCAAGTTTATAGTCATAATCCACTTTGGATTGCCCAGATGAAAACCTTGCTATCTTTAATTGAGGTTTTCCAGATATGTATTCTCTCCTTACATACGGCATTCCCTTCGTTTCTCTATAATTAACTCCTTTCATAAATCATCATTTATTTTAATACTTAAATCCCTCTTTCAGAGTGATTTAATCGTTATGTCTCCAGAGGCGGATCAAAATTCCGAATTCCAGAACACGATTGAAGGCGTTCTAACTAAAAGATGTTTGATAAAGATTAATGATTCAAGATCTCAAGATCAGCTCCGCAATAAAGGATATGGTGACAAGGAGGATTCTAATTTTTTATTGGAAACATATGAGGCACTTTATCTGATTTATATCAATAGACTTGTCATAACTAATGGCGATGTAGTAGACTTTAGCACTCTATTGAAACATGCTTTAAAGTATGATAAGGAGATAGTTACAAGATTTCTGGTCTATAGGGATTTAAGGAGCAGAGGATATGTCGTAAAGGAGGGATTTGGATTTGGCGCAGATTTTAGAGTATATGAAAGAGGCGGATATGAAAAGAAACATGCAAAATACGTAGTTTTCTGCATTAATGAAGGAATTAATGTCAAGGTTGGAGAGCTTTCAAAAATCGTACGTGAAATTGAAACAATGGGCAAAAATGCAATCGCTGCAGTAGTGGAAAGAAGAGGTGAGGTAATTTACTACAAGCTCAACAATATGAAATTTAACGAAAATAAAAAACAAGAAACTAATTTGATGCTAAAAGAAAGAAAATAGTTAAATAAACAAAATTCAAAAATGTGAAATGAAGCAGTGCCATTTAAAGAAATCTACTGTCGAGATTGTAAAATAATACTAGCTAGGTACAATATTGAATATTTCTCTGACGACAGTATCGATGAATTATCTAAACTCCATTACTATTATCATATTAAAGAAGGTCATTCAATAGTAGTTAGGAAAAAAAACTAGCACTAGAAAATGTTGGTAATTTATCCAATAAAGCAATTTGAATTATAAGCAAGAATAATATTTTTCCTAGCCGTTAGTTTTCTACTACAAGATAATGATGATAAAGATAGTCCCCCTATAACTCTTGAATAAACATCAAGTGTAGATGAAGAGATTTTACCGGACTGCAGAATCTTGTAGTTTTAGTGCTCCGACCGGGATTTGAACCCGGGATCGTCGCCTCGAGAGGGCGAAATGCTTAACCGGCCTACACCATCGGAGCGATACAAAATTGGATTATTTTCTTCATATAAAACTTATGTTGACAATTTTTCTTGCCAGCTCTTCAGGAGGGTGTTTCGAGTGTAGACACTGAAGGAACATTATCACCTTATAAAAGAAGTTTCAGGCAAATTATGAGAAATTACTTGACAATAATTTCATGTCATGATAATATAAAATATCCAATGTTGAACCATTCGTGTTGATACAATCTAATTATTTCATTTATCCAGTGTAATTTATAAGGTTCTTTGTGTTATATGATAGTGTTGGCGTCAGTAGAAATAATTGGTAAAGAAGCAGAATTATTCACTGAACTTCAAAATGGTAGAATAAGATGTACTGCATGCGCCAGAAAATGTGAAATTCCAGAGGGAAAAATAGGTCTTTGTGGAATTAGGGGGGTTAATAATAATAAATTATGGTTATATGTATACGGAAAAGTAATTGCGGGTCATATTGATCCAATTGAAAAGAAACCTGTAATTCATTACAGACCGGGGTCTGCGATATATTCGATTGCCACAACGGGTTGCAATTGGCTATGTAAATACTGTCAAAATTATGACATCTCACAAAGGAGAAAAATCGAAGGCACTGAAATGACTCCATCGCAAGTGGTGGAGCAAGCGCAAATGTATGGCGCACAAGGTATTGCCTACACTTATAATGAACCATCAATTTTTATGGAATTTGCAAAAGACTGTGGACTTGAAGCGCATAAAAAAGGAATTTTCAACATTTTTGTATCTAATGGATATGATACACCAGAATCTGTTAATATGATGTCAAAATTTTTAGATTGTATAACTGTAGATTTTAAAGGCAGCGGAAATACAGAATTTGTAAGACGCTATATCGGCATTCCCAATTCGGAACCTATATTTTCAACTCTGAAGGAAATAAAAACAAAAACCAATATTCACGTAGAAATAACTGATCTTATTGTTCCTCAAGTGGGTGACAATTTGGATTCTGCACGAAATCTCAGCAAATTTGTTTATGACGAACTAGGACCAAACACTCCAGTTCATTTTTTACGATTCCATCCTGATTACAAGATGATGGAATTTGATTCAACTCCTATCTTGACTCTCGAAAAACATTATGAAATAGCAAAACAAGTTGGACTAAACTATGTTTACATTGGCAATGTTCCCGGACATAAATTGGAAAATACTTACTGCCCTGAATGCGGTCTCTTAGTAATCGAAAGATACGGTTTTAATATTGAGAGATGGAGTTTGGATGATAGAAATTGTTGTAAGCAATGTGGAAATAATATACCAATCGTAGGACCTCTCCAAAAGAAAAACAAAAGATGGTTTCAATTTATAGAATGATTTGTCTTTTGTTATCAAATGCATTAAAACTTAATGCCTAAATATGAAACCCAATCTTTGCACAGAATAGACTATTCTATTAGTTGGTCTTCAGAGTCTATATAATATGTTTTTTTAGGAAGGTTTTTTGCTAAAGGCATATCATAACATAATAAACATTGACAGAATTAATTTCTATCACACAAGATTATGTAAAAAATCGTATAAAAGCTCGCTATGAAAATTGTAAGAAAGGAGATAATGGAATAGTACTTGTCATTGGTGGTAGCAGTCTATATCATGGTGCTCCCCTATTGGCATCATTAACTGCACTACGGGCAGGTGTTGATTTGGTTTACACCGCAGTACCTAAAATTATTATTACTGCTTTAAGGTCATATTCACCAAATATCATTGCATTACCCATGTCTGATACTTCGCTCACTATTGGATCCGCAAATCGATTGATTAAGAGTCTCCCAAAGATACCACATACTGCAACAGTAGGAATGGGAATGACAATATCCAAACCTGAAGCATTAAATTCACTTGTAAGGAACTTGAGGGAAAAGGGAACAAGACTGGTACTAGATGCTTCTGCCCTTATTCCAAGAGTGATTCCAGAAATTGCAGAAAGTGATACAATCATAACTCCACATGTTGGAGAATTCAAGAGGATATTTGATGAGGACGTGGGAACTAGCGAAAATGATATCGTATCGAGCGTTTCAAGAATGGCAACCAGATACAAGTTTACCATAATTCTTAAGGGATGGCTAAATGTGATAGCTGATGAGAATGGAAAAGTTGCAACAATCAAAAGGAGTACTCCTGCGATGACCGTTGGAGGCACAGGGGATGTTCTTGCAGGACTTGTGGCCGCTCTTTATACAAAGTTAGATTCTGCTTTTGATGCATCTGCATTGGCAGTTTATTTTAATGGATTGGCTGCCAATATTGCATTGCAGCAAGTGGGATTTCACATGGTAGCCACGGACTTGATAGAATTTTTACCCAAAGTAATGATGACATTTGACAAAATTTCCGACCAGAGATAATTTGGATATGTGTTTATTATATTGATTGGACTTATACTCCCAAATTCTAATTCACAAAATTTTTATCTCACTTTGAAAAAATGTATTTTGTGGATCAACTCACAATAGTTCTTGTTATTCTATTTCTTGCTATAAGTATTATCCAATTCAACTTGCTCTCAGTTTATGGTTTTGAAGATATTAAAATTTCTACAGGCTCTTCGTTTATTGATTCGAATGGTAAATTGAATATTATAGGTGTTATAACAAATTATGGAATTACATCAGAACACATAACCGTGGGACTTAATATTCATAGTAAGATTGATGATTCAATTACCACATTACGTGATACCACATATAGTAATATCATTTATCCAGGCAAGGAATCTCCTTTTAAATTTAAAATAGGTAGTGACTACAATGTTGTGGGTCAACCTTATATTATAAAGAACAATAAGGTAAATGATCCTTTTTACAATACAGTAGTACAAAATTATTCAAATTTTCCAGTAGGTCAAAACAAAGAATTGCTTGGAACAATAAAGAATACAGGACATGTCGTACTGCACAACATAATTGTATTTGCTTCAGTCCATAATAAGAATGGAACACAAATAGATTCAATCAAGTCTGACAATATACCTACACTCAAACCACGAGAAGTAAAATTATTTTCAGCCAGACCAGACCTTTCCATAGCAAAAGATGCAAACTATTTTAGTTGTGCAGGATTTGATCTGAATGGTCCTATAAACACTCTTGATGTAGGTAATGGTAAATTTTTAACTTATGGTTTGGAGAGCATTGCAAAGATAAGTAATTTTAATTATAATAAATCAACTGATAGTATATCATTTTTTGCAGATCATTATAATCCAGCTGGAGGTATCGTCACTTTTAAGATACAACAACTTAACAATAACCATGGTATAAAAGTATATTTAGATAATTTGGAAATCAAGAATGAAAAAATTATGACAAACGGCAAAACAATTATCACTAATATTTTTGTTCCTCCAAACGAACATTTGATCAAGATTGCAGGTATCTTGAATTATCCTAATTGATATCCGAGTTTGATAAATACATAATTGGCGCCTACTGATTTATTTACCTAGTTTATTTTGATTACATTAATTTTTGTCGTCGCTTGGAGAAGATGATATGTTTAGTTTAATCCCTATTTTTAGTATGTACGGAGTAACAAAAGTGGTAACAATTGTAACCACCCCCAAGATAGGAAGTATGTATGAAGAAACAGCTCCAACATCCTGACCACCTTTTCCAACGATAAGTGACATTTCTCCTCTGGCTGATGATAATCCAAGACCAGTTCTAACTGCTGTAGTACTGTCATATCCCGCCTTTACTAAAATGGGTATGACTATCACCATTTTTGACATGAATGATGTTACAATTAGGATAAGGGCCGGGATGATAAATAACGGAATTTTTGATACATCGACAAGGGCGCCTACTGAAACAAAGAATAATGCTGCAAACACATCTCGAAGAGGTACCGTTATGACACGAGCTATTCCCGCACTATTTGATTCAGCTACCAGCACACCAGCCAGAAATGCTCCTATAACTGGAGATAATCCAAGTTCTATAGCCACAAAAGATAAACCAAATGCCAAACCTAGTATCACTATTATTAATACAGAATAATCAGATTTTCTAGCCAGTTTATCTATCAATGGTGGTAAATATCTTGAACCCAAAATTAGAATACCTCCTATGAACCCAACAACAATTCCTATCGATAATAGCACATGAAGAAATGATATCGCTGCTGTTAAGGCCAATGATTGTAAGATACCTAACATGGTAATGACTATTACATCTTCTACGATTAAAATCCCCATTATTAATACACTTGATTTGTCATTAATCATGTTTAGTTCTTCAAGTATCTTTACCGTAACCACTGTACTAGTAACTGACATAGCAAGTGCCAAAAACATGGAGTCAAATTGTGAAAAACCAAGTGTTTGTCCCACGAAGAAGGTAATCATCATTGTTCCAAGTGATTCTGCAATCCCCACAATCATAGAAATCCTTCCTACTGATTTTAATTTGGTTATGGGAAATTCGGTTCCAATTACAAACAAGAGTATTATTATCCCAAGCTCGGCAAGTGTATTGATAGTACTTACGTCGTGTATTAGACTAAATGGCGGAGTAAAAGGCCCAATCACCATGCCAGCCAATATATATCCAATGACCATGGGTTGCTTCAGCTTATGTGTAACAAATACCATCACGGCAGCTACAATCATAACTACTGCAAAATCTTGTATCAGAAAACTACCATTCAATTGTGAAATGAGGTCAAAAAAATGCATAAGTTAGTCTACCTGTCAATAATTATTACTAATTCCAATATTATTGTCACGAATGTTCTATTTCAAAATCATAATTCTTCAATCCATGAGTCTTTATGAATCGCAAAAGTTCATCATGATCATCAATTTTGTAATATCTTTTCATCTTTTCTAAAGTTTCATCATCATAATGTGCATGTCTTTTTACTTTTGCTTTCTCCATACCATATTCAAATATCTAATCGCACTTAAATTTTTCAAAAAAAAATCATGAAATATTGAACTTGTACAAAAGTGGTTGAATTACTGATCCTGCATACACTGTGTTTTCAAAAACTTTAGCAATTCGTCCCTTTTTTCAAATCCATAATATCGCATAAATTTCTCTAACGTTAGTTCATCATATATCACCGCAACTTGCTTTTTCTTTCTGAGAGATGTTATAGGGACCCTCAATTGTTTTCTTGTTGCTATAGACTACAACATTTGCATATATTAGCATTTATCTTAGTTTAATAAAATGAAAAATGCTTTCATTGTCCCAAAGTAATTAGGAAATCGTTCTTGTGCTAAACAAATAAATAGAAAAATCAAGGAGTCTGTTCAATATCCATAAATTTGGATAATCGAATAAATCTGCGTCTTGAACCATTTATTAATATACATCATAATAGATATTGAAATTGATATATGACATCGGGAAAATATTTCAATAGGGCAGTAATTGCATTAGATGCGCCCCACATTGGATATGTAGTTAGAGAGACAGATGACAAGATTGTTGTGTTTGGAGAAGGGAAGGAGAGATATGACATACCCTTATCCACCATTCAAACGGTAAGCAAAAATGTCCTCATCGGGCTTAATTTTGATGAGATTGCAAAAAAATATTCGGTTAAGAGAGATGAACCACTCCCTACCAGTAAATTTGTGGATCCTTGGGGATCGGAGGGAACAACGGACTTGAGAACTTATATGGAAAAATATGCAAAAACACTTTTCAATAAGGGAGTAAGGCTAGAAAATGAAGATCATGTGGGACATGTAATGAAAGAAACTGATGACAAAATTGTCATCTTTGGTGACCGTGATTACAGATTTGATGTTCCTAAATCTAAAATCATTGCTGTTGGAAGAAACATTATATTGGGAATGAATTGGGATGAACTTTTTACCTACAAGGTTGATAAGAATTCGCCGCTGCCTGGAGGACACCCTGTAGAAAAACTAACGGAAGAAGAAGATCACTTTTAAAACTCCTATATTTTGAATCAATACATTTTAATCCATTTTCAATTCTTTGTATATGCCTGTCTAACTTATTTATTGCAATCTAACAAAAACTTTAATAGTTAAAAACGAATGTGCCTTCCACTCACGTTATGCCTAGATTTCAGTAATATCTGGGTTTTCATATTATAGGATATTAGAGAAAAAAAGTTAAACATCATGATAGCATTAGTTTGATGTAGGACCAATATAGAAATGTTAAAGATAGATATCTTCGCAAGAAAGAAATTAGATTCTTTTACGGTATTTGCATCACTGCCAGATATGGGTAGAGTTGGTGGCTTAGTATCTTCTTTTTTGGCTAGTAATACAGAGTCTAAACATATCGCAACTATAGTATCAAACCATAAACCATGGGTCACGATTAAGGATGGGGTGATAGGAACTGCAAAGGATAGTTACAAGATTTATTTTTCAGATAGAGAAAAATTAATGATTCTCACTGGAGATGTCCAACCAGAGGATCATAGAGAGCTTCTGGAACTGTGTAACACATTTCTAGATTTTTGCTCTTCGGTGGGTAAGGTAAGAAGAATCTATACTGCGGGTGGTTCATTAAACGAATTGGTTACAGGAGAACCAAGGGTAGTAAGCGTGATAACAAAACCAGAATTAAGAAAAGTTCTAGATAGCTCTAAAATAGATATTCTGGGTTCTGAATTTACAACAATAACTTGGTTTAATGGTCTTATCTTGGGAGTAGCTTCTGAAAGAAATATTGAAGGAATTGGATTCTACGGCGAAATTTCAGACAAATCCTTGCCGCAACCTCTTGCAGCAAAGAGCATTGTAAAAGCCTTTGCTAAAATTGAAAATTTGTCGATTTCTACAAAACCTTTTGACGTGCAATATGAGGAAGTCTTGGACCATATTGAAAAAAACAAAGGAATAAAAAAGCTAGATCAATAAATAAACAAATTATGGACTTGTGTACATTGCATATTAAACGAACAGTTAAGACTTGATTTGTAATATTGATATAATTCATTTTTCAATCTCTTTTTCAATCTCTGATTCATATTAGGATACTACAACAAAACCTCTTGCAATCCCCTTTCGAGTCGTGTCCAAACTAGTTAGGTTAAGAACTTTAAGTGATTTTACCTCAACTTCTAAGTTAAATATGCCTTTAGAAGGCAACGATATACTCTGGTTTGAAATCCCTTTTATGGCTGTGATATTATTCTTTCTTATTATTTCTTCCCCCTTATGCGTTCGAATCGACAAATCGTAGTTTACGTCTGCATTTAATCGACTACCGCTTAGAGCATCACTGAAATTAATATTTAGAGTATTTGTTCCTATGACCGGTGGATTTGGATTCCATGATAAGAAAGTATGTATTCCCCCTGTATCTGTTACCATATCTAAGGATGTTTTTTGGGATTGATTTACCAACGGTCGAATTGTAAATTTCATGGAGTTATTACTATTTGATACTATTTCATTATTTTCTGCTAGTTTTACTATATCATTCTTGTTTAATAGAAAATGAATAATCAGTGCTTTCTCTGAAGAAAATGGATCTACTGCGAGAGATCTTCCTACTACTGGTTGTCCGTTTACAGTACCGTTGAAAATTGATGAATTTGAAAATTCACTGAATGATTTTGGAACCTTGAGTTCTTCGTGAACAAAAATATTCTGTGCTCTTATTCGTGAAACGTTCCAATCGAATGGCATTGTCCATAATACTCTCAAATCTTCAGGTTCAAATGTAAAATTTCTGATTTTATCGTAATATGAGATTAATGTGCTATTAAATTTCTGGGTCCCATATGTTAAATCGGTTGCAAATACATCACCAATACTGAGGTAAGAGTCAAACCTAGGGGCTTTTTCAGGCACAAAAATATTTCTAACATTGTCAATTCCGAAAATTTCTATAGAAAAATGATATAACCCTCCTTCGGAGAGTACGGAACCTCGTACTGTAATTTCTCCTGTATCACTTGTCCAACCACCCAAAAAAGGTTCCGTAGACCCATAGACTGTAACAGGGCCTTGGTTTGGTTCGAATTTTAACGTTAAAGGGCCATCCTTTGAATAAAACAGTTCACGTAATAGCAATTTGTCTCCTTTTAGAATAGTTAAGAAATAATTTACATTAGTTATGTTATTTCCTGACTTTGAATCAAATAATCTTAATTGAAAGAGGGCATTTTGCTTGGCACCAGAGGTCAAAATTGGTGGACTAATTTTTGTATACAGACTTGCTATTCTATTGCCTACGGTAGCCGGAGGTAGATTTTCTTGAAATATACCATCAGAAAATCCATGCTGGAAATTGGAAAGTAAAATGCCTGTTACAAATAGGAAAGCGATAGTTATTTGAATATATTTATCCATGCTGAGTTTAGCAAATAATTGGTAATTTATATTAATTAGACCGTTCGCGCTGCGCAAATGGTCCGGGATTTTATATCAAAAAAATATTAAGGGCGAAAACAGCTTTGCGCATATACTCAGCTGCTCTTCTTTTTGACGTTCTGACTCTGATTATCTATAGAGTTAGTTTCGTCTTGTAACATTTTAGTATTTTTTGTGTCGAAATTTTTCATGGAGTTAGAAAAAATTTGGCTCTGTTCTCGAATCATTTTGTCGAAAACTTCCTTTTGTCGCCTAACAGCGTCGTTTAACATCTGTGCGTTGATCTCACTGTATTGCTTAATCGCATCGTTCAACATTTGTGCATTGTTTTGACTGTATTGCTTAATCGCATCGTTCAACAAACGTGCATGACTTGAAATTGCTTCATTCAATATTCTATTCTGATCTGCTATAATCTTCTTCCAATCGTCGAAGGAGAATGAAGCTTCTGCTAGCAAGTATTAAATAAAGTTTATAATTTTTTCCTGATTGTTGCTTTAAGCTAATTTCACCGAGCTAATCAGCTCAAAAAAGCTTACCTTCTCAAATGATTTGGGTCTCGGGAGATGGTCTAATCCATAATCTATGAAGTGTTGGTTTGACGGTTTGGTACATCTTCGTAAGGCAAAATATTGGAGATAACAAAGGCTTATGAAACTGAAAAGAGTTACCAGTTGAGAGTAACCGTCATCGACGTCTTACCCACTGGCGGCATCTTGAAAGCCGCTACGACTTGTCCTATTACCCAAGTTTAATAACGGTTAGAGTACCTGGATCGAACTCAAAATTCGATGCAAGCAGAAAGACATCATGTTTTATTCGATACTCACTACTTCGCGCTAATCTCATTTGGCAATTACTTATATTCTCAAAGCGTCTTCATGACAGCTTTCAAGTTAACAGAACCATGACGTCAAAGCTCATACGGAAAATTCATTTTTTGAATTAATACATTCGCCACGAGTGTATGCAAAATCCGAGAGAAACCATATTAATTTACTAGTTTTCTATAATGAATTAATTGATAAATTCTTCCAGGCTAATGTCACTTCGACCAAAGGCTAGGCCGCCATTGAAGTGGGCTGGCGGCAAGAGATGGTTATTGAAGTCGATTCAAGAACTATGGAGACCGTATGAAACGCTAGGTTCTCGATTTGTTGAGCCTTTTTGTGGAGGATTGGCAATTACTTTGGGACTGATGCCAAAAAGAGGTCATCTTAATGATATTAATCCTCACCTGATTAATTTCTACAATCAGTTAAAATCAGGTCTCACGGCGAATCTCAAAATGGAATACGACAAGGCATTGTATTACACATATAGACAAAGATTTAATGACCTCATAAAGCAAAATAAATGGAAAAGCCCTGAAGCGGCGCTTCTTTTTTATTATTTGAATCATACAGGTTACAATGGACTTTGTCGATTCAACCAAAAGGGTCTTTTTAATGTGCCTTTTGGGGAATATAAAACTGTCACTTATATGAAGGATTTTGAATATTACCGCTTAGTTTTTCGTGATTGGCAGTTCACTTCCACCGATTTTGAAGAAGTACTCATAGAAAGTAGCGATTTTGTATACGCTGATCCGCCATATGATGTAGAATTTAGGCAATATTCTTCCCAAGGATTTGGGTGGCCAGATCAAGTGCGCTTGGCTAAATGGATTAAATCGCTGAATATTCCAGCTGTAATTTCTAATCAAGCGACAGACAGAATAATAAAATTGTATAAGTCTATGAATTTCGAATTAAAATTTCTTAGTGGTCCAAGAATGATAAGTTGTAAGGGCGATAGGACTCCTGCAAGGGAGGTTCTTGCAATAAAGGTTCTTTAAAATGTCTATGTCGAAAAGGGATACTGGGACAGGAGACGTTCTAGAACAAATGGTGTTACCATCTCTAGAGAGGTGGATATGAATGTATTAAGAGGTCTGGAGTCGGAAAGAGACCAGCCGGTGGTAAACACATCGTGGACGCCATAGCGATAAAGGATGACAAAAAGTTCCTCATATCGTTGAAGTGGCAACAGGTCAGCGGCACTGCGGAACAAAAAATTCCCTATGAAATTATTTGTTTACTCAAAGCGCTTAAGGACAGTAATGATAGTTACTCAAAAGCGTATCTTGTTTTGGGCGGAGAAGGTTGGACAATGAGAAATTTCTATGTTGAAGGAGGATTGAATGAATATTTACAAGGGACGGAGAATGTAAAAATAGTTACCTTCGAAAATTTTATTTTCCTAGCTAATAAGGGAATATTGTGATCTGATTCACGAACATTCTCGTCAATGCTCCTAAACTGACATACGATGATTCCACTCAAGCCCTGTTACAAGTAACGCAAATATTGCTATTCCATAAGATTAGAAATAAGTTGATGCCCTATTCAAGTCCCGAATTTCGAAAATCAGCATTTAACTGTCCCCACTGTAATGCTTACGCATCACAGGACTGGTTCGCTTTAGAGCGGTCTTCGAGTTTCCATCAAGATCATGTTCAAGGTGCGTTTACATCTACTTGTTCTCATTGTAGCAATTACACTATTTGGATAGGAGAGTCAATGATTTTTCCGTTTATTTGCGTGTTATTGGAAATAATGCGGTGCATCCTTCTGGCTTAATTGATATCCAAGATAATATACAAATAGCAAATTCCCTATTTGAACTCCTGAATATGATCGTGGATGTTATGATATCACAGCCCAAAAAAATTGACGGTCTTTATGGCTCTTTACCTGAAAAGGATAGATCCAATATTGCTGAAAGAGACAGGAAAAAATAACTCAGAATAAACTGGATCTAAAATGATATTCAATTCCTTGTTGACTTTTATCCAATTTGGCTTTCAGTCCTGCTGCGATTGGAGAACCTAAGCTAAGCTCTGATAGCATCACTGAGCTCTCCTTGATGTCCTTTTTCAGTTTTAGAATCAAATCGTATCTTGCTACTCGAAAAATTTTTCTATCTATGATAATTACTTTATTATGTGACTATAAAAGCATCTGTATCACTATCAGATGTAGATTATGATCTTTTTAATACCGTGCTTGAGTGTTGTAAAAAGAATGCAGAAATAAAGTACGCTGATAAGCAAAGACATAATATTGTCGGTAAATCTGTCTTTGGAACTCAGAACCAAACTGGCATAAATTTTCAAATCATTCTAAAGGAAAAACCCACTGGAGTCGAAATATATGATTATTCAAAACGCGGTTTGGATAGGAAGTTTGCGGATAGCTTTTTTAATCTACTCCTGCCAATTGTCGGAGAAAATGCAGACATAAAATTCGAAGATCTGGACGAATGTGCAATATGTAAGAAAAAATTTAAACTCGGGCTATCTAGATATATTCCTTCTATAGGCTGGGCAACACAAAGTGAATTGTGTGAATCATGTTATACTTTGTTATCTAGTCATGAAAAAAATTATTGTTGTGTTTGTCAGAAAAAGCTAGGAATCAGGAAATATTCTGCAAGGATTAGTTGGAATCGCAATCTTATGTTGTGTAAAGAATGCTATCTTGTCCAAAAACCTCAAATGCAAATGCAAAATAATGTTACCCGAATAGGGGAAAGTGGTGAATTGATCAATACAATGCGAAATAAGACAAACTCATCTATTCCTTCTAATCTGTTAAGTAAATCACTAATAATTGGGACAGATGATCCATTGCACATCCTAAAGATTAGGTTTGCAAAAGGAGAGATAAGTAAAGAAGATTATCAAGAAATGAAGAGGTTGTTAATGGACGAAACATGATCCTTCATGATCTTAAGTCTTAACATATTATCACTCTCGAATTAAATTCTCCAGATTTGTGATTGCTTCTGGTTTCCTTTATTCAGAAATGAGTAGATTCTTAGCTTGTAATTCATTTTCTTTCGCATAATCATTACCAAACCAAATTGGATTAAAAAAATACATCTTTTTTTAAAAATAAATGTATAATTTCAACAGAATTATAAATTAAATTAAAATATTTTATTCTTCTCTTAGAATAATATTTATAGTGGAATACTTTACATTGCGATTAATGAAGCGTAGTACAATACTAGC
>Ga0137365_10000423_pt1 | contig 28263 bp, 25 predicted proteins | sample SagtaG_9_FD_104799 | JGI IMG/M metagenome (GOLD analysis project Ga0137365, IMG submission 104799) | Vadose zone soil microbial communities from Sagehorn Ranch, Mendocino, California, USA - Sage1_L_40_16 metaG | ecosystem: Environmental > Terrestrial > Soil > Vadose zone | place: USA...
GGATACCGCTGATGCCGAGGTTGATCAGATGCGATCCCCTGGGTAGATGGGCAGCGACCAATGGCACATATCCCTGTGATCCTGGGGAATTGCTGCCAACGCCAACCGCGTCGGATGCCCCTAATGCAACGTAAGTAACAGGACCATTGAGCATCGGGATTGGCGTTGATTGTACAGCTACAGTTTGTGTCCCAGTATGTTCATGGATAGCGGTGATCTGTGTTCCCTCAGTAGCAGCACAGGCTGAGAGGATGAGAGCTGCCAGAAACCCTACAATCCAAAGGGAGTGAAGAAGGCGTGTTCGTTTAAGCATGTCCACCATATGAGTGTGAGAATGGGAGTATTCCAAGGTGAGTGTCTTATATACGTCATATTATATCACATCCGTGATGAAATGCCCGGCTAAAAAGGTTACGCTGCTCAGTTCCCCTTATCAACCAGTTCCAATTTACCAGTATTGATATCAATGACCAGGCCATGCACCGGAATTTTTGGCAGATAAGGGCTGCTACGAATGACGTTGATGACCTCTTTCACATTAATATGCACATCATCAAATGCGCCGAGCCAGTTCAGCAGGCCCTTTATGTCACCCGGCTCCTCTTTCTCTAACAGCGCCTGGGGATCTACTCCTAATGCTTGCATCGAAGCAGTCAGAACCACTGGGTTGGCGTGTGCCAATCCACATTGCGTGTGGCCAATTACAGCGATCTCGCGAACACCCAGCAGGTAGATTCCCCCTGCAAGCGAACGAATGAGATCATTTGCGCCACCTTCGCGTTCAGGTTTAGAAATGGTTGCGCCAGCCGTTCGTAGTTCAAGGACGTCGCCGCGTTCCAGGCCCAGCGCTTGTTCGAACATTTGCACGAGCCGGCAATCCATGCATGTTACTACGGCCAGCCGTTTGCGTGGTGTGTGCCCAATGACTGGCAATGAGTTCTGCTGCACAAAACGCACATTATGAGCCAATATCTCGTCAATTACCATCGTCAATACAATCCTCTCATCTATACTTTCTCTCCAAGACACTTGTTGGGGTTCAGAGGAACGATAAATCTATAGGCGACAAGTTAAGGAACCAGAGCAGATCTAAAATGCAGGGGGTTTGCCCCGCCCCTGCTAGGACACGACTTCGCAGTCTGGCTGTATCAAAGTAGGGACAATCCATCGCAGTTATCCTGTGGGTGGTGGCCCTCCTACTCTCCCTGCACGGCGGAAAAACTTACTTTGCCATCGAAGTTATAAAGGTTTTCGGTCTTGATGAAATCAAAGCCTGCTTCATCTATACGCTGGAGCAATGCTATAATCTGAGAATGGCTGATCGGTGCCCCCCGATTTTGGGCCATGAAGCGACAACGCCAATGATCGGTACAAAAGGTCTCGGGCATGCCTTCAGGCCATACTTTCGCGCCTCGATTGGTAATCATTGTGAGTTCGAGCCCATCGCCACTGACAGTTTTGAATAGATCGCCTAATTCATCTGGGGTGCCACTATGCCAATCCAGGAACACATCTATGCCTACCAGGTCCTTCCGCTCGCTTGGTTGTTCAATGGCGATGAGGGCATATGTATGATGCTGCGGAGCAGAGGTATAATTCACCTCTTTGAGCACATGTGGCTGCTGACCAAGACGGTCGACGACCGCGTCAGCAAACTCTTTGGTGCCTACTTTCTGCTTGCTTACCCCTTCAACATAGATATCATAGGTATGAATGCCGTCTTCGATAGTTCGAAGCCAGGCATTATGCACCAGGGTCGCGACATCTGGTTGATCGATGTGAACCAGCATCATGACCGCGGCGAGCAATAGACCTGAAGGATTGGCGAGGTTCTGTCCTGCGCGTCGAGGAGCGGAGCCATGAATGGCCTCGAACATTGCGCAGCGGTCGCCAATATTTGCTGAACCGGCCAGGCCAACGGAGCCTGCTACCTGTGCTGCCACGTCAGACAGAATGTCCCCGTAGAGGTTGGGAAGTACGATTACATCAAAAGCCTCCGGTGTATCAGCCAGTTTGGCGGAGCCAATATCGACGATCCATGTTTCATTTTCGAGATCGGGATAGTCTACCGCAATTTCATTGAATACTTTGTGGAACAACCCATCGGTAAGCTTCATAATGTTATCTTTCATGAAGCATGTCACCTTTTTGCGGTTATGACTCCTGGCATACTCAAAGGCATAGCGCACAATCTTTTCGCTGCCCGGACGACTGATGAGCTTTAGACTTTCAACCATATCGTGAGTTTGGCGATACTCAATGCCGGTATAAAGGTCTTCCTCGTTCTCACGAATGATGACCACATCCATTGTAGGATGCTTGGTTTCGACAAATGGATAGTAGGAGACGCAAGGGCGCACATTTGCATACAATCCAAAGGTTGTGCGTGTCGTGACGTTAAGGCTTTTATAACCGCCACCTTGCGGTGTCGTTATTGGCGCTTTGAGGAATACCTTGGTGCGGCGGAGCGATTCCCAGGCACTTGGTTCGATACCCGCGTTAATTCCGCGCAGATAGACCTTTTCGCCGACTTCGACCTCCTCAATGTCGATACGTGCACCTGCTGCTATAATGATGTGAAGGGTGGCTTTCATGATTTCTGGTCCAATGCCATCCCCATATGCTACTGTAATGGGTGTATATGTTGCCATGAGCGTATCACTTCCTGTTTGCTGTAGTGATCAATTGACCTTATTTGTTGCTTCAGTTTAGCATAGTGGTGACTCTCGGTACAAGCATTTTTCTCTGTACGTTTGCCTGAAAATCTGCTATAGTTGCTTATAAGCTCATTTATGTGTATGTGAGTAATCTTTTGCGATAAGTCTGATTCGGTAAGGTAGAGCGTTGAACGATAAAGTACCCCCAGCAGAATCGGACGATGACCTGGAGCAGGTACAGCCTGGTTATCTTGGCATAACTCCCCCAGCGGGTAAGCTTCCAGAGAAAGGGCAACGTACCTGGGTAGATCGCCCTAAGCAGTTGCTTCATGCCGTCAACGCACTCAAGCAATCGCATGTCGTTGCGGTTGACGCGGAATTTATGCAGGTGCGTCTACGCAGTCAAGGCGATGTTTTGACCTCCTCCCACCGGCTTGCGCTACTGCAACTGGCGATTGACCATCAGTGCTTTGTTGTGGATGCTTTGCGCTTGAACGATCTCTCGCCGCTGACAGCCGTGGTAGGGAATCCAGCTATCATTATCCTGCTGCATGGTGCCGGGGCAGACATACGTGTCATGGCAGAACGAGGCCTGAATGTAGCCCATTACTACGATCTCGAGGCTGCATGTCGCTCGATCTTTGGCCAGCACGAATCCTCGTTAGCGGCGATGTTACAACGAGCCTTTCATGTCAGGCTGGATAAAAGTTTGCAACGTACCGATTGGGCCCGTCGCCCACTACCCCCGGCAATGGTGGCTTATGCTGCCCGAGATGCCGAGATGACGCTGGCTCTCTACCACTGGCTGGATGAACATTTTTCCTGGGCATTGAAAATCCATGAAAGTACAAATCAACAGGAGCCGGTTGCCGCGTGGATTGAGCCTTTTCTGCACGGAACATCGCCCGTTCTGGTGGATGTAGCAGTAGCAGAGGCGATGGAGCAAGGCATTATTCTGAACCAGGAGCAACTGGTTGCAGATTGTCGCAATGCGCTGGTGAGCTTAACCAATCCAATGCGTCACAGCCGTTTGCTGCGTTTGATTGCCGACCTGGGGCTTGTGGAACTGGCACCTGAAATTGAGTTGCTGTTAGCTGCGCGAACTGCGGAAGAGCGTGCCGCTGCCATCCGAGCTTTAAACCGGCTTGAAGTCGAGCAGGGTAAAACCTTGATTCGTCCATTATTGCATGACCCGGTGCAGGATGTGCGAAAGGCAGCGCAAACTGCTCTTCGGATCTCCATTAACAAAGAACCACGAGGTAAATGGGCCATTCCGGTCAAGTCTGCCGATGGGACACGTAGTTGGACAGTTGGGGAAATGATCGAGACAGGTAGTTCTGACGAGGATGACTGGAAGGCCCGCCTGCGTTCGATCATCGGCGAGTAGGCGGGCTATGGCGACTGCAAGAATCGCTACTACATTTTTGCCTGCCTGGTCTTGTCGTCGAGATGTCCTGTAATGGCGATGCTAGTGGCCGCCAGGTTTCCTTGGCAGTCTTGTGCCAACCCAAACGAGCACTAGCAACACCGATATAAAGGCGATGCGTCTCAAGCGAATTACCCATTGTTCTTCTTCTAGCGGGTCGTTAGCTCCCAATCGAAGTTGCCGTACAATAGCATGCAAAAGCGCGGGCTGGCGGAGAGAAGACGGGGCAGTGATGCGATTGTTGCCTGATTGTTTGTTTTTTGACAGGGTGCTGATGTCTTCCGATGTGACAAGATAAGAGCTGCTAACAGTGCGCAAGTGTTCGGCCAGAACTGCAAAAAATTGTTGAATGAGTGCTTTGATTGTGCCTTTAACCAGGGGTACGGGTAGTAGTGCGCCAGGCTTAGCCAGGTGCAGGGTACCTTTATAAGCCACTACGGTATTTTCGTTGTATGCCCTTAATTCTATGAACCACTCGCCATGAACCCTGGCTGGGTGCCCTTCACCCTCGACTGTCATGCGAAACGAAAGGGGATAGTCTTGTTCAACCGCAATAGCGTGCCCTGAATACGAACCTCTTAGTGGAGCGTGTTTAAAGTGGATGGTGAAAGCATAGCTATCTTCTCCAGACATCTCCAGCTGTTCTATGCCTGGAATGGTGCGTCGTAGTGTTTGCTGATCCATTAAACAAGCCCACACTTCTTCTGGCGCTGCCTGAAGAGTGTACGTCCCCTCGATATCCATAGTTATAGATCCTTTGATTATTGAACATGATACTTCTTGCAACATTATAGGGGAGGTTGAATGAAGTGACAATGGGTATGTTGACACGGAATTTTGAAAACTTGCGTTCGTTTTCTGCAAGGTGTATACTAAGCCGCGTATCATTGAGACTAGATGGAGGGCGGTGAGGGCTATACGACGGAAGATCGTGCATGCTTCTTGTATGGTAGGGGCGGGGCTTCAACTCCGGGCTCACTCACCTTGACTCTCTTCCCCATGAGGAGCATATTGGATGAAAGTAATACTTTTACAGGATGTCGAGGGCCTTGGGAAGGCTGGTGACATAAAAGATGTAGCCAATGGCTATGCTCGTAATTTTCTTTTGCCGCGCCGGCTGGCTGCTGGAGCAACGCCGGCACTCTTAGCGAATCACCAGCAACGTGTAGCTGCTGAGCAGCGAAAACTCGAGAAACAAGCTGAACAGAATAGACAACAGGCGGAGCGCCTGGGCCAGGTTACACTGACGTTTAAAGCGCGGGTTGGAAGAGAGGGTCGACTCTACGGCTCCATCACCAGCCAGGATGTCGCTGCCGGTCTGCGCGAGAGCGAGGGCATTAACATTGACCGGCGCATGATTGATCTACCCAATCCAATTCGCACACTGGGTACCTTCATGGTACCGGTAAAGGTTGCGCAGAAGCTTGAGCCGAAAATCACGGTAAACGTTGTTGACGAGTCCGAGAGTGGCGCTGTCGCAGCAGAAAGCGCTGCTACCGAGTAATTTAACCTGGTGGTGTCTCGCATCCCGGTAAAAGACCCACCCTTGCATATGGGGATGCTATGCCACGCTGGCTCTACTATCTACTTATAATGGCCGTTATTGCTCCCATCATCGAGTTGATTTGGGGATCACAGCAAGAAATAGCCATTTTTATTTTTTCAGCTATTGGCCTTATTCCGCTCGCAGCGCTTATAGGCCGCGCAACTGAGGACCTGGAGTACCATGTCGGCCCTATTGCTGGAGGTCTACTTAATGCAACCTTTGGTAATGCCCCTGAAATCATAATAGGCATCTTTGCCTTACAGCATGGACTGATATCGGTTGTCAAAGCTTCGATTACCGGGTCAATTATCAGTAACTCCTTGCTCGTGCTCGGTAGTTCTCTGGCTATTGGAGGATGGCGTTGGGGTAAACAATACTTCAGTGCACGCGATGCAGGACAATATTCCACGATGATGATACTGGCTGTTGCTGGACTGTTGATTCCTACTACTGGCTCATTTGTAATTCAAGACCTCGGACGTATTCAATCTCTAAGTAACGCAATTTCCGTAATTTTACTTCTGGTCTATGTAATGTATCTCGCCCTACATGTTTTTCATGTCCGTTCCGAACGGCGTCACCCCAAAGGTCAGGTGAAGACGACCCCACTTCCTTCATCAGCAGAAGAGTCAGAGGAACTGCAAGAAGAGGAACTACAAGAAGAAGAGGTGGCGACAAAAAAAGTTGAAATGCGGGAGATAGAAGGACAACCTCCCCCTAAACTATGGCTGGCAGCATTGTTACTGCTTGCTGCAACCATCGGCACTGCCTGGAACAGTGAATTGCTGGTTAGTGCTATCAGGCCTGTTACTGAGCAGATTGGCTGGTCCCAGGTGTTTATTGGATTGGTCATTATTCCGATCGTAGGTAATGCTGCAGAGCACTCCAGTGCGCTCGTTATCGCACTGAAGGATCATGTAGACTTGAGTATGTCAATTGCCGCTGGCTCATCGATCCAGGTGGCGACCTTCGTTGCGCCTTTGCTGGTGCTGATCAGTCTCTTTTATCCAACCCAACTAAGCCTGGTATTCCAACCCTTGGAGCTTGCTGTGTTGGGGCTGGCAACTATTCTCTTTCCACTCGTTAGCCTGGATGGCGAGTCAACCTGGCTGGAGGGAGTACAGCTTGTGGCCGTCTATGTAATGGCCTGCGTGGTGTTCTTCTTTGTTCCAGGATGAGATGCGGTTGCTTAGGAGCGCAAAGTCATCTAGCCGAGATAGTACACTTCACTATTGCACGTGGAATCATGGGCAATAAATCGGTTGCCAGCAGGCCCGCATTTCCAATCTCGCTGCTGACCAATTCGGCGGCGGCAGCGTGCAGGTAAACGGCAGCGCTGGCAGCATCATAGGGCGTGACCTTTTGTGCCAGCAAGCCTGCGATCATACCGGCCAGAACATCTCCAGTACCTGCTGTTGCTAGCGCAGGATTAGCTAACCAGTTGATGCGTGTGTGCCCATCCGGTTCGGTAATAATTGTGCATGCTCCTTTCAGCACAAGTGTGACCTGCCATTCCTGTGCCTTGCTCCGTGCCAGTTCAAGGCGATCTATGTTCCCACCTGATACTTTCAGCCCTTTGCAGAGGCGTCCCATTTCGCCTGGATGCGGTGTAATAACTGTACCCGGTGGGAGTAACGTCCACCAGCTTTCCAGCGCAGACAGGTTGTTCAGGCCATCTGCATCAATCACCAGGTGTGGACGTTGTTCATCTGGCAGCGCGCGTAATTGCTCCAATACCTGGAGGATAACCTCGCGAATGGAAGGAGATTGGCCCAGGCCGGGTCCCATGAGCAGAGTTCGATACCCCTGCAGGTGATCCATCAGTGCATTCGTTCGCTCAAAGCTTTCCACGGATTCATCTGGCAGGAGTAAAAACGTCGCTTCATGAAACGCAGTGGCATAGATGGGGTGTATTTGCTTCGTAACTGCCAGTGTTATCAATCCTGCGCCAATTCGTCCTGCGCCGCTTCCGGCTAGAAAAGCTGAGCCGGGATAAGCCAGAGAGCCACACAATAACATGACCTTACCAAAAGTTCCCTTATTACTATCGAGAGGTCGCTTTGGCAGAATTGCGTTTACCAAGCCACCTGTCAACATCTCTGTCTGTAGAGGCTGTTCCAGTTCAGCAGGCAAGCCGATGTCGCCCACGTATAATTTACCCATGTAATTGCGTCCAGGAAAGAAGAAGAAGCCCTGTTTGGGGCAAGCAAGGGTGATGGTTATATCAGCAGGAGTCGTACCGGGATCAACTTCGCCTGTATCAGCATTCGTGCCAGTTGGAAGGTCAACTGCAACTACCCGTAACGAGTCCCGCTTCTCTCGCTCTTGACGCACGCGACCCAATAGGCTGCGCATGCTTTCGGGTAGGGAGCGTGACACGCCTGTACCGAGCAAAGCATCGAGCACATACGCGGCACGTTGGATGATCTCTTCTAATTTTGCAGGCGTATCTGCTTGCGGAACTTCCTGTCCATGGATCGTCAGGCGCTGCTCTTTCCAGCGGTAGAGGCTAACTAGCCCTCCCCACTTCTCCAAGTAGCGTCCCATGACCAGGCCATCGCCACCGTTGTTGCCTGGACCAACGAGAATTAAATACTCGAGATCAGCCACTGCGTGGCGACGATGAATGTGTTGTGCCAGAATATCAGCCGCACTTCTACCCGCATTCTCCATCAATATGGACGAAGTAAGCCCATATTCGCGGTCGGCTCTCGTTTCCAATTCGCGCATTTCAGCAACAGTCACGATATGCATGTATTTTCTCCTGGCAGTTCTTATGTATGCTGGCTCCTATGTTATTCTTCCAAATCTAATTGTAATGCTTCAAGAAGAAAGAAGGAAGAGACTATGCTATACTCCTCCTAATGAAAAAACTCGCGCTCAAAATCACACCACAACGCAACACCCAATATGCCAACATGACAGAGAAACTGGGGGCACCAGAGTTGCTCGCCAGCCCATTGGGAATCGCTATCAAGCAAATCGATGCTGTGACATTAGCAGGTCAGGGCTATCTGTTAGTAACTCTCGACGAAGAGAGCGTTTTGTTTCCATGCCCAACGTTAGAGGATATACTCCCTCGCCTGGGTGCAACCAGCGAGGCGTATGAATTTTTCGAGCATATTGGAGAGGTAAAGGGACCGTTTTTACGTCCGCTTGAGACGTCGTTTACGCCTTTTGTTCCGCTTGAGATGGCGGAGATTCGCCGTTATAAGGGCAAGACCAACGAAGTCTTTACACGAGTGCTACTCAACATCGCCGTGTTTGCCGGAGCATACAGCAACCAATGTACCGGGCGGTTAAGGGTGCTTGATCCACTCGCCGGTGGGGGGACCACGCTTTTTCTAACCCTGGCGGCTGGCTACGATGCCTTTGGTGTTGAGCATAAAAGGCAAGATGTTGAGACGACCGTCGTCTTTATTCGACAATATTTGAATAGCATTCACGTATCTTATAAGGAACTGGATGAACGTGCTCGCCGGGCAGGAAGACGTTACCAGTTTGAGATTGGGCAAAAGGGCGCGACACGCAGGCTTGTGCTGGCAAATGGCGATACATGCGATGCTCATTTACACATGCGGGAAGTTCCTGGCGGTCCACGAGTTCATGCTATTGTTGGTGACTTGCCCTATGGCATTCAGCATTTCGGCGAAATTGCAGGAATGTTGAGCAAAGCTCTTCCAGTCTGGGAGCGTATATTGCTTCCAGGTGGGACAGTAGCGCTGGCCTGGAATGCTACGCGCATCGAGCGCCCAGCCATAGCGGAGTTGGTAGAGCAACACGCGCAGTTACGAGTTCGCAACGACCCACCGTATACGCAATTTGCGCACACAGTGGATCGTGTCATAAAAAAACGTGATATTCTGGTGGCCGTGAAGGATTAGCTTAATAATTCCTTTAGCATTACCGCTGTCGCGGGCGAGCCACCTGCCGCGTTGTTCTCGGCGTAGAGTACCACAATCCCTTCCTGAGATCCGCCTTTGAAGGTGGAGTTATAGGTCACATTGCTTGAAAAAGTGGTGTTGCCATTACCCATTACGCCAGTTGCATTTGCATGACCGATGTCCTGGTACAAATGATCCATTACAGCAACTTTGCCGATCACCCCCTCGAAAGCATTACCTGTTCCAGCCACCTTCACAGGACTGGTAAGGCGATCACGGTTTTGTGGGGAGGTGATTGACATCCCATCGGACGTGACTGCCACAACCTCCCAGATGCCGCCATTGGTATTCCCCTCGAGACGTTGGAGCGAGACTTTTAATGTACCCCCACCTGCAGCGGGATTTTTCACTGTGACCACTGCATCGGTATCACTGGAACCACCCCCACTTACAAGAGTCGTTGGGGCGCTACCAGGCCACTTGAGCAGATGCGGGTCGGCAGCCATGTGACTTGCGACCATCGCAGCATTAAGTTTCCAGGGAGTTTGTCCCAGGTTAACCTGTGCCTGGTCATTTTCTGCCTGGAAGCGTGTCAGGTCGGGGTAAATGCCCGGGAATGAAACAGGTACCAGCGTTCCCGCTCCATCGGACCATTTAAACTCTCGAAAGAGATCCTGCGTTAGACTTGCATTGTTTTTACCAGCGTTAATGCTGGAATTTTGATCTACCTCGGCCGTCAGGATGCTATTGTATCCACTGATCTTAGCATCACCCTTGTAGAGGTTTTGCAACTTGAGGAGTTGCGAAGGATTGGGGCTGGTGATATTGTTGAAAACATACACGTCCAGAGTCGCGCCTGTACCCTGATAACGTACCATCACCAATGCCTGTAAAGTAGGGTTACCGATCAAGTTGCCGCATGTTACCTTTTCCACCCTGGTAACGCCATTCTGTGCAGGTATAATGGAGTCCCAATAGGCAGTTGCTTTCACTGCGTCGGGGCAGGGCTGGGTACCCAATCCTATGCCTGGAGATGCTGTTGGTGTTGTGCCACTACCAGACCCTCCGCCAGAAGTTGAAGCCTGCGTTGTTGGTGTAGTTCCGCCACCACTGCTGCTCCCGCCACACGATGCCAATGTAAGGGTTAATAATAAGACTAAGACAAAGGTAACGCCGATGAGTAGAGATTTAGCTATAATATCAGTCGTCAAAGCGTTGCCTTTTAGAGGTGACGATAGTGGTGTGCGTTTAGTAGGGAAGTCAGAGGGTGTTGGTTTCATTCTATCTCCCCCGCCGTATGAGGCTTCGCCACTCTGTGGTCGTCCCGTCCTGTTTGGGGTGTGGTAGCCTTTTCTCTGGATCACCGTCAGCCAGCGCGTTTTTAGTGAATCAAGGAGCTGAGCAAGGAAACAGCGGCAAAGAGAATCACGAACACGATGGTAAGGTTGAAAATCAGCCGCTCCACACCACGCCGAGTCTTAAACACTGAACCTGCGCTGCTGCCACCGAAGGCGCTGCCCAGGCCTGCTCCGCGCGCCTGGAGCAGGATAAAAATGATTACAGCTATGCTGAGAATAATTTGTATTACGCGGATTGCCGGAAGCCACTGAGTCAAAATTCTTCCTCGCTTTCGTATTTCACTCCTCGCGGGTGATAGGTTAAAAATGGATAATGCCGACCGCACCCCTGGTTTCGCCCCCCTTACAAGGGGGGATTATATCATAGACCATCGAGACTTTACAACGTTTTTGTAGCGGTTCTGCGAATTCTCCCTGCAAGGAGAATTCACTTACTTATGATTTACTATGCATGCGCTCATGGCAGGTTGGACACAATACTACAAAATGTCTCGAAGCGTAGCGGTCGAGTAAATTAGCGGAAAAGTAGACGGTATGCACTTGCAGCGCTTGACACTCTTCTCCGCATTCTGGACAGATACCGTTGGCTTGCTCACTCAATGAGCGTTTCAAAGATTTCATCTGTGTCGCATGTAGAACATCCAGGCTCACATGAAAAAGTAGGCCTGCTAGAATCAGCAAGAGCAACCGCGAGCGAGTGCGAAGAGCGATGAAAAACAACGCACCCAGTACTAACGGGTGGTGCAGTAGACGTGCTTCTTGACGTTGTGGTGGGTCAGCCTGTCCAAAGTACCGAACAGCCGCTCGCAAGCTAAGTGTACGATATGCCACCGCGTGCCAAATATAATGGTCCACATCGATCAGCACACTCGCAGTCAGGGGAATCCAAACATCTTTTTTCAGCCATGGCAATGTGACAATTGCCGCCACCGTTGATAATTTTACATGTTCCTGAACTCGCATAGCTTCACTATCTAGGTGCTGGAGCGGGGATCTCAAGTCGTAGAACATCCTCCCAGTCTAATTGCCCCCATTCCAAATTCAGTTGCAAAGGCAAAGAACCCAAAATGGCTTCTTGTTGCGTTTTGCTTGTTTATAGAGATATTGATGCATCCTCCAGCGACGTGAGTATACGCTCTTTGGAGGAGGCCGTCAATATACTCTGCAACTCGTTTCCATAACCGTATTTGAAAATTCATAACCATTTTTTAACTAATAGCAAGCGACCTGTAAATACTATGCACAAGGTAGGAGCAGCGATCCATACTGCATCTGTGCCTGGCAAAGGAGATGCCTTTAATGGCAACGAATATCGTGAATGATGTACAGTTGGAACAAATAAATGAGCATGTATCGGAGGAGGAATTAATCGAATGCAGTATCGGCATCATGGCATACAATGAAGAAGCCAACATCGCACGTACCCTGCAGTCCGTTCTTGATCAGAAAGGCCCATCCGTCTGTATTAATGAAGTAATCGTTGTTGCCAGCGGATGTACTGACGATACCGTCTCCATCGTATCTGAGATGACGTTAAAAGAACCGCGCATACACCTATGTGTCCAGGAGAAGCGTGAGGGTAAAGCTTCTGCGATCAATCTGTTTCTCAAAGAGGCGACCGGCCCTGTAGTGGTCCTGATTGGTGCTGATGACATTCTGGAGGACGACGCTATTGAAAACCTCTGTACGCCCTTTATGGATCCCATGATTGGTATGATTGGTGGTAGACCTGTACCTGTCAACGATGCGAATACATTCATGGGACATGTTGTTCATCTTCTCTGGCGTCTGCATGACCGTGTAGCACGTGTGCAACCTAAACTAGGGGAAGTGATCTCATTTCGCAACGTCATTTCCGGCATTCCAACTGATAGTGCCGTTGATGAAATCTCTATCCAGGCGCTTATATCCCAACTTGGCTATAAACTCATCTATAGACCAGATTGTGTTGTCTATAACAAAGGCCCTGTCACAGTGCGCGATTTTCTCAAGCAGCGGCGCCGTATATTTGCGGGTCATCTTAAAGTACTCAAGCAGCAAAACTATCAAGCTTCTACGATGAAGGTCTCACCAATTGTGCGACAGCTTATAGCCTGCCGCCATTTTGCCCTCAGCACTCCCAAGCAGACCATGTGGACTTTAGGTGCGATAGTCCTTGAAGGGTACGCACGCCTGCAGGGCTATCACGATTACTGGCGCAAGCGTGAGCACCACATTTGGCAAGCCGTCGAATCGACGAAAGATTTGGAAGCGGGACAGCGAAAAGTGCGCCGCATCTGCAATGCACAGAGCGTCATCGTCTTTCGCTTCATCATCGAAGGTGCGAAACATACCGATGTAAATCGGGAGCGCGAAGATCGCGAGGCAACTGAGGCGGCACGTAAGCTGCTGCCTTATCTGCGTTCCAGGATTCGTAAAGAAGATAAACTCTCGATCAATGGTCCTGGTATCATGACAGCGGTGATTCGTGCCGAACAGCATGGTGCCGAAATTGTGGCCCGGCGCATCAAGGCCGCAGTCGAGGCAACAACCGTACGTGTTGGAACGCGTGGGCGCGAAGTCAAAGTCACGATTGCTTATAGTTCTCTTACCTTCGCCTCGAAGGCGTCAAATGGAAGTATGACTGTAAGCGGCCCATTGCTCGATGATTCAATTTTGGCAGCTCTTACGGCCAATAATGAAGATTAGCCTTCCTAGACTGGAGAACAAATCTGGTTCTCCCCTTGTAGAACATCTATCCCTGTGGTACAATAGAATTCGGGCGAGGACAGAAGTCCCCGCCCGAACTTGTGAGAAAAGCGAATTTATAACACATGGAAATTTCCTGGCTTGGTCACTCTTGCTTTCTTTTACGGGGCAAGAATGTTACCCTAATTACTGACCCCTTTTCTCCTCAGCTAGGACACTCGCTGGGCAAGATCAATGCCCCCATCGTCACCATCAGCCACAATCATCCTGGGCATAACTATGCCGAGGGTGTAGGTGGCAATCCCTATGTCGTGCGAGGACCTGGTGAATATGAGATCAGTGATGTTTTAATCACCGGTGTAGCTTCCTACCATGACAATAAACGCGGTCAAGAACGCGGTCGCAATACAATCTATGTTATCCATATGGATGATCTCATTATCTGCCATCTAGGAGACCTGGGGCATATACTGCAAGAAGAACAGTTAGAGGAAGTTGCTGACGCTGACGTACTATTGATACCAATTGGCGGACAGAATACCATCAACGCATCACAGGCCGCGGAGGTCATCAGCCAGGTGGAGCCTCATATCATCATTCCTATGGATTATCAACTTCCAACGGGAGATGCCCCAAATCCTCTCGATAAATTTTGTCGAGAGATGGGTATCGAGGCTATTAACACACAACCGAAATTAACGATAACGCGTAGTTCGTTGCCTGCTGAAACTCAGGTTGTCATCTTATCAAGTCGTGGCTAATAGTGGAGGGCAATTATGGATAGTAGCATCTTTAATATTCATTATTGCACTCAGCAGAACGGCAGATTGCGATTCGTACACCAGGTACATCATGGCGTTTCTACAGCAGAGAGCAGCTGTAGGGGTACTCCCAATGGGTACCCCCTTTATTCTTGGAGGATCCAATGTCAAAATTCATTTTTGTAACAGGCGGTGTGGCATCATCAGTAGGAAAGGGTATAACGGTAGCCTCTCTGGGCCGATTGCTCAAGAATCGCGGAATCTCCGTCTCTCTCATGAAATTAGATCCCTACATCAACGTTGATCCCGGAACGATGTCACCCTATCAGCATGGTGAAGTTTTTGTGACTGATGATGGTGCAGAGACTGACCTTGACCTTGGCCATTATGAGCGTTTTACCGATGAGCCAGCTAACCAGGCCAATAATGTAACTACGGGGCAAGTGTATGCTGCCGTCATTGGCAAGGAACGCCGTGGAGAATACCTGGGTGGTACCATCCAGGTGATCCCGCATATTACCAACGAAATAAAGGACCGCATTCACAATGTTGCCCGTCATTCAGATGCCGATGTAGTTATCGTCGAGGTAGGTGGTACCGTCGGAGACATCGAAGGTGAACCATTTTTGGAAGCCATTCGCCAGATGCGCAAAGAAGTGGGACGGCGTGATGTTCTCTATATGCACGTGACCCTCTTGCCCTATCTCATGGCGACTAAAGAGCTAAAAACCAAGCCCACACAGCATAGCGTCAAAGAATTGCTGCGTGTTGGTATCCAGCCCGATGTGATCCTCTGTCGCTCAGACTATCCTCTCAGTGAGGACTTACGCGAGAAAATTGCGCTCTTCTGCAATATCGAAGAGCGAGCTGTCGTTCCCCTGCTTACCACTGAGACCATCTACGAGGTGCCGCTCATACTTGAAGAGGCTGGGCTGGGCCAATTCCTCGTGCAAGAGCTTGGCTTGCCTGAACATAAGCCAGAGATGCAGGAGTGGCGCGAACTGGTCGCTACAATCAAACGTCCTCGTCCTGAGCTAACCATCGGCCTGGTTGGTAAATATGTCGAACTGCACGACGCCTATCTTTCCGTGGCAGAGTCCCTGCGCCATGCGGGTTGGTATCATGATGTTGATGTACGCATCAAATGGATCAATTCTGAAGCACTGGAAAACATGGGTGATAAATATACTGAGGTATTAGAAGATGTAGCGGGCATTGTCGTGCCAGGTGGTTTCGGCCATCGTGGCATCGAAGGCATGATTAAAGCCGCCAGTTTCGCACGTCGCATGCACAAACCGTACCTGGGTCTCTGTCTTGGTATGCAGGTCGCCGTGATCGAATTTGCTCGTAATGTGCTGGGGCTTAGAGCGGCGAATAGCGCTGAATTCGATCCGCAGACTCCCTACCCTGTAATCGATTTGATGCTAACGCAGCGCCAAATTGCTGACAAGGGTGGTACTATGCGCCTGGGTAACTGGGTTTGTTGCCTGACACCTGGCACGAAAGCCTCTCAGGCTTACGGAGAAGCGATAGTCTTTGAGCGTCACCGCCATCGCTACGAGTTCAATAACGAGTTTCGCAAACGTATGGAAGCCCACGGCGTGATCATTAGTGGTCGTTCGGCTGATAATAGCCTGGTTGAGATCATCGAACTGGCAGACCATCCCTGGTTCGTTGCTTCGCAATTTCATCCTGAGTTCAAGAGTCGCCCCACGCGTCCGCATCCGCTCTTCCGCGATTTCATTGGCACATGCCTGAGGGTTGAGGAGGAGAAACAACACGAAGCGTACGAGGCATTTGAACGAGAGGCCGTAGGGGCTCAGTTCGTCACACCTGAGTTGCCAGATTCTCGCATTGAGATGTAAAAATGCTCTATCTTAGTCAACTACTTGGTACACCTGTGGAGGACCCTCAGGGTACACGTATAGGCAAAATCAGTGATGTTATCGGGATGCGATTTACCGAATCTCCAGTGGAATCTGCACCCGTGTTTTCACCAGTATCCACTGCTGCGCAATTACCTATTCTTGTAATCGAGGGACAAGACGATCAACTCTGGTATGTGCCCGTCGAAGACGTGGAATGGCAAGATGATACCTTGCACCTGAGAGTTCCAGTGGAACGTCTTGCTACACAAGCCATCACTCCATCTCAAGAGAACAGATTTATCTCTCCCGTTAGCCTCGCGCAGGATGTACTTGATAAACAGGTGATCGATATTGCCCGAAAAAAAGCTGTGCGTGTTAATGATGTATGCCTGGGCGACGATTGGCATATTATAGGTATCGACAGCAGCACTCTTGGCCTGGTTAGGCGCCTCGCGCCTAACTGGCTATTGGGCACACGTAAGGGATCGGTGAATCGGTCTCATCGGCCCCCTACAAATCTGATTCCCTGGGAACAAATTGAACTGATTGGCTCGCAACAACCCGATCTTCATGAGGCCCCTGAGAGGACTCAAGGTGTAGAGGTATCAGATGCGGGTACACTGGAAGGAGCTCTGCCCAAGCGCCCAACACGTATACACAGCGGACAACTCGCGGAACTTCGTCCAGCGGATATTGCTGATATTATGCATCAACTTACACCCGGGCAGGCAGCGCGGCTGCTTGAGGGTTTGGACGTAGAAACCGCTGCCGACACCCTGGAAGAAATCGATACCGAGCGCCAGAGCCACATTCTTGAGAATATTAGCGCTGCCCGCGCCGCCGATATCCTCGAGGCCATGGGACCGGATGAAGCCGCTGACCTCCTCGCCAAACTACCAGAAGGGCTTGCTCAGGAGCTTTTACGCCTGATGGAACCCGAAGAGTCTGAGGACGTACAAGAGTTGTTGACATACGCGGAAAACTCCGCTGGCGGAATCATGACCACGGATTACACTGCCTTGAATGCAACAAAGAGCGTTACGGAAGCGCTGGAGGTCGTTCGTACCCATATACACGAGCAAGATGTTCGCCCAGCTTACGTTTACTGCGTCGCTGATGAGCTACAGGATGAAAGTGTGCTCCTGGGTGTAGTCTCTCTCTGGGACCTTTTAGTGGCCTCACCCACTCAGCTCTTGCAAGAACTTATGAAGACCGACTTAATTACCGTACAACCGGATACGGATCCTCTTAGCGTTGCTGAGATCATGGCAAAGTATAACTTGTTGGCCGTACCCGTCGTCAATGCTGAGGGAATGCTCGAGGGGGTTGTCACTGTAGATGATGCCCTGGACATACTGCTGCCAAACGAGAGACGCCGTAAACCCACAAGGATGTACTGAGAAATGTCGGGGCGGTGCCTTGCTTTGCTTCTAATTCAGCGATCCAGAAGTTCGGACTGCATCAAGCGTGCTCGATCAGACACCTTCCTCTCTTCCAGACTTCACTGCTGAGGCGGTCGCGTGCTCACTTGTCGTTCGGGTGGTGTACTCCTGCCATTGGCACTCTCCTTGTGGGCTCTTCAGCATGCGCATGATGTCTCCTGGGAGCATCACCGTTTTGCCAAGAAGGGCGGCAAAGGCGGGGGCAGGCTGTTTAGCTTTCTCTTCGGAAGAACCGCTGCTTGGTCTGGCTTTGCCACAGAGGCTCTCCACAGCCGCGTCTGCGAGAGCTGTCAAGAGCCTCTGGCTGACGTCCACGCATAAAAATGAACCACACCAATGTCGTGGTATAATCATTATATCGTATGGCGATAGTAATAGACGCAGAGTGCGAAAAGGAGGCAACGTTCATGACACAACACCCAGTATCAGTAGCACTGAAGCGTGCATACGAGGAGCCAGCAGCAAGCGACGGCACGCGCGTCCTGGTAGAACGCCTCTGGCCGCGAGGCCTTTCCAAAGAGCGCGCGCATATCGACCTCTGGCTAAAGGACGTTGCGCCCAGCACCGAGTTGCGTCAATGGTTTCACCATGATCCTCAGAAATTCTCAGAGTTTCGCCATCGCTACGAAGCAGAACTGAAATCCGAGGCCGCTCAGGAGGCATTGGCAAAGCTACGTGAGATAGCGAAGCAGGGACAGCTGACCCTCGTCTTCGCCGCACACGATGCAGAGTATTCAAATGCCCGCGTCCTCCAGGACCTCCTGTTGCAGGGCTCCTGAGGAGCAAGAGCATGCAGAAGCACACACGGCCACGGCATCATCCTGCTATCACCTCTCCGGGGACTCTGCTCAGATATGTACAGCTTCCCTGGCTCATGCACCAGTATCCACACATTCCTGTCTTCGCGCTCTATAACCTCCTCAGCAGCTTTGTGAGTATCGGGCTCATGGCGGCGTTTGCCGTCATCCTGCATTCACCTTTCATCTTTCCTTCGCTTGGCCCTACCGCCTTCCACTACTTCTCTAGGCAGACTGCCCCCACTGCCTCTCCGCGCAACGCCATTATCGGCCATCTCATCGGCACCGTTGCTGGCTACTTCAGCCTGGTGGTGACAGGCTTAACGACAGCGGGACCAGCCATTGCGAATGGCGTCACGTGGCCACGCGTGCTCGCCGCCGCACTCTCCCTGGGACTGACGGCGGGATTGATGATTCTGTTTCGTAGATCACACGCACCCGCCGGGGCAACTACACTGATTATCTCTCTTGGCATCCTCACCCAGCCCTGGCAACTGGTGGTGCTCATGAGCGCTATCATCCTGCTGACCCTCCAGGCCATCGCCATCAATCGCCTCTTTGGCATGCCTCTCCCGCTTTGGAGTCCACCTGCTGCGCCAGCCAAAAGCGTTGATGGTTCTTACAAGGATTGACATACCCTCTCTATATCGGAGAGTGAAAGACGCACAACAGATTTTTCTACGCTCATGGTCATTCCTCCACGTGTTTTTGAGGTACATGGGTGCTGCCTTGTGAAACTTCAGCAGTATCAGTGTCGCCTGCAAGGAGCGCTCCGAGTGCACGAACGAAGGCAGGTCCTGCCAATTGGAGCTCCTGACGATGAAGGAGCGAAAGCCTTCGCAGGACCTGCTCCCCTTGTGGAGTGAGGTGGATGATGACGCGTCGCTGATCGGCTTCATCCCGCAAACGTTTGATGAGACCTCGCTCCACCAGCCGATCAATCTGCTCAACCGTACTATGATGCCGAATCTGGAGTCGCTCGGCCAACTCACTGATCGTTGCTTTTCTCCCGGCGGGCAATCCCTTGAGCGCAAGCAACAGCTGGTGTTGCTGAGGCATAAGACCTGCCTCGCGCGCGGCCTGCTCGCTAAAGTGCAAAAAATGCCGAATCTGATAGCGAATTTCGGCTAAGGCGTGGTAATCGGCCATTGAAAGGTCATCATCAGTAGAATGCATCGTACCTCTCTGTTATGTCGTACTACGACGTAAAATACTAGAACGAAGCTGTCCTGTCAAGCTCCTCAAGCAAACATACTGGCACAGCTGTACTTGACACAGCATCCCTCAGTATGCTATAATATTTTATATCGTAGTGCGATAGTATCGCACTACGATGAGATGGGTGTATACGTTTTGTAGGACAACCTGGCACAGTACAATGAATTGATGCGTACCAACGCTGAGGGTGACTGCTCTCAACTTGTGGAAAGGATGACGCTACGTGTCACCCTGCTTGATCTGCTACTACTGCTGTTGGGAGCGACAAGGACGTTGCTCCTTGTAGGGATAGTACCGGTCACCGCATCAGCAGATCAGAAAGGAGGAAGAGCGGCAGACCTTTCTTTGATTGTGCTTCATCCCGTAAGGTAGTTATGTGTAGCTAGTATTCATCGTCCCGAAAGGGCGAGCCAGAAGCCATCCACGACGGTGTGGATGACCATCCACTAGCAGGCATTGGCGCCTGCGACCAGACGAGCAGACGCTTCGAGGCTTCATCCCATGTTTGCTGAGGATGCGCTGGTATGTACATCTTTGTTCGTCTCCCAATGAAAGGTGGGAACTTCAATGGCTCAATATTCTGCTGAAACTGCACACAATGAACCTGCTGTGAGTGGCGTCGCCGATCCTATCCCTCTTGGCCTGAGCGCCTTCGCGTTCACGACAGCCATCCTTGGGTGTACCTTTGCAGGCTTCATTCTGCCCGGAGTAGGCGCGGGCATCAGCCTGGTGGTTGCTGCGGAACAGTATGAAGAGAACTGCACATCAGCAAATATATGCCATGATGACACCTGCTGCCCGCTATATCAGTAGTGAAGCGATGGCGACATTGATTGACAGCGAGATACAGAACATGCTGCATGAGGGGCGAGCAACCGCCTATACTGTGCAAAGCGAGCACCACGATCAGCTCACCAAACTTGCGCAGTTGCTTATAGAGCATGAGCAACTGAACCGCACACAGTTCGAGGCAGTGCTACAACAGATCTGAAAAAACTTGAATGGCACCAGGAGATACCTTATCCAAAGAAGTGCCTCTTCATACGTAATGGATACAATCCACGATGAAGAGGCACTTCTTGAGTGTCTTTTGACCTCTATTGGCTCAAAGCATGGGGCGAATAGAACGAATGGTGTAGTTTGTCTCACCGCCAGGAGTAGATACACTTACCGAGTCGCCCTCCTGGTGTCCCATGAGCGCTTTTCCCACTGGTGACTGATCGGAAATCAAGCCTGATTTCGGGTCAGCTTCATATGTCTCGACAATCTTGAAGGTACGTGTCGCACCGGAATCGCTCTCGACATCTACCTGTGTCCCAATACGGACAACGAGGGGTCCCTCGAAAGAATCATGCATATCGGAAGTCATTATCTCGGCAACTGCCAGCAGCCGCTCCAGTTGAAGTATTTCACCTTCAACTTTTGCCTGCTGATTCTTTGCGTCTTCGTATGCGCTACTTTCGCTGATGTCGCCGGCTTCTTTCGCCTCGTGAATATAATCAGCAATCTCTTTACGTTTCACAGTGCGCAAGTATTCCAGGCGTTCTTGCCTCTTAGCAAAGCCTTCAGGAGTCAAACGATAAACTTTTTGCTCGGACTTTGCCTGGCTAGCTTCACTCTGTCCACCAATACTCATAGTAAACTCCTCCCTGGTGTTGAGGGGAAAAGGGGAATTTGCGGGAGGAAGCCTCCCGTACCCCATAAGAATACGATAAAAAAGCTAGAAGGGGAGGACAATTGGGAGAGTATACCGGGTCCTTTGGCCTGGACTCCTTACCCCCAAAACCCCGAACAGGGGCTAACCCCCTGAGAACCTTGTTAAAGACACGAAGGTGATTATACGTTCTGATCATTCGCACGTCAAGTGATTGAAGTTACTTTTTATATTTCTGAGAGAGCTCCATCCCCAGAACGATAAATAGACGGAAAGTCGCCAAGCAGGTTCTTGTCGGGATGAGAGCGCCCCCTCTCATGATGCATAGTGCCCCCTCTCCCACCATGGGCACGATAAATCAAGCCCCTATAGGCTTGGGGTTCCCTGCTCAGCCTGGCCCATGCGAAAAAGATTCGTTCCACATACTTCGCAGGTACCCCGTAGAGCCTTACGACCATTCTTCAGGGTAACTTCGGTCACGTTTAGCATCCTTCTCTTCTGCTTGCATTTCACACAATAAGCTTCAATCGATGTACTCACCTTAGATTTAATAACATCAGTCTTTCCCTCTTCATTCCACGCGCTAATAGTAGCTATGACTGTCTTAGGGTGCTCCTCGTGAACATCCAGACCGGCATCCGGGAGCAATGCCAATCGAGTATGTGCTTTGGTCCATGACACATCCTGCTGGTTTGCGATATGCTTGGTATCGTTGAGTCCTCTGGCTCCCCAGATAACCAGCGTTGGTTGCTGTAGCATCTCTAATTGTTGCGACATGTCTTGATCTTGCGCCAGTTTTCCTGCAAGCAGAGCCATAGAAGCGTGTTGAGAGCCAAATTGATGGGTGGTGGCATAATAATAGTCAAGGTCAGCATCGCTGATAAGTGCATGCTGCCTTGCCATTAGATAGCGGAGAGCAAAACGACTGCTGAGTACCGGGTACAGCAGCCACTTCATCGGCGCTGACTGGAGCAATGAGGTCCCGGCATTCAAAAAGGGAACTCCGCTATTCAGCGCAGGTAAATGAGCTTCATTTCCTTGTTTGCCATCCAGGGCAATGGGTGAAATTAAAACCAGGCGTTCGCTGAGACTGGGGGAAGCTGCAGCTGCTACAGCGTAGTTGCAACTTATTCTGCTTGCAACTATCGTTGCAGGTTGTTTTACAACATCGGTAAGAAAATCCCGGCAGAGAGATACATATGTTTCAGCCGAGTAGCTTATTATGGGACGATCTGAGAGACCAAAACCGATCAAATCTGGAGCGTAAACGCGATAACGCTCTGCCAGCGGCTCGATAATTTTACGCATCTCATATGCTGATCCAGCTAATTCAGGGGTGTGTAGGAGAAGCAGTGGAGGAGCTTCTGGAGCACCCAGCACTTTATAGAAAATATAGCCATACTTCCACTTGTAGTAATGGGATTCCCCTGGTAAGGGGCTTTCTAGCCATTGGGGAGTTTCTAACATATGTCGTAGGGCAACAACGACAGCAAAGACAAACGCACCTAATAAGCTAAAACCAAGCAATCTGCGTATAGTTTTTCGCCTGGTACTTCTGTTACGTACGACTTTCTCCATAGAGAGATCACCTCCTTCGTCTCGTGTAGTATAGCAGGTAACCGTAGTTGACGCCATACGTTATGCAAACTACAATACGTGTACGTCTTCTCTTAAGTGCCAAACAGTATGCAAACTACAATGCGCATACGTCTTAATATATTAGGAAGATGCAAGTAACAAATGGGGAATTATATGCGAGTTATTCATGACCTCGACGAAATGACAGAGACAGCACGAGGATGGCTTGCTAGTGGATCTGTTGGCTTTGTCCCCACGAGGGGTCATTTACATAGAGGGCATGTAACATTAGTACGATCCTCTCTTCAAGAATGCGAACTGACGATCGTCAGTATATTTGTCAATCCTCTGCAATTTGGTTCGTATGATGGTCTAGCATATGATACACATGAACTTGCAAAGGATCTGCAATTACTAGATATAGAACAGGTGAATGTAGTATTTATTCCTCGTTCTGAAGATTTCTTTCCCGCGAATTTTTCCACCCATGTCACTCCTACCGGCCCGATAGCCGAACGGCTAGAAGGAGCAGCTCGACCGGGATACAGGGATGGAATTGCCACAGTCATGACGAAACTGTTTCAACTGGTGCGCCCGGACGTGGTCTTTTTAGAGCAGAAGAATGCTCAGCAAGTCGCTCTGATTCGAAAACTTGTGCGAGATCTCAACATCGATCTCAGCGTTCGTGTTCTTCCGACCGTGCGTGAGGTCGATGGGTTAGCAGTCAGTAGAAGTAATCACCTGCTCTCTCCAGAAGAACGCCAGGCAGTTCCCATACTTTATCAAGCGTTACTTGCTGGCAAGACTATGCTCGAAAGAGGTGAACGTCGTCCTGCTATCATTGAAAAGCTTATGGCTGATTTGATTGCTAGTGAACCGTTAGTGAAACTGGACTATACAGCCATTTGTGACCCCGATACCTTCGAAGAGATAGAGGAGATAGGAGGTGATATCCTTCCTGACTTACTGCTTTTGGTAGCTGTACATGTATGTTCTACACGTTTGATAGACAATCTCCTTTGGAAGAGTAGCGGATACTGGCTCACTTGATGAAGTGCAAGAGAACTTTACAAGTGATTCATCCATCACTATCCTATCGCACAAATTGCTTGAGTACTTCATCGACCCCAGGATGAGAACGATTCAGCCTGAGATCCTCCGCGCCTGTTGGATCTGTTTGCAGGAGCAGAATACCTTGTTGAATACAAGTATTAAGCAACTCGCGTGCAGATTCGCGTGTAAGACGACCTCGAAAACGGTTCTTAGGATTCACGGGATCACCAATAAAGTTAGACACACCGATAATAGTGCGCCAGGACCAGTTGCGGTCAATATAATCAAGAAACTGGAGGAATTGGGGATCAAGCACATCCACCGGATATGGCTGGAACTGTGAGGCAGGCGCACCTAAGGAGATCGCAGGCATGCTTCCAGTATTGCCAGTCATAGATATAGAACCAAGACCACTTTCGCCCGTCTGTGTAACGGGGATCGGGCTTCCTCCTGGCACTAAGGGTACAAACTGATTGGCGCTGCTAATTAGATCTCGGCTGACGGTTCCAGGTATACCAACAACAATCACAGTTTTGTTTAAACGTAGCTTTAGACGGGCACTGATACGGGTGAAATCCTTATCGCCAGTCATCAGGACGAATGTAGAGATAGTAGGACGATCAAAAACAGTTTCAATAATATCCATCAGCATATTTAAGTCAACAGTACTTTGGACCACTGTACTTTGGACTATCGTACTCGAGCCACTTGCATTAATTGCAGGCATTTGACCTGTATTACCTGTAGACTGAGCAGGGGCAGGAGTTGAGTATCCCAAAGGGCCGGTGCTGCTACTAAAGCCAAGTGGGCCTGTAGGAGCAGATTGACCATAAGGGTTTTGATATGGTGCACTTTGTCGAGAGGTATCACGCTGCGGGTATTCAGGCAATTGATAGCCGTCATCAGTCAACGTTTCATCTTCGGATAGAAGGTTCTCATCACTTGCGGATTGTCCAAGTTCCGATGGATCCTGGTACCCTGGCCACTCATTGCCAATCCCTTGCGAAGGGATTGCGGGTAGAGGACCAGAGTTGCTGAGAGGTCCAGAGGGCCATTTGCGCTGATAAGGAGCTGATGCGAGGCTACCAGTTCCCTGTTCAGAAGCCCCCGTTGACGAACCTAAGGCTCCCGTAGGCGGATTACCAGAGGTGTAATGAACCGTTCCCATACGAATGCGATCTCGCTGTTTAGCGGGGCAATCAACCCGGTCGATCATTGCAGCCGTTAAGCTTCCCTTAAATGGTTCCGGTTGACGAGACCAGTCCGCATAGGCGCGGGCTACCATAACGGTCCCATATCGGCGCGCAACCGCAATTAGCTCCTGTGGGTCAGGTTCCCGCCGCTGGATATTCAGCATACTATAACGGATGTTCTCAAAATCGATGAATAGAGCAATATCTTCGGGCACAATCTTCTCCTCTCATAGGGAGAAACCGCGCAAGCCAAGATAGAGTATGATTGTTCAGGTGCTCGGATGCTTTTATTGCAATCCTATTAGCTATGAGCATATCACACTTTAAAGGCAAAGTCGAGAGGTCTGCGCTTTACAATACGTAGTAACTATGATATAGTCTTTCCTGGGATTACGTAAGAGTTTATCTATGCGGCCACCCATCAGTACAAGAGTACAATATTATGGAACTCACAACAACACTAGATTCCCTCGATAATTCGATTTGTCCCGTTGCTCGCACTGCTAGGATTATCAGTGGGAAGTGGACTTTGCTTATTATCCGTGATTTGGCTACCGGTGTCAAACGTTTTAATCAACTTGAACGTTCACTTCATGGGATTAGCCCCAAAACCCTCTCCGAACGATTACGATCCCTTGAGGAAGAAGGGATCATTCTTCGTCAAACCTTTGCAGAGGTTCCTCCCCGTGTAGAATATTCGCTCACTGAGAAGGGTCAAGACCTCGTTAATGTGATAGAATGCATGCGTTGTTATGGGAAACAATGGTTATGAGATGCCAGTGAACAATCAAGAATAGAGCGCTTGCTGAGCAAAAGTAAAACTTCACAGAATTCAAGAACCGGGGCTTACTCCCGGTTCTTTAGTTATTGGTTAAAGCGTTTCTTTCACCTCGCCTTGCCCGGTAGGGTACATGTTTAGTACCGTTGGCGAGATTGGTATGTAGGAGAATTCCAGCCATCTCGCCTGCCCTATGGCATCAGGTCGGGCGAGATGGGTTTTCAGGACACAATGGAATGGCGCATTAGCGGGAAGCGCCAACCAGTTCAAGTTTGTGATCAGCGAGGAATCGATGGAGTGTTCCTTCGTTTTCTGCTGAAATGTATTCACTGCGCTCTTCTGCCTGACCCGCTGAACGACATACCAGGTCGTAGAGACTGGCGATGTCATAATGCATCTGTACCTGAAGCTGACCCTCGCCATTAAACCCTTCGACGAAGAGACCATCCTCTTCCTCTTGAATTGCGATACTTTTCACGCCGACTTGATCTAGCACCTGACCAATAGCATGTAGGATGCTCGCGTAACTGAACGTGGCCCGCATTGATCCCTCCCATTAAGTTAGTCTTGGAGATTGACAATCATTGTACTTTGGTGGACTGCACTGTCAAAATGCAAAACGACATAGCAAAGCTTGACTAAGCAGCGTGTAAATCTTGCATCACATCAAATAAGTTTACCATAGTGTTTAGGTAAACGTCAAGGTCAGTTTTACCGTTTTGATTACTCCCCTGGAGCCAGTGTCGGGTACTGTAGCTGTCTTGGTAAACTGGCACCCCTTTGTGATTTAACACAAAGAGCATACTGTACTTATGAAATTTATGCCAATCCTCTACAATAATCTAGTACATTCTGACTAATCACAGACGATATGATTAAATTGGTTGGGAAAGCTGTTGACAAGAACTGAAAAATATGGCATATTACCGAGGCATCACAAAATGCTGTACATTTCCAACTGAATTAAGAATAATTACTTCAATTTTGCCGAGAGCAAGCAGAGAGAAGAGAGACGCAGAGGAACGCGCGTGTCGCGCGTGGCGGGAGCGGGTGGCCGGTCGGCCTGCGGGCCGACCCGGCCCCTGTGCGCGCCCGCGCACAGACAAGCGACAGAGAGTACGCGGTGGATGCCTTGGCGCTGAAGGCCGATGAAGGACGCGGAGACCGGCGAAACGTTCAGGGGGAGCTGCATGCGAGCGAAGAGCCCTGAGACTCCCAATGGGGCAACCCGTCCAGCGTGATGGCTGGACACCCCCTGCTGAACCCATAGGCAGGGGGAGGGCCGTGGGCGAACTGAAACATCTCAGTAGCCCGACGAACAGAAATCAAACGAGATTCCCGTCGTAGTGGCGAGCGAGGCGGGAACAGCCCAAACCAGCCACTCCACAAGAGCGGCTGGGGTTGAAGGACCAGCAGCAGGGCGCGCGCGCCGACCCGAAGGCGGTGGAAGACGCCACCAGAGGCGGTGAGAGTCCGGTAGGGGCAGGGGCGGGTGCCTGGCTGGTATCCTGAGTACCACGAACCCCGGTGAGTTTGTGGGAAGCAGGGGGGACCACCCTCCAAGGCTAAATACCTTCAGCGACCGATAGTGAACCAGTACCGTGAGGGAAAGGTGAAAAGCGCCCCGGGAGGGGGATGAAAGAGACCCTGAACCCGCGTACTCACAAGCAGTCAGAGGTCACTCGCGTGGGCCCGGCTCAGGCTGGGCCGCGCGGTAGGACTGATGGCGTGCCTTTTGTAGAATGATCCGGCGAGTGCATCGGCGTCGCTGGTTAACCCCCAGTAACGGGGGGGAGCCAGAGGGCAACCGAGTCTGAAGGGGGCGTGCGGGCGGCTGGTCCGGCCAGGGGGTGTGAGCCGCCTGGCGTGGGCCAGCCGCCCCAGTGGCGCCGATGCGACCCGAAACCACGTGAGCTATCCATGGGCAGCGTGAAGCGGCTGTGACAGGCCGTCGAGGCGCGCACTCACCAGTGTTGCAAAACTGGGGGATGACCTGTGGATAGGGGTGAAATGCCAAGCGAACGTGGAGATAGCTGGTTCTCCCCGAAATGCATTGAGGTGCAGCCACACGTGTGGCGCCTGCTGGAGGTAGAGCGCTGGATGGGCTCGGGGCCAAGTGCTGGTTACCAACCCCAACCAAACTGCGAATGCCAGCAGCGCAAGCGTGTGCGTGAGACGGCGGGGGCTAAGCTTCGTCGTCGAAAGGGCAACAGCCCAGACCATCAGCTAAGGTCTCACAGTGGATGCTCAGTGTCAAAGGGCGTGCGTGCGCCCAGACAGCCAGGATGTTGGCTTAGAAGCAGCCATCATTGAAAGAGTGCGTAATAGCTCACTGGTCGAGTGCGCGCGCACCGACAACGTA
>Ga0137365_10000444_pt1 | contig 27767 bp, 22 predicted proteins | sample SagtaG_9_FD_104799 | JGI IMG/M metagenome (GOLD analysis project Ga0137365, IMG submission 104799) | Vadose zone soil microbial communities from Sagehorn Ranch, Mendocino, California, USA - Sage1_L_40_16 metaG | ecosystem: Environmental > Terrestrial > Soil > Vadose zone | place: USA...
GGGATAGACGGCATAGCTGCATGCCGAGCGCCCGGCGCGGAGCGCCGGGCAGGCTCACGGCCGCGAAACGGAAAAGTTGCGGAACTCCGCTGCCGCGGTCACGACCTTCTTGCCGTAGAAGTTGGTAAAGACCCCGACCGTGCCGTCGGCGAGAGGATTTTTGTCGGTCACATCGAGTAGCTTCTTGCCGTTGACCCAGAAAACGAGGCGCACGGCCGCCTGCCCGCTTGTGGCGGTGCAGTCCGCCCTGAGCTGGTTCGCGCCCGCATTGATCGGAGCGGCGGTAGCGGGGGTCAGCGGGTCATAGAGGTAGTTGTTACCGGCGTGGGTGGCCTTCGCGATCACGGCGGTATGGCCCTGCACCGAGAACAGATAGTGATTGCCCTGGTCATCTGACCGGCACGTCAGGCCATACTGAGTATCCGCGGCCGGCTTCCCTGTGCTGCGCGCCGTCACGCCGATGCTCAGATCAGGCCTGGCAGACGGGTACAGGCCCGCCGCGTTCCGCGGGACGGCGATCTCGATATCGCCGCTTGACTGGGCGCTGATGTAGTAGGCCCCGTCACGGTAACGCCCGTCGGCGGCGTCCGGGACAACCGTCCAGCCATCGGGCCGGCCGGAGAAGTCAGATCTGAAGATCACCGTTCCCGGCAGCGCTTGGGCGCTCCTGCCCCACAGGATGTAGCCTGCGCCACCGAGCGCGGCCAGCAGGCCCACGGCAGCTGCGGCAGCCGTGGGCGTGCGCCACCGGGGCCGGCCGGCCCGGCCCGGCGTGGTGATGGCGCCCGCATCCGGTCCGCCCGGTTCGCTGGTGAGCTTCCGAACCGCGGCCAGCGGCCCGGCTGTGTCCGCTTCGGCCAGCGCCCGGTAGAACGGCGTCACACCCGGAGCGGCCACGTCAGCCGTGATGTCCGCGGGCGCTGCGGCTGCACGGGCCACGGCGGCAGCGCCGGGCCGCCCGCCGCCGGAAACCGGCGAGGTCGCCTCAGCTAGCGGGCCGGCCCGCACCGGGACCTGCTCGGGACCGGGGCGGTAGAGTCGCAGGCCGAACGCCTCGCGCAGTGCCTCGGCGAACTGGCGGCAGGATCGGTAGCGGTCGGCAGGTGCCTTGGCGAGGGCCTTGGCGAAGACGCCGTCCGCGGCAGGCGGGAGATCGGGCCTGCGGCTGGTCAGCGGCGGCGGAGACAAGGAAAGCTGCGCGTACATCACCGCCAGGCCCGCGCCGCGCTGGAACGGCGGCGCCCCGGTCAGCAGCTCGAAGGCCGCGCATGCCAGCGCGTACTGATCGGTCCGGCCGTCCACCGGCTTGCCGGCGATCTGCTCGGGCGACATATAGTCAAGCGTGCCGAGGAACTGTCCGGTGGCGGTGAGCTTGCCCGCCTGCAGCGGCACCTTGCTCAGCCCGAAATCCGACAGGTAGACATGATCGGGCCGGCCCGCTTCCTCGCCGCCGTCCAGCAGCATGTTCGCCGGCTTGACATCCCGGTGCACCAGGCCACGGCCGTGCGCGGCATCAAGCGCAGACGCCACCTGAGAAGCGATCTCCGCCACCCGGCCGACCGGCAGCGGGCCCAGCTGGCTCACCAGCGATCGCGCATCGCCGCCGCGCACGAAGCGCATCGCGATGAACAGCACTCCGCCGGCCTCACCGGCCTCGAACACCGGAATGATGTGCGGGTCATCGACAGCCGCCGCCGCCCGCGACTCCCTGATGAACCGCTGCCGGTACGCCTCATCCTCCGCCACCGCCGGAGCCAGGATCTTCAGCGCCACCGTCCGGCCGAGCCGCTCATCGTGCGCGCGGAACACCACGGCCATCCCGCCGTGGCCGATCTGCTCCTGCAGCAGATAGCCAGCGATCCGCGAACCCGCGGCGAACCGGCCCGCCGCCGCAGCGCCATCGCCCACCTGCGCCTCCAGGAAATCGGAGTCCGATCGCTGCTCCGGCCATGTCCCGAGGCCGGTGCCGCAGCCCTGGCCCGGGCGCGAGGCGGGCACTGTCCGCCAGGAGGGTTCCCAGTATCCGGTGTGACCTCGGCAGCCGCAAGCCGCTGGCAGGCGCGCGGCGGCTGATCGCCAGGAAACATTGCTCGCGGATCGCTTGACCTGTGGTCCGTTGCTCCCCGAGCGTTGGACGGGTGGAGCGGGACGCGATCGAACTGCTGATGGACCTCGTCGCGATCGACTCGCAGAACCCCTCGCTGGTGCCAGGCGCGGCCGGCGAAAGTCAGATCGCCGGCTACGTCGCGGCCTGGGCCAGATCAGCCGGCCTGACCTGCGAGACGTTCGAGGCGGTGGCCGGCCGTCCCAGCGTGCTCGTCCGCGGCCAGGCAGGCGGAACCGGCCGGTCGCTGATGCTGTGCGGCCACCTGGATACCGTCGGCATCGGTCAGATGGCCGACCCGCTCACCCCCGTCATCCACGGCGACCGGCTGTACGGACGCGGTTCCTACGACATGAAGGCCGGCCTGGCCGCCGCCCTGATCGCCTGCCGCGAGGCGTCCAGGCTCGGGCTGCCCGGCGAGGTCATCGTGGCCGCCGTGGCCGACGAGGAGCACTCCAGCATCGGCGTGCAGGAGGTCTTGCGCCATGCCAGCGCCGATGCCGCGATCGTCACCGAGCCGACCGAGCTCGCCGTCGCCACCGCCCACCGGGGATTCGTCTGGACCGAGATCACCGTCGCCGGCCTGGCCGCCCACGGCTCGAGGCCGGAACTCGGCAAGGACGCCATCGTCAAGACCGGGCCCATCCTGGTCGCCCTATCGGACCTCAACGAGCAGCTCAGCGGGCGCCAGCACCCCCGCCTCGGCCGCGGTTTCCTGCACGGATCGATCATCAGCGGCGGCCGCGAGGAGTCGACGATCCCTGACCGCTGCACGCTCACCATAGAGCGCCGCACGCTTCCAGGCGAGACCGTGCAGGACGTGCAGCGCGAGGTCGCCGAACTGCTGGCCAGATGCCGCGCCGCCGACCCCGAACTCCAGGTCGCCAGCCGCACCACGCTGGCGCGGCCGCCGTTCGAGGTAGCCGACGACCAGCGGATCGTCCAGGTGGTCGCCGCGGCGGCGGCGCAGACGCTCGGGAAGCCCGCGCAGATATCCGGGGTCAGCTACTGGGCCGACGCATCCTTGATCGCAGCCGCAGGCATACCGACCGTCCTGTTCGGGCCAGATGGCGACGGCGCGCACGCCGCCGTCGAGTGGGCCAGCCTGCCGGGCACGGTCGCTTGCGCCAAAACGCTCATCGCAGTTGCAGCGGATTTCTGCCGGTAAACGCCGGTAAACGGGTAGGGAGGCCTGATGGGCATCACCGCGATCACCATGCTCGACAATCGCAGCAGCAGCACGGTCCGGTTACTCGATATCGAGAATCCGGGCGTTCAGGGTAACAACGTGCCGGTCGGACCTGGCCAGAGCCTCCAGGTGAATATGTGGGTCCCGTGGGCTAACACGGCCGCGCAGTTCCCCGGGCAACACCTGCAGCTTGAGGTCGGCTCGGTCAGCTTCTGGATCTGGCAGTGCGCGACCGACCAGGACGGCGATCACGTCCGGTTCTCGATGGACGGTGCCTGGCACGATCACGGCCGCCCGGTGCACGGTATCTCCGCGGTTGACCTTGTCAGCGGCGACCGCACGATCGTGGTGCGGGACGGCTGCTTCGAGCTGACCGCGATGCCGGCCGGCCTGGCCGGCGCGGTGACGGCCGCGCTCGGCCCTGGCGGCTACCGGATGACCGGCCAGTCGGGCGACCAGCAGGTCCCCTCGGTGCCGAAGGGCTCAGCGGTCTCCTTCAGCATGGCAGGGCCGCCGTCGGACGCGTTCGCGCGGAACGCCGCCGGGGCGCAGTGGCTGTACCGTGACGAAGGCAAGCGCTACAGCTTCGCGCTGGCCGGCGGCGTGGTGATCGCGACTCATCCGGACGGCACCCAGACGCCGCTGACCACCGCGGTGTCCTTTCACGACAGCCGGGTCGGCCGGAGCTTCACGGCTCCGCCGTTCGACCTGATCGCGGCGGGCGGCGGCCGGGTGTTCGCCAAGGAGCAGGGCGTTGACCGCTTCTATTTCGCCACGATGGACCAGATGTCGGTTGGCGTGGGCGATGACGGCCGCTTGCTCGTGGTCCCGAGCAACTACTTCAAGATCGACCCGCAGTTCAACCAGCCCGGCGCCGTGACCGGGGATCTGACCAGGCCGTTCGAGGGCTGCTTCGGGGGTCATCCAGGGGCCGAGCGGTTCCCGCTCTTCCAGTTCGGGCTGGCGCAGAACCTGGTCGACGCGATGATGGTCACCGTCCAGCCACGGGTCTGGTACCTGCTTGACCTGCGGCCGCCGCTCGGCATGTTCAACCTCGAGGTGCTGGCGATCAAGGCGATCCTGTCGGTCAGCGATCTGGCACCGCTCCAGCAGGTGCCTGCGTTCCAGCGACTGCTCGCCCTGGTGGAGCAGGCCGTGCTCGGCCCGGACATCTCGGCCCCCGCCGGGATCCCCACCTACCAAGCGGTGAGCTACAGCGCGTCACCGATCACGCCGGCCATGTCGCTGCCCGTGATCGACTTCGACCAGGTGCTTGACATCGGCGTGGGCCATGCGCACTGGCACGAGCAGTACGAGGGCGTGACCGGCGGTGAGATGCAGCCGATGTGCACCGGCCCGGTGACCGGCTCGCCGCTGCCGCCGATCAGCTACGCCGACCTGTACCGGTTCGCCAACGGGCCGGTCCGCGACGGCGATGGCTACGTCGACGGAACGTGCAACTTCTATGTGCTCGTGCACCTGCGTGGCGCCGGGTACGCGCTGCTCTACGCCGATGAGCAGAGCTACTTCGTGCAGCGGTGGCGGATGGTCGACCCGCGTGACCACAGCGGCATGATGCTGGCGCTGGCCGTGGACCTGGCAGCCAACCCGGGCCTGTACGGCTGGAACCCGGCGGCGTACTGGTGCCCGTTCCGCGCTGGCCAGATCGCCGCCAGCTCGCGGCTCGCGGTCTCCCGCCAGGTGCTGCTGGTCAGCGCTCCCGACCCGCTGAACACCGACCCGGCCCACCCGGCCGCGGTGGCTTACAGCATCAACTTCAGCTACTCGAGCATGGACTGCACCTGGCGGTGGCGGCGCCTGCCCGGCCAGGCCGAGTACTTCAGCTCCGATGCCGCGCGCTTGGCCGAGCCGATCAACGCCACCCTGCCGAACCGCGTCTACCCCGAGACCATCCGGCTCCGCGAGGATATGACCATCCACGTCAAGGGGACGCAGCAGCAGCCAAACGGCTCGATCGTCGTGGGCCGCTGGTACCAGCGCTACCTGCCCGCAGGCAATGTCCTGGTCCCGTTGGCGCCGGATCCGGCCGGCAGCAGGCCGGCCACCAGCTACTCGCACCCGTGGAAATTCCTCCCCGAGGCGGTGTTCGCGGCGGCCGATCACTTCAGCCACCTCGGCGTCCATGACGCCGTTGACTCCCGCACCCAGTACTACGCGGTCACGCCCGCCAGCGACGCGGATGCCGCGGCGCTCGCCGACGGCGAGCGAGACCCGGCGCCGTGGGTGGACGGCAGCTGCCAGCTGAGCACGCGGCTGCTGGAATACCAGTGGGCGGCTCCGCTGCGTCTCCCCGACATCGACGCCGGCAGGCTGCTGTCGGGATTCCACATCGTCGGCCCGCCCAAGTCACCGCCGTCGCTGTTCAACCCCGACACCAGGCTGCGGATCGTCCGCCGGGACGGTGCATGGGTGGCGCGGCACTGGGACAAGCGCGACGATGACCTGATCCCGTTCGACGGGCTGCCGCTGACCATCAGGCTCGCCAAGGGCGCCCGCACAGCGGCCGTCACGCTGCGGTCCTGCACCTGGCTGCCGCGTCCGCCGGCGGTGCCCGCCGCCCAGTTCAGCTGGACCGGCAACCCGCAGCAGCCGGTGCTGATCGCGCTGACCAATCCGGCCGGTGCCTGGCGGGTCCGGCTGGCGGCGCTTGACCCGGTGCCGAGCCCGTCGGTGCCCGGGTCCGGCGTCCACGTCGTCAGCCTGCTTGACGTCGGGTCCGCGGGCCGCTTCACCCTGGGCGGCGACGGCGTCTCCCGGTTCTCCTGGGTGCCGACCGCCCGCCAGCAGGCCGCGCTGGCCAGGTACTGCACCCCGGCGGGCGCGCTGGCCTACGGCACCAGCTTGTGGTTCGAGGACATGGTCGGCCACGTGAGCGTCCCTGATTCCATGGCCTGGGCCGGCAGCCCGCCCGCGATGGCGGTCAGCAGCACCCTGTGGCATACGATCCGCAACCCGGACGGCTCGTGGACCGGTGCGGGGAACGTCAACGGCCAGATCGGGAACCCTGGCGCGGTGACGGCGGTGGCGGCGGCCAGCAGTTCGGCCGGGCTGGCGCAGTTCCTGTTCGCCACCGCCGATGGCGGGCTGTGGCATACGATCCGCAACCCGGACGGCTCATGGACCGGGCTCGGCGATGCCAAGGGCCAGGTCGGGAACCCTGGCGCGGTGACGGCGGTGGCGGCGGCCAGCAGTTCCGCCGGGCTGGCGCAGTTCCTGTTCGCCACCGCGGACGGCGGGCTGTGGCATGCGATCCGCAACCCGGACGGCTCATGGACCAGGGCCGGCGACGTGAAGGTGCAGATCGGCGACCCTGGCGCGGTGACGGCGGTGGCGGCGGTCAGCAGTTCGGCCGGGCTGGCGCAGTTCCTGTTCGCCACCGCGGACGGCGGGCTGTGGCATGCGGTCCGCAACCCGGACGGCACATGGACCAAGGCAGCCGACGCCAAGAGCCAGATCGGCAACCCGGGCATAGTGGTCGCCGTGGCCGCGGCCAGCGGCGCCCTGGGAGAGGCGCAGTTCCTGCTCGCCACCGCCGACGGCGGGCTGTGGCACACCGTCCGCAACCCGGACGGCTCGTGGACCGGCGCCGGAAACGTCAAGGGCCAGATCGGCAACCCGGGTTCGGTCGTCGCCGTGTCCGGCGCGGCTTCCGCGCCAGAAACCGTGCAGTTCCTGTTCGCCACGGCGGACGGCGGGCTGTGGCACACCATCCGGCAGCCGGACGGCTCGTGGACCGGCGCGGGAAACGTCAAGGGCCAGATCGGGAACCCGGGCGCGATCAGTGCCGTCGCGGCGGTCAGCAGCTCCGCCGGCCTGGCTCAATTCCTGTTCGCTTGAGCACGGCAATGCCGCCCTGAGCATGGAATCTGGCACGCCGCCAGTCAGGCGTGCGTGAGGACGCGTGCGGCCAGGAAGTCTTCCCAGGTCCGGCGGCCCAATGCTGGCTGCGGGGCCAGGTTGGCGCCGGCCCGGATCGCGCGGGCGGCCTGTCCGGGCAGCCGGACCGGCAGCATCGGCCGGCGCCTGCTACGTGCCCGCAGATAGCCGCGGAGCAGATCGGCGAGCGGGTAGATCCGCGGGCCGGCCATGTCGGGCACCAGCCCCGCCGGGGTGCCGAGCGCCAGTTCCACCAGCCGGGCAGCGACCTCGCCGCTGTCGACCGGCTGGAACCGGAAGCCGGACGGTACCGGTATCACCGGCAGCTTGGCCATCTGCTGCGCCATCACCAGGATCAGGTCATGGAACTGCGCGGCGCGCAGCGTCGTCCACGGCAGGCCGGATCCGGTCACGACCTGCTCCGCCGCCAGCTTGGACCCGAAGTAGCCGAACATCGTCCGGTCGATGCCGCTCTCTTGGGGTATCCGGTCCGCCCCGATGACCGAGATGTAGACCAGGTGCCGCGCCCCGGCCCGCGACGCGGCCCGTACCAGGTTCCTGGTTGCCTCGTCGTCGCCCTTGTTGCTGCCCGCGCAGTGCACGATGATCCCGGCACCGTCCACCGCGGCCCCGATCCCCTCATTCTTAAGCAGATCACCGGTCACGTACTCGATACCTTCCGCGGCCTGGCGTGCGTGCCTGCTGAGCACCCGCACGTCGCGGCCAGCGTCCTGCAGGCGCGGTACGATCTGGCGGCCGAGCGTGCCCGTGCCGCCGGTGACCAGGATGGGTGAGGTCATCATCGTTCCTCCTGACCGGCAGGTCTTCCGCCTCATGCGTGCGAGGCGGCCCGCGTCACGTCCGCGGGCTGCCGGGTGTCACAGTGGTGACACCCGGCGATGAGGAAACGTGACGGATGGCCGACAGCGACCGGCTGGCAGCGGCCTTCGAGGAGCACCGCGATCACCTGCGGGCGGTCGCCTACCGGCTGCTCGGCTCGCTGACCGACGCCGACGACGCGGTCCAGGACACCTGGCTGCGGCTGGCTGGCGCCGACACCAGCGAAGTGCAGAACCTCCGCGGCTGGCTGACGACCGTCGTCGCGCGGGTGTCACTCAACATGCTCAGGTCGCGCCGGTACCGGCACGAGGATCCGGTCGGTGATTCCTGGCCAGCGGACGCGGAGGCGGCAGGCGCGGTGGCCGGGCCCGGCGGGGCCGGCCGGGCCGCGCGGGCCGGCGACCCGGAGGACGAGGCCGTGCTCGCGGACTCGGTCGGCCTGGCCCTGCTGGTCGTGCTCGATACGCTCAGCCCGGCCGAGCGGCTCGCGTTCGTGCTGCACGACATGTTCGCGATGCCGTTCACCGAGGTGGCTGCCGTGCTCGGCCGCTCGACGGAGGCGGCGCGGCAGCTCGCCAGCCGGGCCAGGCGCCGGGTACGCGGTGCGCCGAGCCCGGATCGCGCCGCCGATATGGCCCGCCAGCGTGAGGTCGCCGCCGCGTTCCTCGCCGCATCCCGCGGCGGCGACCTTTCTGTCCTGGTCGGGCTGCTGGACTCCGACGTCATTCTGACAGCCGATGCCGCCGCTGCCCCGACCGGCAAGCCGGTCCTGCTCCGGGGCGCGGAGCTGGTTGCCAGGGGCGCGCTTGCGTCCTCCGGCCGGGCCGGGCATTCCCAGCTGGCCCTGGTGGACGGGGCGGCAGGCATAGTCTTCGCGCCGGCCGGCCGGCTCCAGGCAGTGCTTGCCCTGACGGTCAGCCCCGAGCGCCGGATCACCGCCATCGACGTGATCGCCGAGCCCGACCGGCTGCGACGGCTGCGGCTGGCGGTGCTGCCGGACTAGCCCGGGCCCCGCCTGGCCGCTCAGCCGGTGGCAGTGGGCTGGCATATGTTGCACGGTGTGCGGGCGGTGGTGCTCGCCGGCGGGCAGGGCAGCCGGATGCAGCCGCTGACCGTGACCGCCATCGCTGGCGACTGGCGCGTCCGGCCGGCCAGCGCATCCGGTCGGCCATCCCGAACATAGACGGTTCGTTGCCGGTCAAGCGATGGCAAATACGAACCAGCGGTGACACGATGAGTACGGTCGGTTTGATTCGGCCCATCTGAGTATCCGGCCGGCGATTGCATGCATGTCGAAGTCCAGGCGCTGATCTGGCGGCCGACTCGTGAGCTGGAGGGGGATAGTTGAGCGAGGACTTTGCCGGGCCCACGGCTGGATTTGACGCGCTGCCGGGGGCCGGATACGTGGCAGGTTCGCGGATCGCCGGCTACCTGCTTGAGGAGCAGATCGGCCGGGGCGGCATGGCCGTGGTGTTCCGGGCGCGCGATGAGCGGCTGAGCCGCCAGGTGGCGCTGAAGATCCTGTCGCCCGCCCTGGCGTCGGATGATGGATTCCGGCAGCGGTTCATCGGCGAATCGCGCAAGGCGGCGGCGGTAGACGACCCGCACATCATCCCGGTACACGAGGCCGGCGAGGCCGCCGGCGTGCTGTTCATCGTCATGCGCTACGTGCCGGGCGGTGACGTCAGGAGCCTGGTGCGCAGCCAGGGCCCGCTGCCCGCGGCGCGGGCCGCCGCGATCATCTCGCCGGTGGCATCCGCCCTGGACGCCGCGCACGCCGCAGGGCTCGTGCACCGCGACGTCAAGCCGGCCAACATGCTGCTCGACGTCCGCCAAGGCCGGCCCGATCACGTGTACCTCTCGGACTTCGGGCTCAGCAAGGACTCGCTTTCCTCGGCCGGCCTGACCCGGTCCGGGCAGTTCCTCGGCACCTTGGACTACTCATCTCCCCAGCAGATCGAGGGCAGGCAGGTCGACGGCCGCGCCGACCAGTACTCGCTGGCGTGCGCCGCGTTCGAACTGCTCACCGGTGCCCCGCCGTTCCTGTACGAGCACATTCCCGCCCTGATGTGGGCGCATATGTCAGAGTTGCCGCCGATGCTGACCTTCCGGCGGCCCGACCTTCCGGCCAGTGCCGACGCCGTCATGGCCAGGGCACTGGCCAAGGCGCCTGCCGACCGGTATCTCAGCTGCCGGGACTTCGCCGACGCGCTGCGGCAGGCGTTCGGCCTGGTGCCTTACCACTCTGATCCAGGCACCGTTCCGCCGGTGAGCCATCCGCCCACCGCGGTGGCCGACCTGGGCAACGCCGGGCCGATCAGCCCGCCGCCCGCCGCGTCCGATCTGCTGACCAGAGCCGTCAATGAGGCGACCAATCCGCGGCAGCGGCGGCCCGGCGGAGCGCAAGGCGCCGGTCAGGAGCCGGGCTGGGCGGGTGCCCAGGGCGGGCCGCGCACACCGCCGCCTGGCACGCCACCATGGCCAGGCCAGCCACCGGCCGGCCCGCCGGCGGCCGGCCCGCCGCCTGGCACGCCACCATGGCCAGGCCCGCCGCCCTGGCAGGGCACGCGGCCCGCGCCAGGCAGGTCCCCCGTGGGTACCACGCCGCCGGTGCCCGGCACCCCGCCAGCCGATACCAGGCCGCCCATGCCAGGCAGGGCCCAGCCGCGGCCGATCGGGCGTGAGGTGGCGGCCGCCGGATTGGCGCTGCAGCTCGCGGCCGGCGCGGCCGGCGTGGCGGGGAACAGCTTCCCCTCGCCGCTGTCCAAGGCCTCCTACCTGGTGATCACGTTCTACCTGGCGGTCATCGCGCTCACCGCGGTTGGGCTGGTCGGGCGCAGGCGCCTGGTGCTGGCAGTGGTGACCGGGTTGTGGGCGCCAGCGGCCGCGTTCCTCGCGGCTGACGTTATCGGCGTGCTCGCCGACCACTCGCTCGACAACTCGGGCAGCTACCTGGTCGCCTACTACATCGCCGACCTCAGCGACGTGCTCGGCGTCGTCGGGCTGATCCTGGTCGGGGTGGCACTGCTGCCCGCAGCGGCCCGCCGGCGGGTGCCAAAGCTCAGCGGCCTGCCGGCCATCCTGCTCGGCTCGGTCGCCCTATCCGGGATGGCGCAAATCGCGCTGTTCGCGAGCTTCCCCAACTTCACCGGCGCCTACGTCACCGAGGGGCTGGTGGCGCTTGCCATCGGGCTCCTGCTGGCGTGGTACGCGCTGAGCCTTGAGGCGCGCTCGCTGGCTGGCGCGCTGCTGCTCGGCTGGTCGGCGACGACCTGCATCGTCTTCCTGGTCAACCTGACAGTCTGGTCCAGCCTGAGCGGCGCCGAGCGCAGCTGGGTGGTGCTCGGGCTGCTGATCATGGCCGTGGTCATCGTCCTCACCATCAACTACCTGCGACTGCCTGCCGCCCGGGCGCCCGGTCACCAGCAGCAGGGCGTCACGCGCAGCTACCAGTAACGGGCCGCTAGCTTTGCCCGGTCCGCGGCTCGGGCTGAACGTAGCCAACGGCCAACGCCTACGGTGCGCAGGCCGCCGGCGCAGCCCGATGTCACGGTCGGAGCTGGGCGAGCAGAAGCCGTAATCAGCGTCGGCCGTCAGGAGAACGCGGCGACCACCGGGGCAAGCCGCAGCAGGTCATCAGGTTCGGCCAGGTCTGGCAGCGAGACGAAGACCGTGCTCACGCCCCGGTCGGCGAGCAGCCGGTACCGGCCGATGTGATCTGCGGCCGTTCCCGCGTGATGCTGACGGGCGAAGGCGGCGGCCGGCGTGCGGCCGCGCAGCCGCTCCACGATCGAAGCGACATGATCGCGATCCCGCCCGATGACCGGAACGTCAAGCACGGTGATCTGCAGATCGCCGGGCTCGCGGCCGACGTCCTGGCAGTGCTTTGCCAGGATGGCCAGCTTGCGGTCGAGCATGCCGAGCTCGGCCGGCAGAGCGATGTTGCAAGCATCGCCGAGCCTGGCAGCGATCCGCAGCGTGCGCCGTTCCCCCGTGCCGCCAACGATGATCGGGACCTGGGCCACCGGCCGCGGGTAACAGGTGGTCTCCGGCAGCGTCACCCGTTCGCCCTGGTACTGCCTGGTGCCTGGCTGCCACAGCGCCCGCAGCGTCTCGATCGCCGACTCGAGCTGGTCGAGCCGTGCCGTCGCGGGCGGGAACTGCAGGCCGAACGCCGCGTGCTCGCGTTCCCACCAGCCGGCGCCGATGCCGCAGAACGCCCTGCCGCCGCAGAGCACGTCCAGCGTGGCGACGGTCTTGGCCAGCAGCCCTGGCGCGCGGAAGGTGACCGGGGTCACCAGCGTTCCCAGCCGCAGCCCTGGCGCCAGCCCGGCCAGCAGGCCGAGGGTCACCCAGGGCTCGGGAATGGGTTCCCACGCCCGGCCGACCTGAGGGATCTGGATCAGATGATCCATCAGGGCGATGCCGGCCAGGCCGGCCTGCGCCGCGGCCGCCGCGATTCCGGCGAGCCACCCGGCCGGGTCGGCCCCGCCCCAGCCAAACCGCGAGATCTGCACGATGAAGGTCATCCTGGCCGGCCTGCTGAGCTGCTGCGCGGCCGCCAGATGGCTGCCTGGGGTATGCGCGGGCTCCACCGTCTCCCCGCCCGCGTGCGTGACCAGCTGCCAGCCCTCGGTGGCGATCTGGCTGGCGACGCCGGGCATCCGGCGGAGCTGGCCATCAAGCACGGCAGCGGGAACCGGCCTGGCCCTGGCCCGGTTCCTGCGGCGGCACTCCGCCGGGTCGGTGCTGAACAGCACCGCGACGCCCGGCAGCCCGGCCTGCCTGGCCAGCTCCAGGTGGGCGAGCCGCCGCTGGACGTCGAAGCCGAGCGAGTCGACTACCGTGGTCAGCCCCCGTCGCAGCCTGGCCCTGACGATCTGGTCAAGCAGCGTGAACGCGTCCGCCGAGGCGTCCAGGTCCGATTCCCCGCTGCCGACGATGCCGCGGAGCTGGTCGGAGGAGACAACCTCGGACGGCCGGTAACGAGCTGCAGCCCAGCAGGACTTGCCCGAGCCCGATGGCCCGGCAAGCACCACGAGCGCGGGATCGGGCACCGCGGTGGCCGCCATGATCACAGGGTAACGTTGCCGATGCCGGCGTCCTGGCGCGGCGGAACTGGCGCCGGTTGCCCGGTGCCGGGCGGGTACGAGGCTCCGGCCAGCCGGGCAGCGGACTTCTCACATGAAGGCAGGGGCGATGACCGATTCTCCCGGCGTGCTGCTCTCGGTGCGAGGCGACGCCCGGCAGATGGTGGCACCCGACTACGGCATCCTGGCAGCGATGATCGAGTCGGCGGCGGAGTCCAAGGAGGAAGCGCTGCGGTCGGCCGCCGCGGCGCAGGACCGGCTGACCACCGACCTGGGATCGCTGGGCGGAGTGCCGCTCCGCAGGGACACCGAGCATCGGTCGCTGACCTGGTCGGCGCGCTCGGCCACGACCCGCGTCGAGCACGCGCACCACGAGCGGACCGGGCGTTACGAGCCGACCGGCCGGATCATCGCGGCGGTGGACATCGCCGTCACCGTCCGCGCGTTCGACAAGATCGGCGCGCTTGGCTCGGTCCTTTCCTCGCACGACGCGCTGCACGTCTACCAGGTCAGCTGGCACGTTGACGCCGACAACCCGGCCTGGCCCGAGCTGCGCGCGGCGGCCATCAAGGCGGCGATCCGCAAGGGCAGGGACTATGCGGCGGCGCTGGGCGGCGAGCTGCATCATGTCGAGCACATCGCGGATGCCGGCCTGCTCGGCGCCGGTGACAGCGGGTACACCCCGGCCGGGGTTTGGCGAGCCACCGCCGCGAGCAAGGGAACTGGCGAGCCCGATACTCCCTCGCTCGACCCGGTCCCGCAGGAACTTGCGGCCACCATCGAGGCCCGCTTCGTCGCGGCCGGGGTGTCCCTGGCCGACCGGTAGCGTCCCTGGCCGGCCTGGTCACGGCGCCGGCGCGGGTGACCCCCCAGGCGTCGAACTGGCTGCTGCAGGCCGCGATCGGCTCTAAGCTCGGGCAGGTGCCGGACTTCACCCGTTATCGCTCGCCCGATGAGGATAGCGGCCGCTGGGAGGGCTTCGGATTCCGGCCCGGCGACATCGTGATCAGCGCCCGCTCCAAGAGCGGCACCACCTGGATGCAGACGATCTGCGCGCTGCTGGTGTTCGGCACCGCCGACTTGCCGGCGCCGGTGTCCGCGCTCTCGCCGTGGCTGGACTGGCTGATCCGGCCGCGCGACGAGGTTCTGGCGACGCTGCAGGCGCAGGCGCACCGCAGGTTCATCAAGACGCACACGCCGCTTGACGGCATCCCGGTCGACCGGCGGGCCAGCTTCATCGTGGTCGGCAGGCACCCGCTGGACATGGCGGTCTCGCTGTACCACCAGGGCGCCAACATCAACCGGGAGCGATTGCGCGAGCTGACCGGCCAGCCTCCGCCCGCCGGGCCCGGCAGGCCGCGCCCGCCGCTGCGGGAGTGGCTGCTCGACTGGATCTCCTCCGATGACAACCCGGCCGACCAGCTTGACTCGCTGCCCGGGGTGATGTGGCACATGTCTAACGCGTGGCGCCGCCGGGCGGAACCGCACGTGATCCTCGTGCACTACGACGACCTGCTGACCGACCTGGACGGCCAGATGCGCCGCCTGGCCCGCTTGCTGGACATCGCCGTGCCGCAAGGCGCCTGGCCAAGCCTGGTGCGGGCGGCGACGTTCGAGCAGATGAAGGCCGCGGCCGCCCGGAGTGCCCCGGATCCGGCTGGCGTCCTTAAGGACCCGGCCGCGTTCTTCAGGCGCGGCACATCGGGGGCTGGCCGCGAGGTGCTGGCTGCTGGCGAGCTGGCCAGGTACCTGGCGCGCGCCGCCGAGCTGGCACCTGATGACCTGGTTGAGTGGTTGCATCACGCGCACGCGCGGTAATGGCTGTACCGAAGCGGCGGTCATCACAGGCTACTGGACAGGTAGACTTGCCGCGCACCGGGACGCCGTGGGCTGATGTGACGCAGTCCGGCCGGCTCCCAGCCAAGCGGCGCAGGCCGCTGGTTCCTGCGTCAGCAACGATCGGGAGTCTGAATGCGCGTTCTGGTTCTTGGCGGCGACGGGTTCTGTGGCTGGCCGACCTCGCTTTATCTGTCGGATCGCGGCAACGACGTCACGATCGTGGACAACCTCAGCCGCCGGAATATAGACAACGAGCTTGAAGTGCAGTCCCTTACCCCGATCCGGCCGATAGGCGAGCGGCTCCGCGCCTGGTACGAGGTCTCAGGCCGCGAGATCGGCTTCGAGAACCTGGACCTGGCCACCGAGTACGACCGGCTGGCCGGCTTCCTTGCGCAGTGGCGGCCGGACGCGATCGTGCATTTCGCCGAGCAGCGGGCGGCGCCGTACTCGATGCGCTCGGTGCGCGCCAAGCGGTACACGGTGGACAACAACGTGCGTGCCACGCACAACCTGCTCGTGGCGCTGGTGACAACCGGCGTGGACGCCGCCCTGGTGCACCTGGGCACGATGGGCGTGTACGGCTACGGCTGGTCGGGCAGCGCCCCGATCCCAGAGGGCTACCTGACGGTGAAGGTGGCCACCCCGGACGGCGAGATCGAGCGGGAGATCCTGCACCCGGCCAACCCTGGCTCGGTATACCACATGACCAAGACGCTCGACCAGCTGATGTTCGCGTTCTACGCCAAGAACGACCGGCTGCGGATCACCGACCTGCACCAGGGCATCGTCTGGGGCACCCAGACCGATCAGAGCGCCCGCGACCAGCGACTGATCAACCGGTTCGACTACGACGGCGACTACGGCACCGTGCTCAACAGGTTCCTGATGCAGGCCGCCATCGGGCACCCGCTGACCGTGCACGGCAGCGGCGGCCAGACCCGCGCGTTCATCCACATCAGGGACAGCGTCCGGTGCATCGAGATCGCGCTGGAGAACCCGCCGCCCGCGGGCTCCCAGCCGATGGTGCTCAACCAGATCACCGAGACGCACCGGGTCGCCGACCTGGCCAAGATGGTCAGCGAGATCATGGGGGCCGAAATCGCGAACCTGCCCAACCCCAGGCAGGAGGCCGACGAGAACGAGCTGAAGGTGCTGAACGCCCAGTTCCTCGCGCTCGGCCTGCGCCCGACCACGCTGTCCGAGGGCCTGCTGGAAGAGGGCGCCGAGATCGCCCAGCGGTACCGGCAGCGGGTCGATCTCACCAAGATCGTGTCCAGGTCGGTCTGGCGGGCCGGGATGCAGACCGCCGACGACCTGCTCACCAGCATGCCGGAGCCCGGCGAGGCGCCCTAGCCAGCTAGTCCTCGCGGCCCCGCCGTGGGCTAGCATGGCCGCATGCCGTTCCTTTGACCTAGGCCGGCGAGACGCCGGTACCACAGGCCCGGGCTGACCGTCGCGGCGTTCGCCGTCGCGCTCGGCATCGAGTTCGTCGATGAGCTTGCCGATGGCACCAAGGGCGCGGCGCTGCCGCTGATCCGCAGTGACCTCGGACTGACCTATGGCCAGATCGGGCTGCTGGTCGCCGTGCCGTTGCTGGCCGGGAGCCTGCTTGAGCTTCCGCTCGGGCTGATCGCCGGGCAGGGCAGGCGTCGGCACCGGCTGGTGCTGGCCGGCGGGGTGGTCTTCGCCGCGGCGATGGTCGCGGTGGCGGCCTCAAGTTCCTTCGTGGCGCTGCTGACCGCCCTGGTCCTGTTCTTCCCCGCGTCAGGCGCGTTTGTCAGCCTGACCCAGTCCGCGCTGATGGACGCCGATCCGGCGCGGCAGCAGCAGCGGATGGCGGCCTGGAATCTGGCCGGATCCGCCGGCGCGGTCGCCGGGCCGCTGCTGCTCGCGGCTGTCCTGACCGCCGGGGCGAGCTGGCGGGCCGGGTACCTGCTGCTGGCCGCCGCGGCCGGCGTCGCGCTGGCCGGTTCCGCGGCCTGGGGGCCCGGCCGGACGGCGCCGGCGTCCGGTCCCGATGACGACACCGACGCCGACCAGCGGCCCCCGATCCGCCAGGTGCTCGGCGCGCTGCGCCAGGGCGATGCGGCACGGTGGGTTGTTCTGCTAGAAGTCAGTGATCTGCTGCTTGACGTGCTGACCGGATTCGTCGGCCTGTACCTGGTTGACGTGGTCCACGCCAGCCCGGCACAGGCCGCGTTCGGCGTGGCGGTCAGGCTCGGCGCCGGGCTGGCCGGCGATGCGGCGTTCGTGGTGATCTCCCGCCGGGTGGCCGGCCCCGCGGTGCTGCGCCTGACCGCGGCAGCGGCCGCCGTGCTCTACCCGGCGTTCCTGCTGGTACCCGGCCTGGCCGCCAAGCTGATCATCCTGGCCGTCGTGAGCGCGGCGACGGCCTGCTGGTATCCGGTGATCCAGGCCGGGCTGTACGGCAGCCTGCCTGGCCGCAGCGGCATCGCCGTGTTCCTGAGCAGCGCAGCCGGGCTGGCCGGAGCCGCCGGGCCGCTGGCGGCCGGATTCGTCGCCCAGCGGGCCGGACTTGGCTGGGCACTGGCCGGCCTGGCGGTGGCCCCGGTCGCGATCCTGGCGCTGCTGCCGCGACGGCGGCCGCAGTCACAAGGCCGTGGCGAACCTGGCGGCGCGGCCGGCGGCGCCGCCTGATACCGGGAGACCGTCCTCTCGTAGGGTGTGTCGGGTGACACAGATCGCGGCGCCGGCGGGCGCGAGGCTTCGGGCCGCAAGGGAACTGCTGCACCGGGCCCCGGTCATGGACGGCCACAACGACCTGCCCTGGGCGCTGCGCTCCGCCGCCCAGGCAGGCACCGCGGACGTGGACATCGCCGAGCCTGTCCCGTTCACCTGTACCGACCTGCCCAGGCTCGCCGCCGGGGGCGTGGGAGCCCAGTTCTGGTCCGTGTTCGTGCCGGCCGAGCTGCAAGGTGACACCGCGGTCGCGACCACCCTGGAGCAGATCGACCTGGTGCACCGGCTGGTCCGGCGGTACCCGGGCTCGCTGGAGCTGGCGCTGACCGCCGCCGACGTCGAGCGGATCATGGCTGCGGGCAAGGTCGCCTCGCTGCTCGGAGCCGAGGGCGGGCACAGCATCGGCTGCTCGCTCGGCGTGCTGCGGGCGTTCTACGCGCTGGGCGTCAGGTACCTGACGCTGACCCACAACAGGAACACGCCCTGGGCTGACGCGGCGACCGACGAGCCTGCCGCCGGCGGGCTGACCGGCTTCGGCCGCGAGGTGGTCGGCGAGATGCAGCGGATCGGCATGCTGGTGGACCTGTCCCACGTATCGCCAGCCACCATGACCGACGCGCTCGACGCCGCGACCGCGCCGGTGATCTTCTCGCACTCATCGGCGCGGGCGCTCACCGATCATCCGAGGAACGTGCCCGATGACGTGCTTGGCCGGCTGCCGGCCAACGGCGGCGTCGCCATGGCGACCTTCGTCCCGTCCTTCGTCTCCGCCGCCTGCCGTGAGTGGGAGCTTGGCGCCATGGCCGAGGCCGAGCGCCGCGGCCTGGACTACCGGGATATGAGCAGCAGGGACGCGATGGACGACTGGGCGCAGGCGAATCCGATGCCGGCCGCCAGCCTGGCCGACGTCGCCGACCACGTCGAGCACATCCGCGCGGTGGCCGGAGCGGACCACGTCGGCATCGGCGGCGATTTCGACGGAACCGCGGAGCTGCCGGCCGGCCTCGATGACGTCTCCTGCTACCCGGCCCTGATCGCCGAACTGCTTGACCGCGGCTGGAGCGAGGCCGACTGCGCGAAGCTCAGCTGCGGCAACATCCTGCGCGTGCTGCGCAGTGCCGAAGCGGCCGCAGCCGGTGAGCACAGCACCGGCTAGGGATTTCGCTTCATAACAAACCGGCTGGCACCGGTCACCGCACCTTCGGCCCGGCCGGCGTCACCGCCGCTCCGGCCTGGCCTGGAGTTCGCCGTCCACGTACAGCTGGACCCGCTCGTTGTAGAAGCAGGCCAGGCCGGCGATCTTCTGGCTCTCCGGCAGCGGGGCCCGGTACAGCCACACCACGTCGGGATGTACCCGCACCCCGGTGTCGACCGACCAGTAGCTGGCCGTTCCCTTGTACGGGCACTGGGTGCTCGTCTGCGACGGGCGCAGCAGATCCATCCTCAGGTGGGTCAGCGGCAGGTAATACCTGACCGGCAGCCCGGTCTCGAACAGCAGCCGCGGCTGGTCGGACTCGGCGACGGTGATCCCGTCAAGCTCCACCCGCACCCGCCGGGAGCTTGCCAGGATGTCGACCCGCGTGTACGGATCGCGCGGGTGCACGTAGACCGGCTCGTCCTCTTCCAGCCACTGGGTCATCGCAGCCCAATCCAGCCTGACCGCGTCCCGCAGCTGCGGAACCGGCGACTGGCGGTACCGGCGGGCGCCACGTTCCGCGGTGGCCGCGCCGACCTTGACGTCGTACAGCTCGCCGTCGCCCAGCTTCGGCCGGTGCTCTGACTCCCCGGCCGGAATCAGCTCGGCCCTGATGTCGGCCGCCGGGATGTAATAGGCAGGGAAATACGGCACCTCCCAGACCAGCAGCGGCGAGCGGGTGTCGGCGACCAGCTCGGAGCCCAGGTACGCCCGTACTCGCTTCAGGCCGGTCTCCACCCGCACGCTGCCGGCCGCCTGCTCGGTCATCGTCTCCCGCCTCCTTCTGTCGGCCACCGCCCGGGCCGCTGGCTAACCGGCCGCTACCGCTCGGCCTTCCGCGAACGGGCCTGTACCGTCAGGGTATGCGGCTCGGTGTGCTCGACGTGGGGTCGAACACGGTGCATCTGCTAGTGGTCGACGCGCACCAGGGCGCCAGGCCGCTGCCCGCGTTCTCGCACAAGGTAGAGCTGCACCTGGCTGATCACCTGGACGCGAAGAACCGGCTGAGCCATGAGTGCGCCGTCCAGCTGCTTAAGTTCATCCGCGAAGCGATCCAGATCGCCGAGGACAAGGGCGTGCAGGAAGTGCTGGGGTTCGCGACGTCGGCCGTGCGCGACGCGCCGAACGGCGATGAGCTGCTTGCCTGGATCGAGGCGGAGACCGGCGTCGGCATCCAGGTGCTGCCAGGCGATGAGGAGTCGCGCCTGACCTTCCTGGCCGCGCGCCGCTGGTTCGGCTGGTCAGCTGGCCGCCTGCTGCTGCTCGACATCGGCGGCGGATCGCTGGAGATCGCCGCTGGCCAGGACGAGGATCCGCTGGTGGCGGTCTCGCTGCCGCTCGGCGCCAACCGGCTGACCAGGGACTGGCTCACCGGCGACCCGCCGAAGCCCGACGAGGTCCGCCGGCTGCGCAAGCACGTCAGAGCCGAGATAGCCGCGTCGGCGAGCGCGGTGCGCTCGGCCGGAATGCCGGATCAGGCCGTCGCCACCTCGAAGACGTTCCGCCAGCTCGCCAGGATCGCCGGCGCCGCGCCGTCGAGCGAGGGTCCGTACGTCCAGCGAGTGCTCAGGCACTCCCAGGTCAAGGAGCTGGCCGAGCGGCTCGCCAAGATGAGCATCGCGGCCAGGGCGCAGCTGCCAGGGGTGTCCAGGCTCCGCGCGCCGCAGCTCGCGGTCGGCGCGATCGTCGCTGATGCGGCAATGGACCTGCTGTCGCTCGGCGAACTGGAAATCTGCCCGTGGGCACTGCGCGAGGGCGTGCTGCTGCGGCGGATGGACAGCCTCGCATCCTCGGCAGCCCGCACCGGCACCAGGCCCGACCGCGCCGCCGCGCCGCCGCGACCGGCCGCGGCTCGGCCAAGCTGACATAGCGCGAACCGGGTGCGAAGAAAACCGCGGATCGGGGCGCGATGCGACCGGAACCCGTGGTAGCCGCCGATAACCGGCGGCGGCCTAGCCGGCCGGGCCGCGGGTTGGCGCGGTGTCGTCCTGCGTCCGGTCCCCGGCGCGGTGGGCCTGGCCAGCGACGGTCGTGGAATGCTGGGCCGGGTCCGCCGGACGGCGAACCGGATCCGCCGTGCGCCCGCTGCCCTCGGCACTGGCCTGGCCGGTGTCCCGCGGGCCGGTTGCCTCCTGAGCCGGGTAGCCAGCGCCCTCCCTGCGGCCGGGGCCGGCGATCGGCTGATCGGCCCGCTCACGAGAGGCAGGCTGGCCTGGCTGGATTCTGCCAGCCGCCCGGCCGGCCTGGGCGTGCGCCGAGTCTTGCGGTCCCGCCGCCGCAGCCGGAGCTGAGTGCCTGCCTTCGGCCGGGCCCGCCTGCCGCTGGCCGCGGTGCCCGCCGGCCTGCAGCTGCTCGGGCCCGTTCGGCCTGCCGTCGCCGCCACCCCCGAGAGCCCGGTTCACCTCGTCTTCCAGCGAGCCGCGCGCAGCCTCCCCGGCCACCAGGCTGGTGACCACATCGCGGATCTCGGTCAGCCGCCTGACCGTCTCGGTGTGCCGGGAGATCAGCAGGTTAAGCCGCCGCTCGGCGCCGTCGTGAATCGCGGTCGCCCGCGCCGTTGCCTCGTCGAGCTGCTGCTTGGCCTGCGCGATGGACGCCGCGACGGTGCTCTCGGCATGCTTGCTCGCCTCGGACACCGCCCGGTCGGCCGCCGCCTGCGCGGTGGCCACCAGTTGCTCGGCCTCGGCCCGCGCGGTCGTGACCGAACTCTCGGACTGCTCGGCGGCGGCGGTGAGCATCCGCTCGGCCTGGTCCTGCGCCTCAGCCCTGATCTTATCGGTCTCGCGCTTGGTCTCGGCGCGCAGCTTGTCGGTCTCTTCCTTCGCCGCGTCGCGGAGCTTTGCGACCTCGCCCGCGCTGCGGGCCTTCCCGGCCTTGGCCTCCTCGTCGGCCAGCTTGAGTATCTGGCCGACCCGCTCGCTGATCTCCTCATGGGCCGGCCGCCCGCCGGCCTCGCGCGCCTCAACAAGGTCCCGGCGCAGCCGCTCGATCTCCCCGAGCCCCTGCGAGAGCCGGTTCTCCAGGTCGCGTACCTGGCCGGTGCGCCATGCGACGTACTCGTCGACTTGCTGGCGGTTGTAGCCGCGCACCTCGCGTTCCCACTGGACCATCCCAGCGTCGGTCAGAAGCTCGCCGTGCTCGCTCATATGTCACCCGTCAGGTGCGTCAGCAGTTCCTGGTCGGCGGCCGACCCGGGTGCGCCAAGCCGACCGCGGCGACCCTGGCCTGTATGTGGACAAAGCGCTGGAAGTCTGCTGGCGGCCACTGCCGCCGCCGGATGCAGACCTCGCCGCCGATGGATGTGACGACTCTTGTCCAGATGCCTGCGTCCGCACAACCCAAACTTCTTATTATCCTAATTTGTTCTTATTCAATGCTCTCTACGGGCCGATGAGGCGAGATCGGCGAGACGCCCGTTCCTGGCGGCGACTACGCTGCGATGATCGCTGGCGGTGTCTTGCTTCCGGCTGCCGGGGAGACTGGGAAATATGAGCGGTACCGCGCTGGTGGGGGCCCTCGGTGACGCGGTTCCCTCGATCCACCCGCAGGCCTGGGTGGCCCCCGGCGCGGTGATCGTCGGCAAGGTGACGATCGGCCGGGCGTCGAGCGTCTGGTACGGCGCTGTGCTGCGCGCCGACGAGGATGAGATCAGCATCGCGAGCGAGTGCAACCTGCAGGACCTGTGCTGCGTTCACGTCGATCCCGGCGAGCCCGCGGTAATTGAGTGCCGGGTCAGCGTGGGGCACCGGGCCACCATCCACGGCGCCCGCCTGGAGACCGGGTCGCTGATCGGCATCGGCGCCGTGGTGCTAGGAGGCGCCAGGATCGGGCGCGGGTCGCTGGTGGCTGCGGGCACCGTCGTCTTGCCCGGCAGGCAGGTACCGGCCGGCGTGCTCTACGCCGGAGTCCCTGGCCGGATCGTTCGCGAGCTGACCGACGAGGACCGCGAACTGTTCAGGCAGTCGCCGGACAGATACATCGCACGGGCCGCGCAGCACCGCGCGGCAAGCTGGGGCGGCGGCACGGCGGCCGCCGATGGCCCGCATTCGATTGCGTAACAGTTGCTCACCCGGAAGGGGCAGCAAGAAATGGCCCCGATGGGTCATGCGGTGCTGCTGTGCCACGCCGTAGCCTGATGGCGAGAAGGTCATAGCCGGATCCGCTCAGCGACGGAGGTGGGCGCGGTGCGAGAGCACCTTGATGATCGTGTCCATGATGCCGTGGCTCTCGATGAGATCGACCTGTACGCCGAGGTGCTCAGCGCGGTAGCCGCAGTGGACCGCCCGCTGACCGAAGGCGAGCTTGACAAGGTACTCGGCGTCAGCGAATCCGTGCAGGCCTGACCGCACAGCGGGCGCCAGGTCCCGGGTGCCGCGCCGGGCGCGTTGCGCACTGCCGCCCCCGCAAAAGCCCAGATCAGGCGTTAGCGGCCGGTGCCTGCAATGCCGCGAATATGCCGCGGCCGATGAGCCAGGCCCTGGTGCGGCCCGCCACTCGCAGATGGGCCTCGTGGCCTATCCAGCCGGGCCGGAACTCAAACTCGCCGCCCGGTTGGCGAACATCACGTCGGTGTCCCAGTGCGTGAAGCCGAGTGACTCATAGAGCCTGATCGCCGCGGTGTTGGTCTCGTCGACGTAGAGCATGACCTGGAACAGGCCGCGGCCGCGCAGGTAGCGCAGGCCGACCAGGGTCAGCGCCCGGCCGAGCCCGGTCCCGCGCTCGCCAGGATCCACCCCGACCACGTAGACCTCGCCGAGGGCCTCGTGCGGATGGCCGCGCTCCTCGCCGTCCTGGCCATGGATCTTCGTCCAGTGGAAGCCGACCAGGGTGCCAGCCCGTTCGGCAAGGAAGAAGCCGTCTGGATCGAACCAGGGCTCGCGCTCCCGCATCTCCAGATCCGCCCTCGTCCACCCGCCCTGCTCGGGGTGGCGGGAGAACGCCCGCGCGTTGAGCGCGGTCCATGCGTCCTCGTCCTTGCCGACCCTGAAGGTTCGCACCGTCGTGCCCTCGGCGAACTGCGGCCTGGCGAGCTTGGCCGCAAGCGAGCGCCGCATCTGCCACAGGGACCGGATCCTGGTGAAGCCGGCCGCGGCTGCCAGCCTGGACGCGGCGGGCAGGTCGCCGTGCGCCCACAACCTGAGCTGCCGGTCGCCGGCCTCGGCGGCCAGCGCCGTGACGAGCTTCAGGCCAAGGCGGCGCCGGCGATGCGCCGGGTGAATGACGAGCTCGCCGCTCGGCCCCTCGACCGGGTCGGTGGGATCAAGGTGCGCATAGCCGGCCAGCTCGGTTCCTTCGTACAGCAGGATGTTGCGTGATCGCGGATCGCCGCCGTAGCGCAGGTGCAGCATCACGTGCTCGGACAGCGGGCTGACGCCATCCTCCTCGGTGGCGAGCCTGACCAGCCTGAGCACCGCTGCCACGACCTCGCCGGTCAGCCGTTCCGCCAGCCGGATGTCGCTCATGCGAGCGTTCCTTGCCCGCTGCCGCGGCCTGCGAGCCGGCCAGGGCCATCCCTTCCCGCGCCGTCGTGCCCGGTGCCGTTCCCGCCGGTTCCTGCGCTGTCCTGGTCGGCCCCGCCGCCGGACCGGCCGGTGCTTGCGCCGTCCCGGCCGGCAGCGCCGCGGTCACCGCCTGGCTGGCGTCCGTCGCGCTCCCTGCCGGTACCGGTGCGCCGCGGCTCGGCCCTGGCAGGCACGAACTTGTAGCCGACGTTGCGCACGGTCCCGATGAGCGACTCATTGCCGGCGCCCAGCTTGGCCCGCAGCCTGCGCACGTGCACGTCGACCGTCCTGGTGCCGCCGAAGTAGTCGTAGCCCCACACTTCCTGTAGCAGCTGCGATCTGGTGAAGACCCGCCGGGGGTGCTGAGCGAGAAACTTCAGCAGCTCGAACTCCTTGAACGTCAGGTCGAGCGCCGCGCCGCGGATTCGCGCCGAGTAGGTCGCCTCGTCGATGACCAGCTCACCGGATCTCACTTCCTGCGTGCGGTCAGCCGCAGGCCGGCCAGGCGTTCGCCCGATGGCCAGCCTTATCCTGGCCTCAACCTCGCCAGGCCCCGCCGTGTGCAAGATGACGTCGCTGGTGCCCCAGCTTGCGGTGACGGCTGCCCAGCCGCCCTCGGTCACGATGGCAATGATCGGCACGCCCGCTGTGCCAAGCTGGCCGGCCAGCTGCCTGACCCGCATCAGATCGTGCCTGGCGTCAATGAATATGGCGTCGGCCTGCGGTTCGGCGGTGCGGCCCGAGCCGCCCTGGGCCTGGCCGGGCAGCGGCCCAGCGAGCGCGGCTGCGACCCGCACCGTGTGATCAAGCAGGCTCAGCGAGGGCAGGATCTCGGCGGCGGACTGGCCCGTACCGGTGAGCAGGAACACCGTGCTCAACCGCCGCCACCTCCGGTCCGCGGCGGACTCGCGGGGATCTGCCGCTTGGGTTCCGCGAGCACCGGGCGCCGAGATCGTTCCAGGTGCTATGAGCGAGGATAGCTGACATGGCAATCGTGACCGTGCGCTATTGGGCGGCGGCTAAGGAAGCGGCCGGCGTCGCGGAGGAGAAGGTCAGCGCGCAGACGCTCGCCGACGCGCTCGCCGCTGGCTTGTCCGCAGTGCGGCGCCGCGTCGGTGCCCGCCTGGCGCAGGAGCGCGCCGAGCGGCTCCGGCTGGTGCTCTCCCGTTCCTCGTTCCTGATCGACGGCGATCCTGCGGGTACCCGGCCGCCCGAGTCGGTCACGCTGCCTGACGGCTGCGTGATCGAAGTGCTTCCGCCGTTCGCCGGGGGATAGCTACATTCGCGTGGAAGGCGCCGGAGCGGACAGCAGCTCACACCCGCGACCCGAGCCGGGCGAGCTGAACCAGAATCACCCCGAGCACGTTATACCTGACGTGGCAGTACGCGATGATGCAGGCCGCCACGGGCAGCCAAGGCAGGTCACCGACGAGGAACTCGTGCGTGCGCTCTACAGCGAGCACGCGGGCCCGCTGTTGCGATACGCGCTGCACCTGACGAGCGGGGACCGGCAGCGGGCGGAGGACATCGTGCAGGAGACCCTGCTGCGAGCCTGGCTGCACCCGCAGGCAATCGTCAGCCGGCCGGCCAGGCCGTGGCTCTTCGCCGTGGCGAAGAACCTGGCGGTCGACGCCCATCGGGCACGGCAGGCCAGGCCGCATGAGGTGGGCGAGGCCGCCCTGCAGCTGACGGCCGTGCCGGACGGCGCTGACCGGGCGCTTGAGTCCTGGGCGGTAGCCGATGCGCTCAGATCGCTGCGTCATGAGCATCGGAGCGTCCTGCTCGAGACGTACTACCGCGGGCGCTCAGTCGCCGAGGCTGCCGCGGTGCTTGGAATCCCGGCAGGCACGGTGAAGTCGCGCACCTTCTACGCGCTGCGGGCGCTGAAACTGGCACTTCAAGAACGGGGGCTGGCGCCATGAGCGTCCCGTCCTGCCGCGGCGTCAGGGAACTGCTCGGCGTGTACGTTGTCGGTGCGATCGAGCCCGCCGAGCGGTCGGTCGTCGACGGCCACCTGAGCTACTGCCACGACTGCCGTGAGGAACTCGCCGGGCTGGCCGGGCTGCCAGCGCTGCTGCGCCGGGTGCCGCTCGCCGACGCCGAGCGGCTCGCAGCCGGTGACCAGCAAGCAGGCAATGTCGATGATCCACGTCCCGAACTGCTTGATTCGCTGCTGAGCCGGGTGACCGCGCAGCGCCGGACTCGCCGGCTGCGCTCGGTCTTCGCGATAGCCGCAGCCCTGCTGATCGCGGCGGGCGGTACCGGTGCGGTCACGCATGCGCTCGCACCGCGCCCGGCGGGCGGGCCGTCGGCCCTCACCGATGTGGCGCATGCCAGGGCTGGCACGGTGTCGGCGGTCGTCAGGTACGGCGACAGCACGTGGGGCACCCAGATGTGGGTGCGGGCCAGCGGCATCCGCGCGGGCACCACCTGCAAGTTCTGGGTTCTCACGACGAACGGCAGGCGGCTGGTAGGCGGCTGGACCGTCGGCCCGGGCGATTACCGCATCTGGTATCCGGCTGACAGCCCGGTGCCGGCCACCAGGGTGAAGGGCTTCGAGATCACTTCAGGTAGTGCCGTCGTGCTGCGGATACCGGCGCCGTCCTAGGCCGGCCCGACGGGCCGGACATGTCCCGTGCCGGCCCGACGGCCGGACATGTCCAGTGCCGCGCCGGGAATGTCACTGCGCGCGCTGCTGTTTACCCGGCGTGATTCCTGGGCTGGTGGCATGTGCCGCCGCCGTGGCGGCGGCGACCGCGATCGGATTCGGCTGGCGGATGCGTAACGGGCGGGTCAGGGTGGGCCAGCCTGCGGCAGCCGCCGCACTGGAGCTGACGGCTGCCGAGCTTGGCCATGCGCTGGGCGTGCGCGCCACCCTGCTGCAGTTCTCCTCCGCTTTCTGCGCGCCATGCCGGGCAACCAGGCAGATCCTTGCCGAGGTCGCTGGGATGGTCGATGGGGTGCGGCATGTGGAAATCGACGCCGAGTCAAGGCTCGACCTGGTCCGCAAGCTCGATGTGCGCCGCACTCCGACGACGTTCGTGCTCGGGCCGGGCGGCCAGGTGACCCACCGGGCAAGTGGCCAGCCAAGGAAGGCAGACGTCATCGCTGCGCTTGGCAGTGCGGTGCGCAATGCGGTGCCCGGCGGTGCGCGGTGAGGTGCCCGGCGGGCCGCATTGCCGGCAATACAGATCGGGAAAAAGGGTAGTGACAGCAGGGCGTGCGGCACATACCATCGGCAGCGTGCCAAGCCGGACCAGCCGAGCCGGTGCGGCGGCGCTGACCAGGCGCCGCGCGATCGACTACTGCCGCGTCGCGGCCTCGCTGTAACTCCCGTCACATTCGCGCCCGCACCAGCCGTCCAGCCATCAGCAGATCGCCGCAGCCCGGCAGTCCCGCGACATGGGCTCAC